>Ga0209607_1001504_pt1 | contig 19520 bp, 20 predicted proteins | sample AD_UKC117_MetaG_FD_184413 | JGI IMG/M metagenome (GOLD analysis project Ga0209607, IMG submission 184413) | Active sludge microbial communities of municipal wastewater-treating anaerobic digesters from Hong Kong - AD_UKC117_MetaG (SPAdes)... | ecosystem: Engineered > Bioreactor > Anaerobic >... | reverse complement strand
GACAACCCTTCGATGGTCGTGATCGCCTGGTTGCCTACCGCAGACACGGGTAGTATACAGGATCGCATAGCTATTCCGTTCAGATGAATGGTGCAGGCGCCGCACTGAGCGATACCGCAACCGTATTTGGTGCCCACCAGGTTCAGATGATCCCGCAATACCCACAACATGGGTGTTGACGGATCCACGTCGACCTGCTGGGGTTTGCCATTAATGTTGAGATTAAAATTGGCCATAATTAACTTTTAAGCATGGTAATGAATGAAGCAATGACTCTAAGACATTGAAAATAGTCTGCTCAAACCTTCCCAGATTAAAAATAGAAGGGATTTACTCAATGTTTCAACCAAAAAACAAACAAAAACTTACAAAATTCAAACAGTTTCACTAGAATTTACTGTTAGGGTCCATTGCTATAATTGCCTCGCTAACGGGGATTATAGGATTGAAACATCCGGAAGTTTCAAATCTCCCGGTATTGGGTAGGGGTAAGCATTGTTGCTTTCTTAAAGAAGTTGTTGAAGTGCGTGGCTTCCTGAAATCCAAGTGAATAAGCTACTTCGGAAATGTTCCAGTCGGTATACCGGAGTAATGATTTCGCTTCCTGGGCTATCCGCTCCTTGATGATTTGGGTTGTGGTCTTCTGGGTGGCTTCCTTTACGGACCGGTTCAGGTGGTTAACGTGTACATTCAGTTTTTCAGCGAAGGCAGAGGCGGTATCCATCCAAATGGTCTGGAAGGGCTCCTCAATAGGAAACTGATGCTCCAGAAGCTCTACAAATTGCAAGGTGAGGCGCTCTGCTGCCGTATGGGAGGTGTGGTATTCCGCATCAAACGATTTGCTTTTCATGACCAGGTGGAGAAGTTCTTCTACCAGGATTTTGGCTATGTCGTATTTAAACTCATAGTTCGAGGCGATTTCTTCAAACATGCGCTGGAAATACTGCTCAGCCTGTACAGCTTCATCAGCAGTTAATTCATAGAAGGGCATGGTCGTGGTACGAAAGGGAGGAAACTCGATGATCCGCTTATCCTTCTTCAAAAATTCCTCATTGAAGATGCAGTAATAACCTTTGGTCATACTATGGCGCTCGTCCCAACCGAATGGCGTATACGGATTGGTAAAAACCAATGCATGGTTCCGGACTTGAAAACGCCGACCGGAATAATGAAGTACACCGCCTCCGAATACCAGGGCGATGTTGAACCATTCGCGTCTTCCATACTCCAGTGGCTGAGCTCCTTCGCCGATGTATGGAGCCAAACTGAACACATTAAAATGACCGAGGTTTTTTCTTATTTCTTCCGGTATCCAGTAGTGCCTGTCCTCGTAAAACTCATGAATGCTCTCCAGCTTTCTCATACCTTAATGTTACGAAAATCAATCCAAAATTCCCAGGCAGTTAACATAGTTCAGGCAGTTCCATTATGCAGAGCTACAAGAATATGGAGGTCGCATACTATCTATTAAATTAAATATTTTATTTATGTGTTAATTACCAAATGTTTGCAATTCCCACCCGTGGTACAAAAATTGCAGTAGCTATCCCTGCATAACCGGCTTGGGCGTGACTTAGGATTTAACCTGGTACCCATAACCGGACTTATGATCCCTCCGCATCATAAGATTCAATGCGTCGTTTATGGATAAAATTCGATTCTGGGTTCCAATATTATTCGTTTCATGGATCGGCGGTACCCCCATGGCATTGAATGCTCAACCTATATATTATGCTTCGGATTTTGCAACAGTCGGTGACGGGCAATTAATCAGTATCGCCAACAGAGATCTGGCTTCTTTTGATTTTACAGCGACCGGAACCAATTATACCTGGAATTACAGCAAGCTTAAAGTAAAATATCAGCAGGAACTGGCTTACATCGACCCCTATCTGGCCGGCTATAAGAATGCGTGGTGTTCCATGCACCTCTGCTTTTCTAATTGTAAAGAAACTTTCAAATCCAACTTCAACCTGGCCATTGCCCAAACGGATTCGATCCGGTCCCGTGATTTTGTTCTCAGTAATGTAATCGAACATTACCAGAAGACGGATGACGCACTGGTTGCAAAAATGATCGGTGGTACCTTTAGTCTGGAAGGGAGTCCAAAGCAGCTGCTGATGGATTACTCCATCCCGGATACCCTCTTTAGATTCCCACTCCAATACGGCCAAAAAGATCATTCCTCCGGGCAATACATGATTAGTTTGGAAGCATTTGGGATTCCCATCGGCTTAACCACGACCATCCGGCGCATCAATGAGGTAGAAGGATGGGGAAGTGTGATTACCCCATACAATGCCTATCCTTCAGTATTGAAAGTTAAAACCTTGCTGATCCGGTCAAACACCCTGGTCAATCAAGGCGAAACCCTGGTCACAAAAGACACCATGGTCCTCTATCAATGGTTTGACCCAAACTACACCATTCCAGTTTTGCAGGTAAAGGGAAGGGTGACCAGTAAAAAAACGGTCATGACGGAAGCCAGTTTTTTTGGCAGTTTTCAATGTCTCCCACCGACATCCGCATTCACTTACCTACCCCAGGCGCCGGTATACGATCGCCATACCAACACCGCTGAAGTCTTTTTCAGTAATCTCAGCATCAATGCCGACTCATTCTACTGGGCTTTTGATGATGGAGCCCGGTACAACAACATCAATGTGGTGCATACTTATGAGCAGCCCGGGATCAAGCAGGTTAAACTCAAAGTGTTTAACTCCCGATGCAATCCCATCGTCTCGGATACAATTTCCGCCCCGGTCATTGTTGTGGATACCTCTTCGATGCGGGTATACTACCGGTCCGAGCAGATCTGTCAGGGCGACAGTGTTTATTTGCAGGGGGCCTATCAAAAGACTGCCGGCATCTATTACGATACGCTCCAAACGACTTCTCAATACGACAGCCTGATGGTCACCTCCCTGGGAGTCACCCGGATTAATGCAGATCTTCTGGTTAAGCTTGGCGCTTTGTCTTCCAGTGAACCCGGCGCCCGGTATCAATGGTTAAGTTGCGATGATGGTTTTCTGCCTATTCCCGGAGCTACCGGGTACAACTATGTACCTACCGCCAGTGGCAGCTACGCTGTGGAAATAGCTAAAGCAGGATGCATCGATACCACCAGGTGCTACGCCATGCTGACAACCAGTGTACCCGAGTCCTTTTCTCCCGACAAGGTGCGAACGTTTCCCAACCCCACCCAGGATCGTCTCCGGATAGAATTTAAAGATATCCAGCCTGAATTAACGTGTTCTCTGTTTACCATGCAGGGAATTCTGATTCAAAAACAAACGTATCTCGATAAAAAATCAATCCAACTGGATCTGACCAATTTTGACAACGGAATGTATCTCCTGGTAGTCACCAAACCCGGCAACCCCGATCAGTTACCTTTCAAGGTCGTGAAATACTGACTCAGTCACTCCCAGGCCAATATTCCTTTCTACGCTTGAAGGCATTTTAATACGATTGCCTGAATTGGGTAGGACTCATTTCAGTATGTTTCTTAAAGAAGTTATTAAAGTGAGTTACCTCCGAAAAGCCCAGTGCATAGGCCACTTCTGAAATATTCCAGGTACTATGCCGCAATAACACTTTGGCTTCATGTAGAATACGTGCAGCTATCACCTGAGTTGTAGTCTGACCGATGGTTTCCCGTACTGCGCGATTCAGGTGATTAACATGGATATTGAGCTGACGTGCAAAGTCTGCAGCTGATCGGATCTGCAACTGCGGGTGGTTTTCTTCGATGGGAAATTGACGCTCCAGCAATTCAGTAAATAACATCGAAATACGCTGAGCAGCATTATTAGATTGCCGCTCAAATGTAGCAGAAGGTTGCATCTTCATCGCGAAATGGATGATATCAAATACCAGGTTGCGGACAACGTCGTATTTATGGATGTAATCCGAGTCCATTTCAACAAACATTCGGTCGTAGATACTGGTCACTGTCCGCACCTGATCGTCGGACAGTTCAAATAAATGTTCCCCTGTCGGCTGAAAAACTGAATATTGATTCAGGTCACCGTACTGATGGAAGAAATAGGCATTGAAGATGCAGAAAACCCCACTGTCTATCTGATCCGTATTTTCCCATTTATATGGAATCCAGGGATTTGAGAACGTTAACGCCTGCTTTTTAACCTCAAAGACACGGTCGGCATAATGCACACGTCCCTGCCCTAGCACCAACATAATTTTGTAAAAATCACGGCGTTTGTAGGGTACCGGTTGCGCACCCTGGCCTACATAAGGATCCAGTTGGAAAACATTGAAATGCCCGATTTCATTACCCAGATTTCCAGGCATCCAGTTGAATTTCCTCTGATAAAAATCTTTCAGCGATTCAATTTTATTCATTCTATATCTTTTAATGTGATACATTTGGTATTCAGATATCCATACCACTCAACATTCAACATTAAACCTTCAACCCTTCCTCAGGTATTCGCTGCCGAACGAATAGATCACACTGACGTTCCAGTCGTAATGTTTTACATCAATATTCGTTTTAATTGCCTGATTCATGGTCGTACCTATTGAAAAAGGGAAATCCTTCAGAGACAGCACCAGATTGCCTGCCGTAAAGAAGCCGTCCAGATCATCCAATCGGAGGTAATAAACCTGTGGATTGATCTTTAACCTCAATCGATTTCCCAGGGGGATATCATGCCAGTTAACCCGGAATGTTATAAAATTTGACAGCTTGGTCGTGGTCTCCTTGGGTCCAAATGCCAGCAAATAATACATACCCAGGTCCAGGTGCTGCGAAACCTTATAATTGGCTGCCAGATCAAAGGGCAAAAAGCGCTGTACTTTAATGCGTTCTTTCAACGTGCCATTTTCATCGTACGACTCGGAGCTGAAAGCCAGTGCAGGCACATGTGTTCCGGCATTCAACTGGAACTTGTCCCTGCGAATCAGCTTATAGCGCCACATGAAAACGACCGACCAGGGTTTACCTTCCAGGGAGAATCGCAACTGCGGATCAAAACTGATCCTTTGGTGGGATACGGAGAGATCCAAAATGGCCGCAGGTGCACCTAAAGTAAACGTCGGGATGAATGAAAAACCATTGTTGGTGATGCTTAATGCCCCATGCAGTTGAATGGGTTCCGGTTCCGGTTCAGGATGCAAATCCTGCCCTTCGCTCAATCGGGAAAAGAACAGCGCTGGAATCAGGTGAAAGAAGATTCGAAGCTTGGTCATCTTGATGGTTCTTTCGTTCCAACAAAATTAATGGATTGCAAAGCTTCTGACTTTCCCTTTTCACACAGATGCTTACGAAATTCAAACCATTGGTTCAGCGGGTAAAACTTGCTGGAATCCTTATAAATCGGCGTCGGCTTCCTCAAGCCATTGGTACAATTTCTCCTGAACGGTTATACTGAAGTGCTGAAAGTCCTCCTCCGGTATGAGCCCGTTGATGCACAGATTTTTTAATGACTGCATCATTGCTGACCGGGAATTTTGTTCCTGGCACCGATTCAGGATTTCAGCTTCTTCTTCCATCTTTTTCAAGGTAATCCGAAATTGCTCGGTCGCTGTCAAATGTTCGTCCGTCAAGAGCTCCGCCAAATCCCGGTTTCGCTGAGCCAGATACTGTTCCCGCCATCTTCCGACATTTGCCAGGTAGGTTTGCCAGTCCGAATCGTTTGGTTGCTCAGCCATAGATACCTGTAGGTGGTATAATAGTAAACTGAAATCTTGCAAACCAAGATACAGGATATTCTGTCCAAACTCAATGCCTGCGAGGATTAAACCGGTCAACTTCATACCCCTAACACTTACGTTGGTACACTTTCATCAAGGATTCATCAACTCCGTAGCAATCCTGCATAACAGAGGAGGATAAATTATCGGCTATTGGTAACTTTGAATGTGGCAAAACGCGGTATCCTCCGACATTTCTTTTTTTGGTTGCTTTACCTGGCATGGCAGTCCTATGCCGAATATTTATTCAATTTCAGAAGTGGCGAATCACTGACCCTGACGCAAAAAATCTGGGCTTCTGTAACTGTTGAAGCCTGCCTGCTGCCTGTCAAATTTGTTTTGTGCTATCCCAGTGTCCACCTGATCAACCAGGCCCTTTCGAATTCACAGGACAATCAGCGAACCTGGATCCAGGTGGTTAAAATTGTGCTGTTGTTAATTGTTTCCATATTGGCTCAGCGCTGGGTGAGTAATTACATCGCTTATCCGCTGGCGCTTCATGAACGGGTGGATGTACCGTTTTGGGGGCCTTCCTATCTGACCAACTCAGCCATCGACATGATCGTCGTATTCGGGTTGTTTAATTTCATGAATTTTTTTGAACTGCGCTCCGTGCTGGTACGTGACCGGGAAATAGTGAGGCAACAAAAACTGGAAGCCGAATTACATTTTCTGAGAAGTCAGATCAACCCTCATTTTTTATTCAACACCTTGAATAATATTTATGTGCTGGCAAAAAATCATCAACAGGAAGCTCCGTCAGCCATCCACAAATTAGCAGGATTACTGCGATTTTTATTGTACGACTCCAACCAGGAATTAATTGCCTTTGATCAGGAGCTCAAATTTATTCATGACTACCTGGAACTGGAGAAACTTCGTTACCGGAAAAACAAACTGGAATTGATCATAGAATTACCTGCCTCTTCCTCCCAACCCATAGCACCCATGCTCCTCTTGCCTATCCTGGAAAATGCCTTTAAACACGGCAGCAGCGAAAGCCAGCATCAGGCATTTATCCATATCCACATCAAACTGGAGGGAGCCCAATTAACAGCTCAGGTGGTCAATTCATACGAATCAAAAGAAACGAAAGAACAAGCAGGAATCGGATTGGAGAATTTAAATAAAAGGTTGCATTTATTGTACCGGGACTATCAATTGGATATTAAAGACCAGGATCAGCAGTTTTCTGTATTCCTGCGCATAAATCTGAACTCTTATGCATCAACTAAACTGTCTCATCCTTGAAGATGAACCACTGGCTGCCGAGTTGCTTACAGAATACCTGGCACAAATAAATTATTTGCATCTGGTCGCTGTCTGTGAAAATGCATTCATTGCCGCAGACTATTTACAAAATGAATCCATTGACGTCATCTTCCTTGATTTGCATTTGCCTAAAATAAAAGGTTTCGATTTCCTCAAAACATTGCCAGATCCGCCACAGATCATCGTGACCTCGGCCTATCACCAATATGCCCTGGAAGGATTTGAATTAAACGTTGTGGATTATTTATTGAAGCCCATTGAGCTGGTGCGTTTTATGAAGGCCATCAATAAATTAAAACCAAGATCTGCCGAGGCCACCGGATTAAGCCAGGAAATCACCTTGCCAGATCACATTTTTGTACCAACCAACCGGACGATGACACGGATCAATTTTCACGATATAATTTACGTGGAAAGCCTGCGACAATACATTAGAATTGTCACCACGGACCAAACAGTTGTCACCAAATTGAATATTGGAAATTTTGAGCCCGGCCTGCCTGCTCAACTGATCCGGATCCATAAATCATTTATTATTTCTAAGGATCACATTAAATCGTATAACCACAAATTCGTCACACTGAGCAACGACAAAGTGATCCCCATTGGTGCCACTTACAAGAATGAATTCCTGAACCACTTCCCTCACTGACCAGACCTCCCGGTTAGTCTGAAAATTCAGGCTGTAATTGATGTATTGGTACCCTTTCCTTTCAATTTGGTACACTTTTAATCTGCCTGTCAAAAGGAATCCCTAGCTATACACCACAATTTACCAGAATGAAAATACCGGTTTTGTGGTTTGTACTTTCTGTCCTGCTTTCCGTTCAATGCAAAAAGGATAGCCAATCACCTGCCAGCCTCGTCCAGGGCATCTGGCAGCTGTCGACGATGACCATTATTGCCGGGCAAGATATGGCTGAACTGCCCGTCAGGAACCAGACGATGCGACTGGAAGATGGCTATTACGAATATGGTGCATCGAATAGCCGGCAGCAGGGAACCTACCACCTCAGTGAGGATTTCCAACTTTTAACCACCACCGATGCTCAGGGTAATACGTTAAGCTATGCAATACTCCAGCTGGATGACCAACAGCTGGTCCTGGAAGCGCTTCGTATCCCGGGTAACCAGGCCAAGCTGTCTGAGGCTGGAAAGCTGTCATTGACCGCGCTTAATCTGGAGTTTTTACGCCAGGGGAAAGAACTGGATGAAGCCAAACTACTGACAACTGAACTGGTCGCTACCCTTTCATTTACCAAATCCTGAACCATGCGATTGAATCTAAAACCATTTCTCCTGTTGCTGCTTTCCCTCTGCAGTTTCGATGTGAACGGGCAATGGGCCTTCTATAATCAGGAAACACCGAACTCACTTGCTCCCCGGTTGTTCGCTCCGTATCTAATCTCGACGCCATACAACGAACGGGATTTTGCCATCTCACCGGACGGCACAGAACTATATTTTACCCTGCAGTATACTGCAACAAGGTCCATCATCGTCTACACCCGCTACACAAATGGGTACTGGTCGCTGATCAAACCGGTGCCTTTCTCCAGCGGACAGGCTGATCTGGAACCGGCTTTATCCGCCGATGGAAACACGCTGTTCTTCGCCTCCAACCGCAGTCTGACCGGGACTGCCAAAGATTTTGACATCTGGTTTGTAGATCGTCCGCAGGGAGGAAGCTGGGGTGAACCAAAACTTGTTGGAGGAGGGATCAATTCGCCCGGCAATGAATTTTACCCATCGATTGCCAAAAATGGTAACCTTTACTTTACGTCGGAGCGTGGCGGAGGCAAGGGTGGTGAGGATATCTGGATGTCTTCTTTCGTAAATGGCCAGTATAATACCCCGGAATCCCTGCCGGTGGCCATCAATTCCATCCGGGGAGAATACAATGCTTTCATTGATCCGGATGAGCAATTCATCTACTTTTCCAGCGATGGAAGATCTGATGCCATCGGAGGCGGTGATCTGTACATCAGCCGGAAAGGTGCCAATGGTACGTGGCAACCTGCCGGACGGTTAAACTTTAACTCAGCACAACTGGACTATTGTCCCTATGTAGCGTCAAATGGCAATTATTTGTTTTTTACCAGTACACGGCCGGTAGAGATAGCTTCCAATGGCAATCCGCTTGACCTTGTGGACGTATTGCACCAGGTCCTGTCACCCAATAACAATCAAGGAAATTTATACTGGGCAAAACGATGATGCCAACCGGGGTGAGGGAGCCATCAATCAGACACCTCACCTCAGGTTTTCCGGATTTGGTAATATGTTGGAATGACTTGCAAATCCATCTACCCATCAAATTATTGTCCGACTAATACCAGTTCAGGAAGCCGGTTTCGGCGTACCAATAACCATATTGCCAATCCTACCTCACCCACGATCATGGGCAACATGAAAATCATTTCCAGGATCTTTCTGATCCCGGAAAAATCAGGCACGAGTGTATTCCCCAGGTGTATGATCACATATCCCACACCGGCAAGTGTTATCAAATAACCGATCCATTTGGGAACATATTCCGATTTAACACACAATGGTCCCAGAATCAGTAAATGGAAGCCAAAAAGGATCAAACCAAAGGACCAGACATCCCGGAAAGTACCAATATGTGTTAACGCCGTTTCCGTCGATTCGAGGCCGGACTGTTTTGCTAGCAACAAAAAGACAATGGCCATGCCGAGAATGCCTGCATAGAGCATTCGCAGCCACCCCGACAGCAGTGACCAGAAACGATCTACCGGTCGCAGCAGGACATACAGGGCCCAGGCCACCAGCACATCCGTGATCAGTATCAGTAACCAGGCGCCAATGCTTCCACGCAGTGACCAGCTTACCGTATCATTCGGAATTTCGGTCTCTGCTTTTGATAACCATCCCACGGCAAAGATGGCTGCGACCGTCATGATCAGTAATGAAATACCCGCTATGGAAGCATAAGTTTTTAATGTCTTTGGCGGTAAGTCCGTCATTTTTAATTGTTTTGGTGAAAATTCCGGGGATGCTTAAAGGTAGGGCATTGACTTTAGTTAACTGGTGGATATGACCACTCATTTTATTTCTTATTGACTCCAATTGGATTTGATTCCATCCTTTTCTTGATTTCCCATCTCCCCGGATAAAACTGCAAATCATCAGAAGCACCCGGCAATTCCCAAGGTACTGGCGATCAGGATGCCCGGGAAGCAGTTATATTTACCCGTGCGTTCGCTTACTGGCTTTTATGGAATATTACTTTCAATTGCAGTTTGTCCGGTTCAAACGTCTGCTGGTCGCTTCAGGGGTACATCCTGCAATCGGCATATTGTTGATCCTGGCGGGATTTCTTGCCGGTTCTTATTATCTGTTCTACCGGGTCGATTGGGCTGCCTGGATATTCATGGCTATTGGATTGCTTGTCATCTCACAGCTTGGCAATAAGCACCGGGTGGAACAATTGAGGTGGATATTTCCAGCGGCTACCTTGCAGAGGATAAGGCTCCTGGAAAATGGACTTGCTGCACTTCCATTCGCATTGTTCCTACTTGGTCAGCGCCATATCTATTTTGCAGCATTTTTTATCATAAGTGCACCGGTACTGGTATTTATGCGATCACCTGACCGGATAGGATTTATCATCCCCACCCCGTTCAAACGGTTTCCATTTGAGTTACCGGCAGGAATCCGGAAAGCCTGGTGGATGCCTGTTATCATCATTTTTTTATTGGTTAAAGGGATACAAGTCCATAATTACGGATTGTCCCTCTCCGCCATGATCCTGATTGCCCTTACCGTAATGTCTTTTTATGCCTACCCTGAGAAGGTCTATTATGTCTGGATCCATGCCTTGACGCCAAAAGCCTTTTTAAAGCATAAGATCCGTACAGCCTGGATTGGACTGAGTATCCTATGCCTGCCGGTTTGGATGGCGATTTGCATCTCGTTTACGGATTCAATCTGGGTCAGCTCCGGAATACTAGCCCTGGGATTCGTCTTTCTGGCTTTCTTGATCCTGGCGAAATATTCTGCATATCCACAAGAGATGAGCATACCACAGGGACTATTGGTTGGCCTGAGCTTATGGTTTCCGCCCATGTTACTGTTTATGGTTCCGGTATTTTATCGTCAGGCAATTCGACAAATAACTCCCTATTTATCATGATCAGCATTCTGGAACTCAGTAAATCCTTTGGAAATCATCAGGTATTGAAGCGGATCAATCTCACCTTTGAACCAGGCAGCATTTATGGCATCGTAGGCGAAAACGGATCTGGCAAAACTACTTTGTTCCGCTGCATTGCCGGCTTGGAGTCGTATGCCGGAACCATTCAAAGCCCTTATCCGGTGCTAAAAGATCATACTGGATTTTTACCGACCAATCCCGAATACCTTTCCCGGATCACCGGGTGGGAATTTCTGAAATTAGTATGCATCGCCCGTGGCATCCGTGAGGAAGCTTTTGAAGAACAGAATATCTTTGACCTGCCACTTGATCAATACGCAGACACCTATTCTACCGGAATGAAGAAAAAGCTGGCCCTGATGGGCATTCTCCTACAGCAAAATGATCTGTTTATCCTGGATGAACCATTCAACGGGGTCGATATCCACAGCAATATGATCATCCTTGAGTTAATCCGGAAATTGCAGTCGTTGAAAAAAACGGTACTGATCTCTTCCCACATTTTTGCTACCCTTCAGGAAAGTTGTGACTTCATTTACCTGCTTCAGGACGGTCAAATTGCAAAATCGGTTGCCCCGGATCAATTCGGGGAATTGGAAGCGCAAATGAAGTCTTTTGTTGTTGGGGACCGGATCAACCGAATACGGATAGGATGAGGTTGCGGCAAGATCTACCTATAATCGCATTCCGGGATGGTCTTCGCCATCAACTGCTCGCCGAATGGGAGCGGTCGGTCCTGGCAACCCATAACTTAAATTAAATCCATATGTCTGTACTTTTTAGAGCGGATGACCGGGGCGAATTTTTCACCCGCGAACAATGCCACATCCTTGAAATTATGAATACGCCTGAACGGGATAACCTTTCCATTGCCCAAGCTCGCGTTGAACCCGGCGTGACTACCGAGTTGCATGGTCTTGATGTAGTCGAAGCTTACTACATTCTGGAAGGTCTGGGCCGGGTTAACATCAATGGAATGGAACACCTGGTGGCGGCCGGTGATGTCGTCCTGATTCCAGCCGGCCAGGCGCAGCAGATCACGAATACCGGCATTTCCGATCTGCGTTTTCTTTGCATTTGCACGCCACGATTCCACCCGGAGTCTTATACCGCAATGGCACCGGAATGATCAACTGATTTCCCTCCCCGACTCAGATCGGGGTGACCATTGCTTTTTTGACAGGCTAAACGTGGTCGATGCCTCTCCGCGCTCGTGCTGACCGTCGCCCTTGATTTCCCCAACCCCTATTCACCATTCACCATTGAGTGCACTCCGGAAAAGCGAAAAACCTGATGTCATCCCCGCCTGAACGGACGGGCAGGTCGACCGAGACGCCTTAAAACGTCGAGCGGAGAGATCTATTTGAAAATATGAAATATATAAATATCTAAAAATCAAAATTATTTAGATTTCTCCGTTTCGTCTCATTCTTCGCCTACAGTCGAAATGACATTAGGTTTATTGAAATTGACTTTCCGGAGTGGGCTCAACATTCAACATTCAACATTCAACATTTCCCCACCCTCCCCTTACATATATGCATCTTCTTTATCTTTGCACCCATGACCGAAAGCAGAAGATTGGACTACCTGAATGAATTGAATGAGGTACAACGTCAGGCCGTCACCCACATCGATGGCCCGGTGATGGTGATTGCCGGCCCCGGAAGTGGAAAAACCCGTGTACTCACCTACCGCATTGCCTACCTGATCGATAGCGGCATCCCTCCCTGGCAGATTCTTTCGTTGACTTTCACCAATAAGGCAGCTAAGGAGATGAAAGAAAGGATCGAGGGGGTTGTAGGTCGCAAGGCTCAATACATCTGGGCGGGGACTTTTCACTCCATTTTTGCCCGCATCTTGCGTGTGGAAGCAGAGAAAATAGGGTACTCTTCCAATTTTACCATCTACGACACCGACGATACCAAGAGCCTGATCGCATCGATCATCAAAGAAATGGAACTGGATCGCAATGCTTATAATGTCGGCGCTGTGCGGACACGGATCTCCAGCGCAAAATCCAACGTCATTTCGCCCATCGTTTATGCCAAGTCCCCCGAATTGATGGAGCAGGACCGGCAGAACCGCATGCCCATGCTGCATAAAATTTATGAGAAATACGTCGCCCGATGCCACCGGGCCGGCGCCATGGATTTTGATGACCTGCTCTACCAGCTGTTTAAATTGCTTTACCTGAACAAGGATAATGTCCGCCAAAAATACCAGCAGCAATTTCAGTATATTCTGGTGGATGAGTTCCAGGACACGAACTATCTGCAATACTCCATCCTGAAATTACTGACCGATTACGAAGGCAGTTCACGCAATATCTGCGTTGTAGGCGATGATGCGCAAAGCATCTACGCTTTTCGTGGCGCAACCCTTCAGAACATCTTCGATTACCAGGAAGACTACCCGGAACTGTCGGTGTACAAACTGGAACAGAATTACCGCTCCACACAATTCATTGTCAAAGCCGCCAATAAGATCATCACCCACAATAAAAAACAGATTACCAAGGATTTGTGGACCGAGCACGATGGCGGCCAGAAAATCCAGGTGATCAAGGCGATGTCCGACACGGAAGAAGGCAGGCGGGTTGCCGACACCATTGTCGAATACAAAAACCGGCACAACCTGCCCAGTCACGAGATTGCGATCCTGTACCGGACAAATGCGCAAAGCCGTGTATTTGAAGAGTATCTGCGGCGTTATAACATTCCTTACCGGATCTTCGGCGGATTGAGTTTTTACCAGCGAAAAGAGGTCAAGGACATGATCGCCTACCTGCGACTGGCCATCAATCCCAATGATGACGAAGCCTTCCGGCGGGTCATCAATTATCCCAAGCGCGGTATAGGCCAGTCTTCTTTTGATGCCATCGCCAATCTGGCTAATACGCAGGAAATATCTTATTGGGAGGCCATGCAGCGCATCGAGCTGGGTGCCCGGACCGCAACTGCACTAAAGGATTTTGCGCGGATCGTCCTGGAAGCTAACCGGATGACCGCCTCTCATAATGCTTATGAAGTAACGGCGCATTTGTCCAAGACGTCAGGAATAATGGGCCATCTGAAAGCCGAAAACTCCATCGAAGGCCTGGCACGGCTGGAAAACGTGAATGCCCTGCTGGACGGCGTGCAGGAATTTGTGGAAAACGACGAGGTCATCGAAGGTCAGGATGTACAGGATAAGTCGCTGGCCGCATACCTCCAGCAGATTTCCCTGCTGACCGATATGGATGAGGATACCAAGCAGACCGAATACGTATCGCTGATGTCGGTCCATGCCGCCAAAGGACTTGAATTTCGCGCTGTTTTTGTGGTAGGCCTGGAAGAGAATTTATTCCCCTCGTTTATGTCACTTTCTTCACCCGAGCAAATTGAAGAAGAGCGGCGCCTTTTTTATGTGGCCGTGACCCGTGCCAAAGAGATGCTCACCCTGTCATTCGCCAATAGCCGCTACCAGTTTGGACAAATGCGTTTTAATGATCCCAGCCGCTTCCTGGACGAGCTGGATGAAGAAGTCCTGGACGCCGGGACCACCGGGCGCGGGCAGCAACAGGGATTTCCGGAACCCAAAGTGCTCGGTGGACTCCTTCCGAAACCACCCAAGCCGGCATTTACACCAAAAATAGACCCGGCATCGTTTAAAGCAGCCGATCCGAATGAGATTCAAGCGGGTATGAAGGTTCTCCATTTAAAGTTTGGTGAAGGAGAAGTCCAGCGGGTCGATGGCGAACGGGATAAACGCGTAGCAACCATCGTTTTCCCTCAGGTTGATAACCCGGAACGCAGGATCATGCTGAAGTTTGCGAAACTGCAGATTTTGTGAGTTATGAGTGAGAGAAAGGGTGCAATAATTTTTTAAAGTTTTGAATTTGTAGTTAACATTATCAACCTGTGGAATCAATGGCAAAAGGAATACTGAAAATGATACGTTCTGCAATCATTACCACGAAAAAGCATAACTCATAATTCAAAATTTATAACTAACAATTCCAACATCGTCAAATCACTCGCCCAGGAAGCCGGATTCCTATTGGTTGGTATTGCCCGCGCAGAAAGGCTGGACCGGGAAGCGGAGCGTTTGCAACAATGGCTGAACCTGGGTTACCAAGGCACGATGCAGTGGATGGCAAATCACTTTGAAAAGCGCGTCGATCCCACCGTATTGGTACCCGGCGCCAAATCGGTCGTATGTCTGGCCTACAACTATTACCCGGGTGAAGTCCAACAAAACCGCGAAGCACCTCAGGTGGCTAAATATGCTTATGGGGAAGATTATCATGGCCTGCTGAAAAAGAAACTAAAAGAGCTGCTCGACTCCATCCGCCATCAATATGGTCCTGTCACCGGTCGTTGCTTTGTAGATTCTGCTCCTGTCCTGGAACGCGACTGGGCGCAGCGCGCCGGATTAGGGTGGATCGGAAAAAACACCCTGCTCATCCATCCACGCATCGGATCTTATTTTTTCCTGGCCGAATTGATTATTGATCTGGAACTGGAACCTGACGAACCGGTCCGGGATCATTGCGGCACCTGCCGGAAGTGCATCGATGCCTGCCCCACCGGTGCCATTGCTGAGGAAGGCTACCTCATGGATGGCAGTAAATGCATCTCCTACCTCACCATTGAATTGAAAGAAGAACAGCTCCCGGAACCATATCACGGTAAAATGGAAAACTGGGTTTTTGGCTGCGACATCTGCCAGCAAGTATGTCCTTGGAACCGGTTTGCCACGCCACATCATGAACCGGCATTTACACCGCATGGGCATTGGTTCGACTGGAATAAAAATGAATGGCTGGAAATGACCGAGGAGATATTCGTCAAGGAATTCGACAAATCGCCGCTCAAAAGACCCGGCTATGCCGGAATACGCAGAAATCTGGATGCCCTGAACAAATAATCGGCGGTAGGCCTTAAACCGGATTTAGCCCGACATTTTTACCGTACAATTACACATCCCGTCGATATCCTCCTTGGTTCCATCGAATGGAATTGGCACCGCATGCTCCTTCCGGATAATTTTCAATAAAAAAACATGATCACCGAATTGACCAGAGAGGAACGCGACTGGGGAATTGCATTACATCTGTCCGCCCTTGCCATGCATATCATTCCATTTGGAAACATATTGGGGCCACTGATTATCTGGAGTAGTAAGCGGGACCGCTCAGCTTATCTGGACCAACAAGGCCGTGAAGTTTTGAATTTTCACATCAGCTGGACGGTAGGATTGGTTCTGGCGGTACTGTTACAGGTGATAGCCATTGCCTCCGGTATTAAAATTGTTATCCCGCTGTTGATCCTTACGGGTATTGGCTATTATTTTGGAATGCTTTATTTCATCGTGGTTGCAGCACTGCGGGCCTCAGATGGTCTGTATTTTGATTATCCGGTACTTTGGGAAACCTTCAAATAAAGATAGAACAACAAGCCAGGCATCCATTCCGGAATGACTGTTTCACCATCAGCCATCCTATCGATAATGCGCTGACAATGATTGGTCAAAGGACTGGACCAGGCAAAAAAATGCCCTGGATGGTATCCAGGGCATTCTGCTTTTAGCTTTTAAACGGTCGAATCTGGATTCCCGCAAATTATTGATCCGATTCTTTGACCTTGATTTTACCTTTTACCGCTTCCCGGGTTAGTTTCTGCATATCGTAACCTTTCAGGTCACTCATTTTTACGGACAATTCGACTTTTTCGGGCAAACCACATCCTTCACATTCTGTCATGCGTATCCGGATAACCACCGCATCATCTTCTTCGAGTGAATTGATGATCCTCCCATAGTCAACCAGGGCGTCCTTCATCGCATCAATGAACTCAGGATACAAACTTTTAACCTTGGCATTGCGCTCTTCCTTGGTCATATCATCGGTACCCTGGGTAGGCATGGAATACGAATCCTTTCCATTGATGTTTGAGGAATACACCTTTACGTTAAAAATAGCACCCAGATTGCTCAATCGCTCGTAGCTCACGGAAGGACTGGAAATGAAGTACGTTTTGGACATCCGTTGATCAAATAACTTATCCAGGGCAGAAGCAAAAATCTCCATATTGGCATCACGAGCCGTATTACGGGTGACCCGCTCTACATGAATCTCCTCTTCAAATGCGTCCAGGGAAATTTTCTCCTGATGGTACTTATTGATCTCGGCCATCGGTACGGATACATTGATCTGATCCATGCTTTCATCCGAGCCATCCTGAGGGGCATATGCCACTGCTGCCGGACAATCCTCACAGCCCGTGGTGGACACGAGAAATCCTCCCATGCGATTTAATTTGATTTGAACGATCACCTCTTCGTTGTCCTTAAGCTGGGATAGCAGATGCGCATAATCAGCCAGAAAATTGGTAGCAACCTGCTGGTATCGATCCAGTATGCCTTCCATTTTCTCCTGCTGCTCTTCATTCATTTTATCCCTTCTGGCTTCTGCCTTCTCGCGGATCTGTTCGTCATCGACCGCATCGCCGATAGCCCGCTGAATCGTGATGGTAGCATCTTTGAGGTTGCTGCTGACGCCGTAGATACCCCGGCCATCCCACAGCATATTATCCGGTCTGACCCGGAAGATGACTCCTTCATTTTCAATATATTCGGCTTCTGTTCCGGTGTAACCGCCGAATCGGTAACCTTGCTGAAATTCCTGGCGCATGAGACTCCGCAAGATATCTTCACAGACATTGATGTCGCGATCCATGCGGCTTTCGTCCGATTGACCGTAGGTCGCCAGGAACCCGGTCAGCATAAAGAGCAGTGTTATGCTTACTTTTTTCATCATTCGTAATTTTGATTAACCTGTTGAGTTTGATTAGAATAGCGGGGATCCAGCAGGTTTTGCTCCTGCATGGTTTGGGCCAGTTCCCGCAATCCGGCGCGTAACAGCTGTTGATTTTGTTGTTGGGTAGCTTGGAGATATTGGAAGAAGTTCTCGGCAAAAAAGTCGAGTTTGGCTTCAATTTCTTTATTCTGTTTCTGCATCAGTGAATGCAAGCCTTCCATCGTGACAAAGGTGCCGGAAGTCATTGGCCTGGACTGAACCAGGTATTTATCGGATACCACCTGTTCAAAAGAATTTTGTTGCTGGCTGAGCCAGTCCTGCATCTTTGATTCGGCGGAGTTAACCAGCGATTTAACCTGGACCGTATTGGCCTGTAAATACTGATCCAGGTATTTCTGGATTTCCGGCGTAATGGATGCTTCATTTGGAATAGCCTGGTATGTACTGACTTACCAAAAGCCAGTACCAGTTCCCCTTTGCCTGCTTCTACATGCAATCCCGTCCAGGCACCGAGCAGCAACAATGCCGCAATGGACGCAGCAACACCGTAAAACGGCTTAAGCCAGCGAAGCCGGTGCGTGGCAGCAGGCGGCGTAGTGGCCGGTATGACCAATGGCTCCCGCAAATCAACATCCGGTATGGATTGCAAATGGCTGCGAACTTGCTTCATTTGTTGCAGCTCCTTTTGCAGGGAAGCATCTGCCTGCAATTCCATTTCAAAGGCCGCCCGATCTTCCTTGTTCATTTCATCATACAGGTAGTCGATTAATTTCTCCTGGCGGTTATTGATATTCATAATAATATGCTTTGGTATGTGGATTCTCACTTAATAATTTCTTCATAGAGCGTAAACCATAATAAAGGCGGGATTTTGCCGTATTGATTGAGATATCCAGAATGTCGGCTATCTCCTGAAATTTAAATCCCTCATATTCCTTCATGATGATTACAGCCTTCTGTTCTTCTGGGATTTGCCCCAACGTCTGCCAGATCAAATCCTTCAATTCATTTTGTTCGACGCGATGTTCGCTGGTTATGGATGAACTCACCATGCCGGCATGAACTTCCGTCAGCGACTCTGTCCGTTTTGTCTTACGTAACTCACTGTTACAAAAGTTTACAGCAATCTTATACACCCAGGGGCGAAACTTGTCAGCCTCCTCCAGCTTGTGCAGGTGTTGGTATACTTTGATAAAGGTCTTCTGAAGAATATCTTTTGCGACAGCTTCATCACCAATCATTTTGTACGCCAGATTGTAAATCCGCTGTTGCCAATGATCCATCAGTAAACCCAGAGCTTTTTCATCTCCTGCTTGATACCGTAAAACCCAATTTTCAGTTTGTAAATCTTGTCTGATTCTCACCTCGTGGTTTTCAATTCATCAGTCAGCAATAAGACGCATCGGTTGTGGTAAAAGTTTTAGAATGTTAAAAAAACATGCAATGGTCCGGTTTTCAGGACGATACAACGATCACTAAGCTGTTAAAATGGAGTTCCCGGATCGGTGTACCAGGATCAGTGGCATAATCCTTGTTGGAAGAAGCTCAGAC
>Ga0209607_1001503_pt1 | contig 19533 bp, 13 predicted proteins | sample AD_UKC117_MetaG_FD_184413 | JGI IMG/M metagenome (GOLD analysis project Ga0209607, IMG submission 184413) | Active sludge microbial communities of municipal wastewater-treating anaerobic digesters from Hong Kong - AD_UKC117_MetaG (SPAdes)... | ecosystem: Engineered > Bioreactor > Anaerobic >... | reverse complement strand
TTACGCATATGATCATATGAATCAATTACATGCTTGTTTTCTTTTATCATTATTTTAGTATTATTCGACCAAATGACTAATTCGGTCCAAAAGTACAATCACGAAAATCAAAATGCAAGAAATCATTCGACTATTTTTGTCGATTAGTCGAATTAAGTTTGTAAAAGCCAACTAATCAGCTAGAAAAGAAGTGTTAAATTATGTAAAGCAGAATGAATATAAGAGTCAATATTACAGCTTACAGCTGGGAGGGGAGAATGAAAGGGTTGCTCCGTTCTCATCGACTATGAGCTTTACCTTGCGAGCCATAACCAGCGCCAGGTTTGGCTCCTCGTGCCCGGCAGGAAATCCGAAGCAAACAGGAAAATCGTAGCTGGCAACGCACTCCTTAATGATCTCATAGGCTGATTTCCCGAAAGAAATGGTGTTATCGTTCATGGAGTTCATGCTGCCAACCACCAATCCTGCAAGGTTGGTGAATTTACCGCTATGCTTCAGGTTCATCATCATGCGGTCAACGTGGTAGAGGTACTCGTCTAAATCCTCAATAAAAAGAATTTTGCCATCGGTGGTAATGTCAGCATCGGTTCCGGCAACGCTGTAAAGTATCGAAAGGTTCCCACCGGTAAGCAAACCTTCGGCAGTTCCCAATCGGTTAAACTCGTGGGATGGGGCATGGTAGGTTGGACTTTCACCAAATAGAACTCTCCTTAAGCTTTGGGTTGAAAGATTTTCGCTTCCGTCCTTCGGGAAATTAAGCGGCATTGTTCCGTGGATGGTTTCCAGAAAGAACCAGGTGTTTAGCATTCCGTGGAAAACCGTAATGTCGCTATAGCCAATAACCCACTTCGGGTTTCGCTGTAAGGCACGTAAATCAAGCAAATCGAGAAGTCTTATACTTCCATAGCCTCCACGAGCGCAAAAAATTGCTTTCACTTTTGAATCGTCAATCATCTCCTGAAAATCGGCAGCGCGCTCTTCGTCGGTTCCGGAAAATTGATTGTACGAACCGTAAATATTTTTACTCAACAAAACTTTCAACCCCCAACTATTCAGTAGATTAATGGCCGGAAGAACCTCCTCTTCGCTCACCTTACGGGCAGGTGCCACAATTCCAACCAAATCGCCTTCAATTAATGTGGGAGGGGTTATAAGCTCCATAAAAAATTAATATCTTTGTAAGTTGTTTTTCAACCCAAACGGGAATGAAAGATAATACAAAATGGCACAAAAGCCCCAATGTGGGCTTGTTTTTTTGAGTAAACAAATCTTTTTTGTGATGAATACACCCAAACGATACCTTATTACATCGGCGCTTCCGTACGCAAACGGACCAATCCACATTGGCCATCTCGCAGGCGTTTACATCCCTTCGGATATTTACACGCGTTACCTTCGGTTGAAAGGAAGGGAGGTTATTTCTATCTGCGGATCGGATGAGCACGGAGTGCCAATAACCATAAAAGCCCGCCAGGAAGGCGTTTCGCCACAGGCAATTGTTGACAAGTACCATTCAATAATAAAGGATTCGTTCGAACGTTTCGGCATTGCTTTCGATATCTACTCGCGTACCTCATCGAAAATGCACTACGAAACTGCCTCGCAGTTTTTTCGCAAGCTTTACGACGACGGAGTTTTTGTTGAGAATACAACCCAGCAATACTATGACGAGGAAGTGAAGCAGTTCCTTGCCGATAGGTACATCACAGGAACCTGTCCGCATTGCTCAAATCCGAATGCGTATGGCGATCAGTGTGAGAAATGCGGAACCAGCTTGAATGCTACCGATCTGATAAGTCCAAAATCAACTTTGAGCGGATCGGCTCCGGTACTAAAGGAAACGAAGCACTGGTTTTTGCCGCTAGATAAGTTTCAACCATTTTTGGAAAAATGGATTTTAGAAGAGCATAAAGATTGGAAAACCAATGTTTTCGGACAGTGTAAGAGTTGGTTCGATATGGGATTGCAGCCACGAGCTGTAAGTCGCGATTTGGATTGGGGAGTTCCAGTTCCAGTTGAGGGAGCCGAAGGAAAAGTTTTGTACGTATGGTTTGATGCACCAATTGGATATATTTCTGCAACCCGTGAGCTGACTCCCGATTGGGAAAAATACTGGAAGGATTCGGAAACCCGCATGATACATTTTATTGGGAAGGATAACATCGTTTTCCACTGTATCGTTTTCCCAGCAATGCTAAAGGCTGAAGGAAGCTACATCCTGCCCGACAATGTTCCGGCAAACGAATTCCTAAATCTCGAAGGCGATAAAATTTCCACATCTCGAAACTGGGCAGTTTGGCTCCACGAGTACTTAGAAGAATTCCCCGGCAAGCAGGACGTTTTGCGCTACACGCTTACCGCAAATATGCCCGAAACCAAGGACAACGACTTTACCTGGAAGGATTACCAAACCCGCAATAACAGTGAGCTGGTTGCCATTCTTGGAAACTTCGTAAACCGGGCTATGGTTTTAACCCATAAATATTTCGAAGGGAAAGTTCCGAATGTTGATTCAATTTCTGATTTTGACAGGGAAATTCTGAACGAGATTCCAAAGTTAAAAAAGTCAATTGAGGAGAACCTTGAATCGTTCCGTTTTAGGGAAGCGTTGAAAGAACTGATGAACCTTGCCCGCTTGGGCAATAAGTACCTGGCCGATACCGAGCCCTGGAAACTTATCAAAACAGAACCCGAAAGAGTTGGAACTATTCTGAATATTTCGTTGCAAATAACTGCAAACCTGGCCATTTTGGGAGAGCCATTCCTTCCGTTCACGGCAGATAGGCTCTGCAAAATGTTGAATCTTACGCAAACTACCTGGGAAAATGTTGGAGAGAGTGTTTTAAGCGCTGGTCATCAGCTAAATCAGGCAGAGTTACTGTTTGATAAAATTGAGGATGAAACAGTTGAAAAGCAGCTGGCAAAGCTACAGGCTACCAAAACTGCCAACGAGAGCGCAACAAAAAAGGCAAATCCACAGAAAGAGGAAATAACCTACGAGGAATTCTCAAAAATGGATATCCGAACAGGTACTGTGCTGGAAGCCGAAGTTGTTCCAAAAACCCAAAAGTTGTTAAAATTAAAAATTGATACTGGGGTTGACCAGCGAACCGTTGTTTCGGGTATTGCCGAGTACTTTAAACCCGATGAAGTAGTTGGCCGTCAGGTAGCTATCCTCATTAACCTGGCTCCACGAAAAATTCGTGGAATTGAGTCGCACGGAATGATTCTGATGGCTGAGGATGCCGACGGGAAACTTCGTTTTGTGCAACCAAACGAAAGTGTGGCAAACGGTTCGGAAATAAAGTAACACAATAAAAATTTGTTGCGTAGGTTTCAATATCATAACAAAGCAAAAAGTAAGAGGTATGTTTTTAAAAATCAATGTGAGAACTGTTAAGTCAATCTTATTTTTGACTATCATTCTTTTTGCTTTCTCACAGTGCGCAAAAATTGTTGCCCCGCAGGGTGGTCCAAAAGATGAAACTCCGCCAGTAATGCTAAAAAGCGCCCCACTGCCTAATGCGTTGAATTTTAACGAGAAGAAGGTGGTGCTTACCTTCGATGAGTACATCAAAATTCCTGAGATCAACCAGAAACTCATTGTTTCGCCTCCACAGGAGAAGCCCCCAAAGATTACCCAGAAGGGGAAAAGTTTGGAGTTAAGTTTCGAGGAGCCATTCCTCGAAAACACAACCTACACGCTCTACTTTTCCGACGCCATTGCCGATAACAACGAGGGGAACAAGATTCCCAACTTCGAGTTTGCCTTTTCAACAGGAAACACCATCGATTCGCTTACCTTCTCAGGAAAAATTGTTGATGCCTACTCTCACGAACCTCAGGAAGGTGTAATTGTTATGATATACAATAGCATGGAAGATTCCTTGCCAGTTACAACCCGACCACGCTACGTTTCAAAAACCAATAAGGAGGGTAAGTTTACCTTTAGCAACCTCAAGGAGGATGATTACAAAATTTTTGCCCTGGTAGATATGAATTCAAACTATATTTTCGACCAGCAGAGCGAAGCTATTGCCTTTAAAAAACAACCAGTTACTCATGACATGTTGCTTTCGCCAAGCAAACTGTTTGAATTGAGCGATTCAACAAAACGCGACTCACTTCTAAGGATTGATACAACTCTTTTAGCAAAACGAGAAGAGTTTTCCATGCGATTGTTTATGGAGGAAAGCAGAATCCAATCGTTAACCGATTTTTCCAGAAAGGAAAGAAGGAAAATTCAGTTTGGTTTTACTCGAAAACCTCAGGGAGAACTAGCAGTCAGGCCCCTTTCCAATTTTCAGGTTGATGAAAACTGGTATATTGAGGAGAGAAACTTAAAGGGTGATACGTTAACATGCTGGATTAAAAGCAGCTACTTAAGCGGGCTAGATACATTGAATGTTGAATTAACCTACTCGAAAACCGATTCGATGGAGAATTTGGTTGAACGAATTGATACTATTAAACTCGTTTATAAAGAACCTCTTCTGTCTATTGCACAACGACGACAGCAAGAAAAGGCAAAGGAAGAGAGCGAAATTCAAACTATGCCAGTGAAGGTTTCGTTCCCAAAAGGAAACTCCCCTAAGCCGAACGACAGGCTGCGCCTAGTTTTTAATATGCCAATAGAAAGTTTCGATACAACCCTACTTTCAATTGAAAACCTTGTTGACACAAGCAGTATTGATAGCTGCCAGTTTGTAGTTGATAGCTTAAATCCTCGAATCCTTTACGTTGACTATCCATGGCAAAGTAATGTTAACTACAAGTTTAACGCTTTACCAGGAACCTTTGTTAATCTCGACGGGCTTCCAAACGATACACTTAGGTTGTACTTTACTGGTGCTGATCCCGAGCAGTTTGGAATTCTGAATCTTAACCTAACCAACGTGATTCCAAACGTAATTGTTGAACTTTTAACTGATAAGGGCATTTTTGTTGAGAGGAAGATTGTTAGTACCGATGGTATTGTAACGTTCAATTACGTAACCCCAGGCAAGTACTACTTCCGTTTCATTATTGATTCCAACAAGAATGGTGTTTGGGATACAGGTTGGTACAAAAAGGGCATTCAGCCCGAAATTGTGCTAATATTCGAAGAGAATGGAAGTCCCAAAATATCAACCGTGAGAGCATTTTGGGAGTATGATTTGGAGTATAGTTTTAACCTTGAAAACCTTGAATAATGTCGGTACTAATGAATTTTGCCATGTTCCCAACCGATAAGGGTACCAGCGTTAGCCCATACGTAGCTAGGATTATTAAGGTTGTTCGCTCTGCAGGATTTGAGTATCAGCTCACTTCCATGGGAACCCAGGTTGAAACTACAACCCTTGAGGAGGCGTTTCAAATTCTTGCAGAATCGAACCGGGCGCTCGAACCCGACTGTGAACGAGTTTACCTGTCTGTCAATTTCGATATAAAGAAGGGTGAAATGGGAAGGATTAAAAGTAAAATTGCATCGGTTGAGGAGAAACTCATTAAGTGATTGAATATGATTTTGGAATGAAAAAAAGGATTACGCTAGTTATTTTTTTAAATCTGCCTGCTCTGCTTGGGTTTTCACAAACCTATGTGGGTGCACGTTCTGGCTACAACATGTCCATAATCAACTTCAAACCCTGGCAGGATACCAAAATGGTTTACCGCATGGGAGGCGACTATGGAATTACTGTTAAGCATTTCGATAATGATTACGTTGGTTTTCAGGCAGAACTTAACTACGTAGAGCGTGGTTACAGACAACCCTACGGCGAGTGGGAAATATTTATGCACCTGAACCATTACATTGAGCTACCAATGTTTTTACAAGGTCGATTCATGTATAAGGGCTACTTTGTTCACCTTAATGCAGGATGCTATGGTGCATACCTGCTTTGGGCTGAAGAGGGGTTAAACACAACCGGCGAATTCGATTTGAAACCATACAAAATCAACATACTTTACGATGAACGATTCGACTTTGGTTTGGTTGGCGGTTTTGGGTTGGGCAAAGAGTTTAAGTGGGGAACCCTACAGGCTGATGCAAGACTTTTCTATGGTTTTGCTGACCTCTTTGACCACGATTACGAGGAAATGCCAGAGGAATCGAGGTCAACGGTTGAAAGCGTATCGGTTAGCTACTACCTAAACCTCTCAAAACTTCGAGAGCAGCTAACTGAGCGTAAAAGAAGAAAAACAGAAATTGATAACCAATAAAACATATAACCATGAGGGCATTTTCAGCTGTAATACTAATAATGGTTACTTCAGTAACACTTTTTGCCCAGTCGGGCTACGTTCAGGAGGGGAAAGCATCGTTCTATGCTGATAAGTTTGAAGGACGAACAACCGCATCGGGCGAGCGGTACAGCCATGCGAAAAGTACTTGTGCTCACCTTTCGCTTCCCTTTGGTACACTAGTAAAAGTAACTCAAATTTCCAGCGGAGAATCGGTTGTGGTAAGGGTAAACGATCGGGGGCCCTTCGTGCCCAACCGTATTATCGACCTGAGTCGCTCAGCAGCCGAAAAGTTAGGATTTATTAGCGAAGGTGTTACCGATGTACGAATAGAGGTTCTTGATAACGAAGGCAACGTACTACCCCAAACACCTCCTTCAAAGCCGAAGGAAAACCCCGAAACAAAGAATCCACGACCCACAACGCAACCTCAGCCTCAACACTTCGACAAGCCCAACGTAGCGCCTCAACCTCAACCTCAACCTCAACCTCAACCTCAACCTCAGCCTCAACACTTCGACAAGCCCAACGTAGCGCCTCAACCTCAACCTCAACCTCAACCATCAGTATCTTCCGACTACGAGTTGTACGAGCTGAATATTACTAAACAGCAACCCGGAGGTTTTACCATTCAGATTAAAAGCTACCGGGAAATGGAGAATTTACTTCGAATAGTTGATGAGCTAAAGTCGTCGTTAAAGGAGAATGTTCGTGTTCAGGTTGCCACCGTAAATGGTGAAAGGGTTTACAGGTTGATGGTTGGTAAATTCTCAACAAGGATTGAAGCCGAAAAAAACCGCGATAGAATTGCCAAAAGCTACCCCGATTGCTTTGTGGTGGAATTGAAGTAAAAAATTGAAAAACAACTTATAAAACATACATTAAAAATATCTACAACTAATTTTTCATGTATATATTTGCGCAATTTTTAAAGCGCTATTTTATCACTATTAATGAAATAGGGTTCAATGTTTTGTCGTTCACACGAATTTAAAATCATACTTAATTAAAACCTCAGGGGTTTTCAATTATTAGAAACTGTTTAAATTATCGATTTTTTAGATTTCTCAGTTTGTACGAAATGACAAAAATAATTTTTGTGGGGTTGCAGGGGGCTGAAGAAGCGGGCGATTCCACCCGCTTCTTCAGCCCCCCCCCACAACCAATGCTTCGAAAAAACAATGTCATTTCGAACGATGTGAGAAATCAATTTTTTGATACAGCTTTACATGACATAATTAAAAAACAAAATTTAACCAGTTTCTTAATTTATCAAAAGATTGGAATTTTTATTACCCATTGTTAGTAGATTTGAATTTTTATAAAACTTTTTAAAATAATGTTATGAAAAAACTTTTTTTCCTTCTCCTTATCCCATTTGGATGTTTACAAGTTTTCTCACAAAATCATGAAGAAACCAGATTAAAAAAGGTTTTATATGATAACTATGGTCGGGTAATTCAAAATGAAAATGGAGAAAAAATAAAATTTTCTTACTCTGAAACCAGGGAGCTAGAGAAAAAAAGGAACCAATCATTCGAGAACAGTCAAAAGTATAGTAACCAAAATTTTAAAACAACCGAAGTTAATAGCTGTGACCCAAATTGGGAGTTTGCAGTAATGGGAACTTGTATTGGAAGAAGATCGCTTAATACAGTTGACATTGATAGTGATGGAGTTGACGAAATTATTTGCAGCGCACAACCCAGCAGTTTTTATGGAGGTTACTGGGGTTACTGGTACATATTAAAGTACAATGGGAACACCCAAAAATATGATCAGAATTGGGTAAGCGATGCGTATAATAGTAGCATTAGGAAGATTACAGCTGCTGATATTGACAACGACAATGTGAAGGAACTTCTTGTAGGGTTCAGCAACGGAAAAGTTCTTGTGTATAACTCAAATACCCTGCAAATCATTAACCAGTTTACCATTCCCTCAGGGAATGAGATTAACGACATTCAGGTAGGTGATGCTGATAACGACGGGAATACTGAAATAGTTATTGCTGATGAGTATAAACTTTATCTATATAGTACAAGTTTTTCGGTAAAAAGCCAGATTAACTATGGTTGCTTCGATTTTAAAATTGGAAACGTTGACAATGATGAGCACCTTGAAATCGTAACATCACGCGGGAAGGTTATAGCCTATAATGGTTCAGAAGTAAATGTAAAGTGGATGTTTGAGAGTGGTGACGTATATGATCAGGGTTATATGGTTGAACTGTCAGATATTGACAACGATGGAATGAAAGAAATTGTGAGAGCAAAAGTTTGGTACTATATTGATGTTTTTGATGCGGATTTAAAATCGAGCAAGTATCAAATTGAAGCAGATGTCGACATTCATGCATTATTGTTGTATGATACAAACAACGATGGGGTGGACGAAATTATATATGGCGATGCTCAGTGGGGGGCTTTGCATTGTTTCGATGCCTCTACTCAACTTGAACTGTGGAGCGTTAATAATCCTGACCATGGAGTAACAGGAATTGCAATTTCTGATGTTGATAACGATGGTACATCTGAAATAATGTGGGGAGCAGGCTGGACATCAACAGGTGCTGATTATTTCTATGTTGCCAGCACTGACCTGGCCACCATTGAATGGAAAAGTGTAGCAATTGATGGCCCTTTTTACGCAATTGAAGTTGACGACATTGATAATGACGGGGTTGACGAGATTGTTACAATATCGTACGAGAGTGCCAGTGGCTACGATAGCGGCATTATTACCATTTTTGATTCTCAAACTCATGAGCAGGAATGGCAGTGCGATGGGGATTTCCTGTACATGGTATGGACAGGAATCTACGATTTTGAAATATACGACATTGATGGCGACGGGGTTAAGGAGATAATTGTTGCTGCGGGCCAAACTTATACCGGTAAAATTTGGATCATTGACGGTATTACAAAAGAAATTCAGAGTTCATACACATTTAATAACGAGGACATATCTGAGTTTTGTGCCATCTCAATTTCTGATATTGATAACGACCAAAGCGTTGAGTTAATTGTAAGTACTGGAAGTAAAGTATATATTCTTAACCCAGTTGATTTCAGCATTAAATGGAGTTTGCAGTATGAGTATGGCGCCTACGCGGTTCCATTTATGCTAACTGGAAATGTTGATGAGGATGAGAATGAGGAAATTGTTGTGTGCAAGGGAAATATTTATATAATTGATGGAGTTACCCACATGCAGCAGTGGAAAGGCCCCAATAATTATTACAGTGCTTTTGATTTATATGACTATAACAACGATGGGAATCTTGATATTATAGCAGGGACAAACAATGGGGAAGTGGAAATTTTTGATGGAACAAATTCCCAACCGGTAACCACACTAAACCTTGTAGATGAGAAAATTGACGGAATTCGTGTTTCTGATTTAAACGGAGATCAGGTTCCTGAGATTATTTTTACCTCAAACGGAGTAGCTTACTTCTATGCAAACGGAAAGGTTACACAGCAAACACAGAATATTGGAGAGCTTGCCGGAAAGTATAACGGATTGAAATTATATGATATTAACGGTAACGGTAAAAAAGAAATACTAATCGGGTCTTCATTAAAAGTAGTTGAGATTTCTTCCTCTTGTTACGATTGTATTTGGTTTTCTTTTGAGTACGAAATTGAGAATGCGTCGTGTGGTATTGAGGATGGTTCAGTGGTATTAGATGTATCGAATGGAGTTGAACCATATTCATATTCATGGAGCACAAACTCACAAGAGTCTGCAATTTTCAATCTTCCGGCTGGTTCCTACGAAGTGGAAATATCTGATGCACTTGGTTGCGAACTTGCTGGTACCTTTACGGTTCTTCAATCGGTATTAACCACATACCCCGCATCCACAAATGCAACCTGCAATGTGCCCGCTGATGGAACTGCAAGTGTAACTATTATTGAAGGAACCCCGCCTTATACCTATGTGTGGAGTACCGGTGAAACTTCTCCAATTTTATCAGGCTTAGAAAAGGGAACTTACACTGTTACTGTAACAGACTCAAAGAACTGTACCTCTTCAGAAACCATTCAGGTTGAAAAGGATACCCTAATATTTTCAGTTACTACAAACGATATAGCATGTTTTGGTGATAATAGCGGGAATGCTTCAACATTTATATATGAAGGCAACCCACCCTACAGTTACCAATGGAGCATGGGAGGAACATTAAGCTCAGTGTATGGGTTGGCTCCAGGCAACTATTCGGTAGCTATTACCGATAATAGCAATTGTTCTCAAGAAAAAACATTTACAATCACTGAGCCTGATGAAATTTTAACTCAGGTTACCACAACCCCCGATGACCCAACCACTGCATTTGGAGAAGGAACGGCTTCAATTAATGTGATTGGAGGTGTACCTCCTTATAGCATTAAGTGGGACGATCCGTACATGCAAACAGGTGTTACAGCAATAAATTTATCGGCAGGAACATATTTTGTTGCGGTAGAAGATAATAACTTGTGCCAAAAGATTGACACTGCCGTTATTAGCTATACTACTTTAGCCGAAACACAGGTTTTACCTGAAATTAAATTATACCCCAACCCAGCAATTGATTTCCTCAATGTTGAAATGGCACTGGCAGGAAAGAACGATGCAGTAATTCAAATCTTTAATATTGTTGGGGAGCTAGTCTATTCTCAACGTAAATCATTTAATAGTGAGATTCGAGAAACAATAAATATTTCTGATTTATATACGGGTTACTATAGTATTGCAATTATTATTGGTAATAATGCCTATACTTCATACTTTGAGGTTGTTAAATAAATTAAGAATAGTGCACAAATGGCACACTAAAATTTATCTAAAATTGGAGAAAGCCTTGCGAAACAATTTTCGTAAGGCTTTTTTATTAAACATTCAAACTAAATGATGCAACCAAACAAGTATAATTTAACAACTATCCCTCAAAAATCCATCCCGAAGTTGCTGCTTGTAAGGTAACTTGGCAGAGTACGAACAAAGGGAATAAGGTTAATGATATTTCCCCTCAAAGAGGGAATGTATTGTGGTGAAAATTGATAGGTTAGAAGCAAGGAAAAAGAAGCTGAACGATTTGAGCTAATCTTCAATAGTTAGAAGAAAAAAACTGCACAAAAAAAGTAATAAAAAAACAATTTTCTCGGTGAGTCAGATGAACCAAAATATGTAAATTTGATTCTCAATTTATCTTGTTATTGTGCAAAGGATTCTGCTTCTTTTTTTTATATTGGGTTCCCCTGTTTTTGTTTTTTGTCAGCAGTTTATTCAAGAAAAGTTCGACATTTCAGACGGACTATCCAGTGATTACGTTTTTCATGTAAGCATATGCAAACAGGGTTACCTTTGGGTAGCCACCGATAAAGGAGTGAGTAGATTCGACGGCTCGCGGTTTGAGAATGCCCTCGATTCAGTTATGGTGTATAGAATTGCAGAATTGCAGCCGGGGAATATTTGGCTCTGTAGCTACGAGCATGGTGTTATTCAACTCGATGCTAACACAATGGAGGTTCAGAAGCAAATAATCCCCAAATCTTCAGTATCGGTATACGATATCAAAGAGGATGAGCATGGCAGAATAATAATCAGAACATTTGGCGGGCTAGAAATTATTGAAAAGGACAAATCGACTATACTTAAGGATTCAGTTAACCAAACGCCAAACAATCATCTTATTAGTATTACAAAGAACAAGTACTTGTTTCGCATAAATGGTCAACTTACCGTTATTAAAACAGCAAAAGATTCTTTCACTTTGAATACAGTTACCGTTGCTCCGGAATGCTCACAGCAATTTAAGGGAAATTCAAACATCTATTTTGTAGGCGACAGTTTTCAGTTGAGGAATGGGGTTCCCGAAGGTGGCATTCTCTTAAAAAACTTTCTAGGAGTTTTTAACTTACGCGACACTGCATTAGTATTAAAAAAATATCAAAAACTTCAAAACGCAACTTCATTCTGTGCATGGGATAGCAATATAATTGTTAGCACAAATGACAAGGGATTACAACTGTTTGAAGGAAACTCGTTAAAACCAGGAGCAGCCTTAACCAATCTTCAGAGCCACTACGTTACAACTGTTTGTACTGACAATTTTAACCATTTGTGGGCAGGAACATTTGGCGAAGGAATTTACAGAGTGAGTAAAAAAAACTATAGCCTTCTGCCGGAAATTAACAGAGCAGTAAATGCAATTAATATTGATAATGCCGGAAGTATTTATGCAGGAACTTCTGATGGTTTGATGGTTTATGAAAACGGGAAATACAAATTACTTGCAAATGAGCCAGAATTCAGAAGGAATATCAGGGCAATTTCTTTTAACAGAGAAGGAAAATTATATGTTGGAACTTTTCTATCGCTAATTGGACCGGCTTCAGTAAAAGAATTTTACTCCAATTCGGCAAGCATTTTTCTCCATGGGAATGGAATTTCGGGCATTATTCCAAATTCCGACGGAACGGTATGGATCTCTACATACGGTTCTGGTATACTGTTACTTAACCAACATAGGCAAGTATTACAAGAAGCCGAAGATATTCCCTCTAAAATGGTTAATAAACTATTCAGGGCTGGTAATGCTATTTGGGGCACCACAGATAAAGGGCTAGTTTGCTATGAAAATGGTATTAGCAAAGTTTTTACTTCAAAAAATGGTTTACTGGAAAACTTTTCGAACTACATTTTTGAAGACAATGATAGTTCAATTATAATCGGAAATTCGAGAGGAATTCAGATATATAATCCCCAAACTGAACAATTTATAAACTATGCTGAAGGTTTTGAGGGTAGTCGGGTAGTTCTGATATTTAAGGATAATACTCAACGATTGCTTGTGCTTAGCGATACTTATCTCCATATTTTTAATGGTGGGAAGTTAATTGCGCTAAAATCTTTCCCAATCCTACCGGGAAGTGACTACAAGCTGAATGATGCGAAGTATTATTCAAAAACCAACGAGCTTTATTTGGCTACATCAAACGGGGTTGTAGTTCTGAATTTACAGGATGCATATCAGCAAAAACAAATCCCAAAGTTATATTTAGCCAGAATTAAAACGGATAGTATTGAAGCCAATCCACACAATCAGCATATAATTCTTGAGCCCGACCAGAACACTCTGAACCTAATCATTGGAATTCATTACTTAAGCAGTGCCAAAAAAGTTTCCTGGATGTATAAACTTCAGGGAGCAGATGAAGAGTGGTCGGAGCCAACCACAAACTTTCATCTTAACTACCCCCGTTTACCATACGGTTCTGTTAGTTTATGGGCAAAATCAATTAACCCTGATGGGATAGTGAGCGAACCACAGCATATACTCTCAGCTTATATTAAAACCCCTTTTTACAGAAGATGGTACTCGCTAATGGTTGAGATAATATTGCTAATAGCTGCAATTTTTTTGGTAGTAAAATATTTTGCTCTACGAAAAATCAAAATTCAAATGCAAGAGTTAAGAGTTCAACAAAAGATTCAGAAAGAAAGGCAACGGATTGCTCGTGATTTACATGATAATGTTGGCTCACAGCTTACCTATATTATCACCAACCTTGATAGGCTATCGAACCAGGGAAATTCATACGCCGAAGAGTTGAGCTCATTTGGAAGAAAAGCAATTGGCCAGCTGAGGGAAACTATCTGGGCCATTCATTCAGATTACACTGATGTTGAAGATTTTATTGACGGAATAAGGAAAATGTGTTTTCAGTATCTGAATGGCTGTAAAATTGAACACCAAGTTCAAGCTGAGGTTTCCAAAGTAATTAAGTTAACTCCCATACAAACTCTTAATTTATACAGGATAGCACAGGAGTCGGTAACAAATATAATTAAGCACAGCAGAGCAACCCTTGTTGAAATTTATATAGAAGCTAATTCAGAATTTACAATGCGAATAAGAGACAATGGGATAGGAACAAATGGCGATGAAAACAGGGGTCATGGATTAAAAAACATGGAAAACAGAGCCGCCGAAATAGGTGCAAGCATCATGCTCGACAGAAAAGAAGGACAGGGAACAGTTATTCAGGTAATATTACCCAGCATATAAACCTAGTGTGCATATTTGCAGATATTTACATTCAGTCCCGGTTTAGGGTTGGAATATGGTTACTGTTTAAAAATCACCCGTTCGGGTTATTGATTTAAATATTCGATAGAGTACTTTTACCTAAAATAAATTGAATGCTAAAGGTATCGATTGTTGATGACAACGAGCTAATGCTAAAGGATGTTGCTCAAAGATTATCCACAGTAACCGAGGTTAAGGTTACGGGTGTATTTTCTGATGGACAACAGTTGCTGGATAGCTTGAATTCGTGCAAAAAGGAAGAATTACCCGATGTGATTCTAATGGATATTGAAATGCCTACTAACGGGATTTACACTACTAGTATTGTTAAAAGTAAATTTCCTTCTGTTGATGTTATTATGCTTACTGTTTTTGATGATGATAACACGATTTACGAAGCCATTAAAGCGGGGGCCTATGGTTACCTGTTAAAAGAGGAACCCTCCAGTACAATTGAGAAAGCAGTTCTTGATGTTAAAAATGGAGGGTCAATCATTTCACCATCAATTGCCAGAAAAATAATTCGCTTTTTAGCCTCAACCAATACTTTCCCATCCAAAGAAAAAATTCAAGAGAATCCTCTCTCGAAGAGAGAAACTGAAATACTTGAACTAGTTGCCAATGGGTTTACTAATCCACAAATTGCCGATAAACTTTTCATAAGCTACGAAACAGTACGGAAACACGTTCGAAATATATACGAGAAATTACAGGTTACTAACCGAACTCTAGCCACAAAAAAAGCGATTGATAATCGCTGGATAAAGGGATAAAATACCTCAATTGGAGTATTGTATGGTTGTTTGCGCATTAATACTTTTCAGGTACGAAAAGATGTCAGACAATGTCAAACTAAAACATACATTATGAAAACATTAAAAAGTTTATCGGTACTTGCCTTTTTTGCGTTCATTTTAATCTGTCAAAGTTTATACGCTCAAACACTTGAGACGAGTAGTGTTACCCCTTTGGCAAAAACATCGCTTAAAGCAAAAATATGGACCTTTGGTTATAACGATGACGGAAGCGCATACCAGGCACAGTTTGTAACTTTTAAAGGCAAGGACAAAGCTATTGTTGACACGTATAGCTTTGACACAAACCTGAATTTGGTTGATCAAAAATCGGAAGAATTTACTGAAGAAGAAGCTGAAATTAAAACACGCAAGGCACTTGCGGCAAAAAATCCTGAGATAAAGTTTGATGCGGAAAGAAAACTTCGTGAAGTTAAAACAACCTATGTTAAGGTTGGTATAGGAGCCCTAAATACAATTCTTGAACAAGGAACTTACACCGCAAAAGAGCAATGGAACGAAAAAATTGGAAACTATGTGTGGGAAGTTAGTTACGATGAGGGGAAAGAACAAAAATTGAAAACGGATGATCGGAGAATAACTGCCCAGTTTTCTATTGCCGATGATCCTGAGGAATTAAAAAAAGTGGGATTCTGGGAGTGGGATAAAAATCAAAAAATGCCATATGAGGTTAAATACCATTCTCCAAAGCACTTTCTAACTGTAATGGGTGTAATAAATCCTAAAGTTCAGAAAACTAAAGGAACAAAAATTGTTGATAACCAAAGTTTTGTGCTACAAACATTTTTTGTAAACAACGGAGTTTCACTTGCCTACGAGCGGACTATATCATTCATTGGGCCAAAATTAGTTGTAAAGAAGCTACTTTACCCTGATGGAACCATCGGCGTTCTTTTTGCTCCGCACAATAAGGCTTCGCAGCTAGGTTTCGACCAATCGATACTGTACAAACCAAATGAATATACTTACATGCATTTTGGTATTGACGGAAGCACAATCGATAGCCTCGACTTTGTATGTCCGGTTAATGCGTGGACTCCTACTTTTTACGAGTTTAAAGATGAGTCGCTTTACCTGGCGGGTTCCGGATCGAATGAAAATCCTCAGAAATACTACTGGGAGCTTAAGGACAAGAAGGATCACATGGTAATTATGAAGATTACCGGAGGCAAAATAGATTTTATTAGTGCTACACCTGCAGCCGATTACACTGCAAAAATGGTAAAACCTGAATCGCAAAAGAAAGGCTTTGAAGGAGAAATGTTTGACATGCAGAATACTCAGTTTAGAGTTAGAAATAATGGTGACATTGTATTGGTTGGACAGTATCAATATCGTGGTAAAAATTTGGATTACATGTTTCTTCACTTTGATTCAGCAGGACAACTTATTACTCACTATACTGTAAAAAATGAATCGTCCGATGCAGGAGAAATTAAATTATACGATAATCCCGGAGGTGAAACCCTTTCCTGGTTAGTTATTGAGCCAAAGAAAGTTGACAAAGATTCAGGACGGAAGTATAACTACGTTCGTATAGCCACAATTAATCCTACAGCAAGAACGCTCAGCGAGTTCACAACCTTCGGGTTAAAAACCAGCAAGGAGCAGAAAGACGATTACTTCCTGCATCCCGTAATTCCAATTATCGTTCTCGACAAACATCTGGTTTTTGTTGGTAGCGACGAGGATAACAAGAACATTTGGCTGGCAAAAGTTGCTCTAGGCAAATAATCAATTATTTATAAAACAACGTCAGAATTATTAATCACTGACGTTGTTTTTCCAATTTCCCCAACATGAAGAAAAGTTTAATTTCTTTAATGCTGCTGGTTAGTGTTGTTACACTTTCGCGAGCACAAAATGAGTTGTACATTAATGATGTTTACTTCGATAGATTTTTTCGCAAAGTAATTATTGATGCTCCTCCTGCTGATGACGGAACAACTGATTTAGCTGATATTTACGGCCAGCGGAATAAAACTGGAATAGAAGGTTATCTTATGCAGAAGAAATACCCTGGATTTGCAGTAATTGCTGAGCAAAAATGGAAGAAACGTTTCAACTGGAATTATGGTTATATGCTTTATAAACGACCAATGAACGGTTTTCCTGATTCAGATATGATGGGGCATCTCATCTCCGGTGGGTTTAGCCTTTACACAAAGTACATTAAGGTTTATGCAGGAGGAATGTTTCGTTATGGTTACAATCCGAGTTGGGTAGAAACTCCCGATACTGCATACTGGGAAAAAGCGGGAGGTTACGCAATTAGTCCATTCCTGTACTTTGACTTCCCATTTAAAAAGTTCATTTTCTCGGGGAATGCGTTGCCAAGCCCCGATTTTAAAACATTGGCAAGAGCCGGTTTGAAGTTTGGTTTTAGGTATTTAAAAATTAAACAGGATGTTTACGCAGATAGGGTAAAAGCGCCATATGGTTTTGATTACGATGGTGGTTATGATTTCCGGTATATTTTTCAAGATCCGATGGGCGGGAACAGCGATGGTTACTACGCAAAGTTACGTGTTGGAAAATCGTTTAGCGTTGATGAAAAATCTGGGCAAACGTTCAAAGAACAGATTGGGAATAATGATAACGCATACATACAAATAGAATCAGCTTTCTGGTACGTGCTTGGGTTTAACTACCATGCAACCGAAGGTTTTGGTTGGAGAGCCGGACTTGATTTTAAAGTTGATCGGTATAGGATTGTGTTCTCATATCAGAATAAATACGTGATGCAAAGCTCGTTCGGGAACCAGCCCGATAAAAACATGTGGTTTATGAGTCTTATTATGAATTAACCTTAAAAACAATTAACACTAATGAAAAATACATTTATAATTATAGCATTTCTTTCATTTATGAGTAGTGCATTTTCGCAGGATATTGAAATATTCGTTGATTCGCGTGATGGCAAGGAGTACAAAACTGTTAAAATTGGCGATCAGGTATGGTTTGCACAAAATCTGGCCTATAAAGCCAAAGATGATTGCTGGGCGTATAACGGAAGTAAAAAGAATGCAAAAAAGTATGGCTATCTCTACAATTTTGAAATGGCAAAAGAATCATGTCCGGTTGGATGGCATCTTCCGAGTGCCCAAGAGTGGAAGAAACTTGAACTGTTTATCGGAATTAACGAGGTGCAGCAACGCGATTGGGGCAACAGAAAAAATAAGCCTGCAATATCATTCAGATTACGTGCAAAAGAGGGATGGCCAAAAACGTTAAACGGAACTGATGAATTTGGCTTCAATATGCTTCCTGGAGGAGAAAGCGGAGCTAATTGTTGTTTCGAAAGTATGGGAGAGCATGCTTATTTCTGGTCAAGTACGCTAAGTCAACAAGATAACTCGAAAGCAGTGGAGTGGGTTTTTTATGATGATGGATCAGTTGCTGCTTACCGGCATTCTTCAATTTACTCTGGGCGCTACGTGCGATGTTTGAAAGATTAAATACATGACACAATTAAGAGGTTCCGTTTTATTTGTTCAAGAAATACTTCACCGAAACTCCCCCAAACCCCATTGTTAGGTTTGTGCTGGTAAGCTTGCTTACCGGAATTTGAACGAAAGGCTCAATGCTCATGCTGCTCTTTTTCCCAACAGGGAAATTGTAGCCGGCGGATATGTTGGCTAGTCCAAAAAAATCTGTATGGCTGAATGCGCCGAATCGTTCATCAAGGGAGGTTTGGATGTAGGTGGTATTGTCTTCCCATAGTTCGGTTTCGTTGTTGTAAACGTTGTTTGTGTAGCTATTGTATGCCGTTCCTGTATAGTGCTGGCTTAGGTAAACCATGGTTGATGTTCCCAACGAAATAAAAAGTGACCTCTCTTTTCTTTCAAAAACGTTGAAAACAAGGTTTATTGGTATTTCCATGGCGATAATATCGAAACTATTATCCATGTCAACTACCTCTCCTTCAACTCCGTTTAAGTCGGGAGCGTCGTAGGTTAGGTTTTCGGAGAAATTCCCCAGGTTAAACGCTTGCTTCGCAATTGCCAATCCGGGACGGATTGAGATTTTGCTGGTGAGCTCGCGCTCGGCGTAGAGTCCAATGGCAACTCCCGGAGATGCTGAAACCATGGTTTCAACTTTTGCCATCATTCCCGATAAACCTGCGCTAACCAGCGTTTTTCTTTTTACTTTTTCATCCTCCTCGGGAATATTCAACGTCTCGGCTACAACGGGTTTATCCTTCTTGCTAACTTCATTTTCAAGAATTGTTGAATCAGTCTCTATGGTGGCTTCTTCTAAAGCAGGAGTTTTTGTTTGGGCAATATAAGCTGCTTCTGTTTCGGATGAAAAGGAGGAGTCGACTGCCGTCTTTGTGGGCTGGGGAATAATTTCAGTGATGACAGCCTCCTCCCTCAATTCGATAACTTGTGTAGGTATAACTTTTCTACTAAT
>Ga0209607_1001500_pt1 | contig 19549 bp, 21 predicted proteins | sample AD_UKC117_MetaG_FD_184413 | JGI IMG/M metagenome (GOLD analysis project Ga0209607, IMG submission 184413) | Active sludge microbial communities of municipal wastewater-treating anaerobic digesters from Hong Kong - AD_UKC117_MetaG (SPAdes)... | ecosystem: Engineered > Bioreactor > Anaerobic >... | reverse complement strand
CCAGGCCGGCTCGCCCGCCGGCGGAAAACCACGCTCCCGGCTTCGTCCATGCCGGCGACGCTGCACGAATTCTTGCCAAGATCAATTCCGATCACCGACACGTCCATCCCATCCGCCTCCTCTCGCTGCTTTGCGTCAAGACTATCCCGACGATGGCGAGGGGCGGGCCATCCCAAATTCGGCCTGCCATCGGGACCCCGATCGGCATGCAAAGGGGCTCTGACTCACTTTCGGTGCAGCTTGTGGTGCTCACGCCGCGCCGAGAAGCCGAGCCCTCAGGAGGTCGAGATTGGCTCGACCGTATGTCTGGCGCCTGACGTGCTTGAGCTTGGTGATCTGGCCCTCGGTCAGTCCGTTGGACCACGGCAGGGACAGGGTCGCAGTGGCGGCAGGCTGGTCGTCACGGAGGCCAGGCGTCCATGATCAGCGCGACGTAGACGAAGCCCGAGGCGATCGCGATGTAGGTGAGATCGCCGACCCAGAGTCGGTTCGGACCGGCGACCGGCGGGAGCCCGTGTGTCCGATCCGGGAAGATCGGCTGGTCATGGTCGCTGTCGGTCGTGGCGACGAAGCGTCGGCGCTGCACCGGGTTCAGCCCGTGCTCGCGCATCAACCGCTTGACCTTCTTGTGGTTCACCACCCATCCGGCTTGGCGCAGCGCCGCCTGCATCCGCCGCCAGCCATAGGCCTCGAAATCGTCCTTGGCCGCGTGCATCGCCTCGACCAAGGCCGTATCGTCGGTGCCGGGCGAGGGATCAGCGTAGAAGCTCGACCGCGCGACCCCCATCAGGCGGCATCCTGCGGCGACGGAGACCCCGTCGGGCCGGTGATCACGGACATGGGCTCGTTTCTCGGTAGGCGACCCTGCCGAAGAGCCCCCTTTACGAACTCAAGCTCCAGCGCCTGCCGGCCGACCAGTCGCTCGAGCGCCGCGATCCGCGCCTCGTACTCCAGGATAAGGTCCGCTGCCCGCGCGTCGTCGTCGAACGCGCCCGCCTCGTACTTGCCAACCCAGACCCGGATCAGGTTGCGCGAAATGTCGTGGCGCTTCGCGAGCCCGTGCAGTTTCTCACCGGCCAGGAATTCCTGGGCGACCTGACGCTTGAACTCGATGCTGTGAGATCGGTGCTTCACCATGGCTTCCATCCTTCGAAAGCCCGGCGCCCCGGTCAATTCCATTCCCGACTTCCGTCCGCCCGCAGGGGCCCACTCCATATCGGGGGCCGATTGAAAGCTCGGCAACCCCAACGGCGCTCAGGGCCGCCGTCTCGGTCAACGCCGAGGCCCATGCCCGCGACCACGCGCCGGTGATCGCCGGCACCCGGGCCGGCGGTGCCACCAGCCTGCGCGCCATCGCGGGAGAGCTGAACGCCCGCGGCATGCAGACCCGGCGCGGCGGGCGCTGGCATGTGTCGAACACCGGGAACCTGCTGGAGCGGCTGGGTTGCCTGAGCGCGCGGGGCAATGGCATTCGCCTGTGACGAAATGGCGACGCTAGCACCGTCGGCGGCAAACGGCATCGGGGGCGGGAGGAGCGGAGCATGCGGGCGCGGGCGTGGGATCCGAGCGCAATCGACCATAATGATGTTACTATTTTCGGACAGCCATGGCCGCTTCGGTTGTATCCGAGCAGGGAAGATGGCCTTTTCCGCATCCCGGCTGGCGCCCATTGAACGACGAGCTTGCCGGATCACAGCACGGTCGCCTTCCTGATGTCCTCGGCAGCGAAGTCGATGAGGGCCCGGACCTTTCGCGGCAACGACCGCCCTTCGAGGTAGACCGCGCCGAGCGTGGCGCCTTCGTCCTCGTAGTCAGTCAGCAGCGGCACCAGGCCCCCTGCTTCCATGGCGCCGCGGAGCGCGAAGCGGGGCACGTAGGCGATGCCGAACCCGCGGCGCGCCAGATCCACTGCCGCTCGCGCGGAGTTGACCTGGAACCGGCCCTGGACGGCGGCGACCAGTTCGGTTCCGTTCGTTCTGAACACCCAGCGCCGGGGATCGCGACGGTTCGAGTCAACAATGCAGGCGTGATCCCTCAGGTCGGAAAGCCTCTCCGGGGTGCCGTGCCGGGTGAGGTAGTCCGGGCTGGCAACGAGCAGGCTCCGGAGGGTGCCGAGACGACGCACCTTCAGAGAAGCGAGGTCGAACCGGCCGATGCGGAAGGCGAGGTCGATTCCCTCGCGGGCGAGGTCGGCGTAGCTGTCGCTCAGCCGCAGATCGACCGTCAGCGCAGGATGCGCCTCGGCAAAGCGGGCGAGCATGTCAGTGACGTAGACCTCGCCAAACGTGACCGGTGCCGACACCCGCAGTGTTCCCGACAGGCGGCGCGAGCCTTCCGCGACCTCGGCCAGGAGGTCGTCGAGGTCGTCGAGCAGTGCCGGCGCGCGCGCCAGGAGGTCCTCGCCAGCGGGGGTCAGGCCCACCCTTCGGGTCGTACGCTGCAGCAGCCGGACCCCGAGCCGGCTCTCCAGCTCGGCGACGTACTTCGAGGTCAATCGGTTCGATACTCCCAGCTGTGCCGCTGCGGCGGTGAACGAGCGGGTCTGCGCGGTCGCCACGAAAGCCCTCAGTTGTTCGGTGATGTCCATGGCATCAATGAGAACATATGGAGGATAGTCATCCAACAAAGTCGCCATTTTGTTGTCAACCTGCAAGCCCTACCTTCTCGTCAGATCGAGGGACCGCCCTTGGGTGGCCAGCAAAGGAGAGAGCCATGAGAATCACGATCATCGGTAACGGCAACGTGGGGGCTGGCCTCGCCAGGACACTGGGCCGGACACAGCACGAGGTTTCCACCCTCGGCAAGGACGACGACATCGGTGCTGCGGTGCGCGGAGCTGACGTGGTCGTGCTCGCCACGCCCTTCGACGCAGCGACGGACGTGGTCGGCAAGACCGACCTCAGCGGCAAGATCATCGTCGACGTCACGAACCCGATCACAGAAGACTTTTCCGGTCTGAAGGTCGGACACGAGACCTCGGCCGCCGAGGAAATTGCCCGGGCCGCTCCCGGTGCGACGGTGGTGAAGGCCTTCAACACGGTGTTCGCGCAGCATTACGCCGGTGATCTCAGGCTTGGAGGCGTTCCGCTGCAGGCCTTCATCGCCTCCGACGACGAGACCGCACGCGAGACCGTGAAGGCATTGGCCGCCGAGGCGGGGTTCGAACCCGTTGACGCCGGCCCCCTTAGGAACGCCCGCTACCTCGAGCCGCTCGGATTCATGAACATTCAGTTCGGCTACGTGCTGGGCCGCGGCACCGGGATCGCGCCGCGCTGGCAGGCAGCGGCATGATCGGGCCGGGCGGCGGGCAGGCGCCTGCCCGCCGCCGCTATCGGCACCGATGAGGAACCTGGCAGGAGAAGGACATATGTCCGTCGCAAGTAGACTCGAAGCCATGAAGGACAGCTTCGCGCGGTCCGACCGGATGCCGGTGGTGTTCCTCGGCCACGGCAGCCCGATGAACGTGATCGAGGACACCGAGTTCAGCCGCGCCTGGACCAAACTCGGCCAAAGCTTGCCGCGGCCGCAGGCGATCCTTGTGGTCTCCGCGCACTGGATGACCACGGGGACGACGCTGGTCGACGTCTCGGCGATGCCGCGCACGATCTATGATTTCTACGGGTTTCCGGAGGCGCTCTATCAGGAGCGCTACCCTGCTCCCGGCCAGCCGGAACTGGCCCGCGAAGTCATCACGCTCCTGAAGAGCCACCGCGCGCAGGAGGACGACCGCTGGGGCCTCGACCATGGCGCGTGGGCCGTGTTGAAGTACCTCTATCCGGGCGCCGATGTGCCGGTGTTCCAGGTGTCGATCGACATGAGCCGGCGGCTTGAGCACCAGCTCGAGATCGGTCGAGCGCTGTCCGAACTGCGCGACCGCGGGGTGCTCGTTCTTGGATCCGGCAACGTGGTGCACAACCTTCGCGCTATGCGTCCGGGCGCGCCGCCGATGGACTTCGCCGAGGCCTTCGACACGCTCTTCGCCGAAAGGCTGTCGGATCGGGACTTTTCCGCACTGGCCGACCGGGAACGCCTCGGCACTTTGCTGAGCGCGGCCCATCCGACGGTGGATCATTATCTGCCGGCGCTCACCATTGCCGGCGCCTCGCACGCGGGCGACGCGCTGAGCTACATGACCAGTGCCATAGACCTGGGATCGGTGTCGATGAGATCATTCATCTTTCACGCGGTGTAGGCCGGTCCGACTTCAAGGAATCCGGCTGCCACCAGATTTCTGACGTAAGCTCGCGTGTCCAGATCACTCTTCGGCGTCCCGGATGCGTCTGAAGATGAGGCCGCTTGTGGGGCTATTCGATCGGACCGTTTCCGCCTCACGGTTTCGGCCAACGGCAACGCACGTCATTTACCGGCTGATCGTTGACAGCACGACCGGCCAACCGCATCGGCAGGGAAGCCCTCAGGCGAGCCGGCAAGGGCGGTGCGGTCCTCCGGGCGGCGGCTCCGGTCATTGCCGACGCCCATTTCCTCGACCTCCGCCGCTGGTCGCCGACATCTGGGCAGGTGGTGCCACCAGCCTGCGCGCCATCGCAGCAGAGTTCAACGCTCGCGGCATGCAGGCTCTGCGCGGCAGGCGATGGAATGTGTCGAACACTGGGAACCTGCTGGCAAGGCTGCGGATTAGAGTGGCCTCTTGAGCCTCCAGGGGCAAAACGCCCGTCGGGCGTGTGTTATTTGCGGGCGTGTCGTCTTCCCTTCATCGTCCCCGAAAATCCGAATGGGCGAAAGAAGGGAAACCAGCCCCGACTCTGGGGGACGCGACGCCGTAACCCGGCTGCCGCCTTCGATGTCCGGAGCCTCCCCGCAAGCCGCTGCCGCCATGGTCCAAGCCATGGCAGCGAATGTGACACGATCGCAGTTCAGCGGTGGATTCGCAGTTTGCCTTCGACCTTTCCGAAGCTGGCGGCCAGCCCGAGCGGCTCTTCCAGCGCCCGGCAAAGGCGCCACGCACCGTATGCGCCTGCCGGCCGGCTGCCGCAACGCCCTGGGCGTTGGCGCGCCCTGTCCGCGCGGGAGCATGGCGATCAGCAACGCCTGCTTGCTGCCGTCCCGGGTTCTGCGCGGAGCGGCGAAGTCCGCGCCCTTGGGCGGCGTCTCCCATGGTCGGGCTTGACAATCCCCCATCGGGCCTTCGTGAGCGAAACAGGGGCTGCTGTAGCCCAGGCTGCCGCGGTTCGTGTGCGTTCTCAGAGTGGAATTCCGCCCCGGGGCAAGAGGTAGTCAGCACAACCGGCAATCTTCGTCATCAGGTCGTCCATTTGCGTTGGGGTAGGGACCACCCCGGTGCTCTTACGACCCCGAGCCGCAACCGCCGTCGCCGTGCGGGGGTAGCGTACGACGTAGTGGAGGCGCGATCACCTGCGTCTCGAACCCCTATGCGTACGCGGGAATCTCGGCGTACACAAAATGACGGGGCGATCCCAAGAGAGCATCGTCAGCTCGCCGACCAGCAAGGCGACAGTAATGATCCCACCGAGTGCCTCGTTGGAGCCTCGGCTCGTCGTTCCTTGGAACCCTCCAGCACTGGAAGGACGTTGGTGATGGGAGGAGGTTCATGCCGATGAGAATGTCATACGCCCGATTCCTCGCGATGATCGCGACCTCGACGCTTGCGATGTTTGCGCTGATGTATCTCAACACCTACGCTTGGGACCACGTTCGCTTCAGCGAGACTCGTGCCTTTGGCGCGCTCTACATGGGCGCGACGATGGCGATCATCATGCTGGCCTTTATGCTCGGCATGTATACCAATCGGCGCGCCAATGCCGCGATCCTGGTCGGAAGCGCCCTGATCTTCGTCGTCGCGCTATTTCTGCTCCGCAGCCAGGTCACGGTCGGCGACGTCTCCTACATGCGGGCGATGATCCCGCACCACTCGATCGCGATCCTGACCAGCGAACGGGCGCGGATCACCGACCCACGGGTTCGTGCGCTGGCGGACGGGATCATCGAGGCGCAGCGCCGTGAGATCGCCGAGATGGAGGCGCTGATCACCGACCTGCAAGGCGGGCCGCCGGCCACACCGGAAATCGACGGGAGGTAGCGCGATGCCACTCGATGCAAGCGGGACGAAGACGGCCGTGCTATACCGGATGGTGATGCCGGATCACCTCTGCCCCTACGGGCTGAAGGCGAAGGCGCTGCTCGAGCGGAAGGGCTTCGAGGTCGAGGACCACCACCTGAAGACCCACGATGAGACTGAGGCCTTCGAGCGCGAGCACGGCGTTGAAACCACGCCTCAGGTCTTCATCGGCAGCGCGCGGATCGGCGGCTACGACGAACTCCGGGAGCACTTCGGCCAGGACGTGTCGCACGAGGGCGACACCAGCTACCGGCCGGTGATCGCCATCTTCTCCGTGCCGTTGCTTATGGCGCTCGCGACGAGCTGGGCCGCCACAGGTAGCCTGCTGACCGTCCGGGCGGCAAAGTAAAGTGGTTCAACGCGATCTCGATGTGCCTGCTCGGGGTGCAGAAGCTTCGGGACCTCGAGAGCTTCAGCACGATTTTCCTGAACTACAACCTGCTGGCGCGGCGCGAGGCTCGCTACGCCTACCTCTACCCGTTCGGCGAAACGCTCGCGGGCGTCTTGATGATCGTAGGGGCGCTCATCTGGCCCGCGGCGCCGATCGCGCTTTTCATCGGCACAGTCGGTGCGGTCTCGGTGTTCAAGGCGGTCTACATCGATCGGCGCGAACTCAAGTGCGCCTGCGTCGGTGGCGGCGGCAAAGTGCCGCTCGGCTTCATCTCGCTGACCGAGAACCTGATGATGGTCGCCATGGCGCTGTGGATGGGGATTGGCGTCATCTGGTAGAATTGGCGTCTCCACGTTCTTGATGCTTGACCTTCCAGCGGCTGGAAGAGCTATGCCCTGAGTCGCCGTGTCTCTCGCCGGGCGCGGCGTCGAGCCGCGATGAGCGGCAATCCGTAGGGAGTAGGGCAATGTCACAGCTTCGGATCGATCGGCGCGGATTGTTGTTCGGCGTAGCTGGCGGGCTCGCCGGAGCGGCACTTGGGCCGCTTGCCTTTCCGGTGATGGCCCGGGCGACGGCGCCGATCCGTGACCTGACGGTGCGGTCGCGCGTCATCGAGGTCAGGGGCAGAGCGGCGACGGTCTTCGGCATCGTCGACGAGGCGGGGCGACCGGGCCTCGACTTCTACCGCTCCGAAGGATTTCACGCGAGGCTCCGCAACGACAGCGCCGAGCCGACCATCATCCACTGGCACGGGCTGACGCCGCCGTTCGGGCTCGACGGCAATCCGCTGTCGCAGCCGCCGTTGGCGCCGGGCGAGAGCGCCGAGTACGCTTTCGACCTGACACATCCCGGCACCCACTGGATGCATTCGCACTTCGGGCTGCAGGAGCAGCTTCTGCTCGCCGCGCCGCTGATCGTGCGCGACGACGCCGAGCGCGGCGGCGACCGGCAGGATGTCGTCATGCTGCTACACGACTTCAGCTTCACCCCGCCGGAGGAAATCTTCGCTCGGCATACATCGGGGCAGATGGCGCATGTCGGATCGGGCTCCGCGGCGATGGAGATGGGGAAGGTCCCTGCGCCGGTGGGCGACGCCGCGATGGGCCATGCGATGCCGGGCATGGACCATGCCGCGATGGGGCATGCGATGCCCGGCATGGATCAAGGGGCTGCAGCCCCCGGCGGTCACGGCATGGGGGGAATGGACCTCAACGATGTCGCCTTCGACGCCTTCCTCGTCAACGACCGCGATCTGAGCGATCCCGCGGTCGTGACGGTCGAGCGCGGTGGACGAGTACGGCTCCGCATCATCAACGCCGCCGCCTCCACCAACTTCTGGGTCGACTTGGGTACGGTGACTGGCACCCTGGTCGCCGTCGACGGCCGCGCGGTGCAGCCCCTGAATGGGCAGCGCTTCGAGATCGCGATGGCGCAGCGGCTCGACATCGAGATGGATGTGCCATCGGAGGCGGTCGCCCTGCCGGTCCTCGCCCAGCGGGAGGGCGACCGCGCCCGCACTGGCCTCATCCTCGCGGCGCCTGGGGCGCGGGTCGAGCGCGTCGGGGCGGAAGCAGGGACGGTAGCACCACCAGTGTTGCTCGATCTGGAGCGGAAGCTCGTCGCGGCGGTGCCGCTGCAGCAGATGGCTCCCACCCGGCGGCTCGCCACTGACCTCACCGGCAGCATGGCGCCCTATGCCTGGGGCCTCGACGGCCACGGCTTCGCCGACCGGGTGCCGCTCGAGGTTCGCGAGGGCGAGCGGGTCGAACTTACGTTCGTCAACCAGACGATGATGTCCCATCCCATGCATCTGCATGGCCATCACTTCCAGATCGTCGGCCTCGGTCAGACGCGGCTCAGCGGCGCCATCCGCGACACCGTGCTGGTGCCGGCGATGGAGAACGTGACCATCGCCTTCGAAGCCGACAATCCCGGCGACTGGCCGCTGCACTGCCACAACCTCTACCACATGGCCGCCGGCATGATGACGAGCCTGAGGTATGCCTGACCCGGGGCCGCACGCGGGCAGCCACGGACAGCACCCTGCGCCGGCGCCCGCCATGGGAGGTCACACCGGGCACCTGCCGGCGAGCGGCCGGGCGCTGATGATCTCAGGCTGGCTGACCGGGGTCTACTTCGTCGTCGAGCTCGGCACTGGGCTCTGGACCGGCTCGGTCGCAGTGATCTCCGACGCCTTCCACACATTCTCGGCGGTCGGCGGGGTCCTGGTCGCGATCGTCGCGGCGCGGCTGGCGCGGCGCCCCGGCCGATCTTGCGCGAAGCTTCGGCTGGTACCGCGCGGAGGTCATCGGCGCGCTGACCAACGGCGCCTTCCTGATGGTGATGGCGCTCGCGGTGATCGTCATGGGCGCGATGCGGCTCCGGCATCCGATGGAGCTGCCGACGGGCCCGATGCTCGTCGCCGCGGCCGGCGGGCTCGTGACCGAGTTCGTGTCGCTCTACCTGCTTCACCGCCAGCAGGGGCAGGACCTGAACGTCCGCGGCGCCTACTGGCACATCATCCGGACCTTCGTCGGCAGCCTGATCATCGTCGTCGCCGCGCTGGTGATCCGCTTCATGGGCTTTCTTGCCATTGATCCGTTGCTCGGGATCGCCTTCGGCTTCGTGCTGCTCTGGGCAAGCTGGGGCATCCTTCGCGACTCGGTGCCTCTCTTGATGGAAGGGACGCCGCCCGGCGTCGATCTCGCGGAGGCGACCGGGGCGCTCGGGCGGCTCGACGGGGGGCGCGATGTGCATCGCGTCCACGCCTGGGCGCTGACCAGCGGCCGCTATGTCTTCTCGGCGAACCTGCGCACTGACTCGGCGGATGCCGGAGCGGATGACGTTCTCCTGGTGCGGGCGCACGATCTCCTGCGCGAGCGGTTCGGCTTCTTCTTCGTGACGCTGCAGTTCGAGACGACCTGCCTCGACGAGGCGGCCGCCGCCGAGATCGACATCACATCTTCGGTACCTTCCGCGTGGCGCATCTCCCCCTTGACCGAGGTCAATGTGAGGCGCTCGGCCGCACCGCAGGCTGGCTCCAGCAGACGATGGAGCGACCGATGAAGACAGCGATACTTGCAGCACTCGCCGCCGTGGCTTTAGGCACCTTGGCCGTCGCGCAGGGCGGTGAAGGGCCGATGATGGGGCCGGGCCGCGACGGCGACCTCCCTTGGGGCTTCAGGATGCCGTGGGGCGACCGGGGCGACATGATGGGCCCAGGCATGATGGGGCCGGGCATGATGCGGATGATGCTGATCGTTATGGACACCGACGGCGACGGTGCGCTCTCGCTCGAGGAGGTGCAGGCGGTCCACGCCCGCGTGTTCTCCGCGATGGATGCCGATGGCGATGGCCGCGTCACGCCCGAGGAGATGGAGTCCTTCATGCACGGCGAGGAGGAATAATTCCCGCCTTCTCCGTCGGGGCGGGCGCGACATCCGACAAGGTGCCGCGCCCGTTACTTGTTGTCAGGCGTCGAGGTTCACCCGGCGCAGGCGCAGGGCGTTGGTGATCACCGAGACCGAGGACAGGCTCATCGCCGCCGCCGCGAAGATCGGCGAGATCAAGAGTCCCAGGAACGGGTAGAGAATGCCCGCGGCGACCGGCACGCCGGCGGCGTTGTAGACAAGCGCGAAGAACAGGTTCTGGCGGATGTTGCGCATCGTCGCCTGCGAGAGCTTGCGCGCCCGCACGATGCCGTTCAGGTCGCCTTTGACCAGCGTCAGCCCCGCGCTCTCGATCGCGACGTCGGCGCCGGTGCCCATGGCGATGCCGACATCGGCCTGCGCCAGCGCCGGCGCGTCGTTGACGCCGTCGCCGGCCATGGCGACCTTGGCGCCCTCGGCCTGCAGCTCCCGGATGATGCGCGCCTTGTCCTCGGGCAGAACCTCGGCGCGGATCTCGTCGATGCCGAGCTTCCCGGCCACCGCTTGTGCTGTGCGCTCGCTGTCTCCGGTGGCCATGACGATGCGGAAACCGAGCTCGTGCAGCGCCTTCAGCGCCGCCGGCGTCGTCTCCTTCACCGGATCGGCGACGCTGACAAGCCCGGCGAAGGCCCCGTCGACCACCACGAACATCACGGTCTCGCCCTGGTCCCGGCGGGCGTCGGCTTCGTCGGACGCGGTGCGATCGAGGCCCATGTCGGCCAGCATCGTCGCGTTGCCGAGCACCACGGTCTTGCCGTCGACTATGCCCTTCACCCCTTTGCCGGTCACCGCCTCGAAGTCCTCAGCGGCGGTGAGGTCAATACCCCGCGCCTCGGCGCCGCGCACGATCGCCTCGGCCAGCGGATGCTCGGAGCCGCGCTCGAGCGAGGCGGCGAGCCGAAGCACGTCCGCCTCGTCGTGGCCAGGCCCGGGCAGCACGGCGACGAGCTCGGGCTTGCCGACGGTGAGCGTCCCGGTCTTGTCGACGATGAGCGTGTCGACCTTGGCGAAGGTCTCGAGCGCTTCCGCGTTCTTGATCAGGACGCCCGCCTGCGCGCCGCGCCCCGTGGCGGTCATGATCGAGACCGGCGTCGCGAGACCGAGCGCGCAGGGGCAGGCGATGATCAGCACCGCGATCGCCGAGATCAGCGCATAGGCGAGCGCCGGCGTCGGTCCCCAGATCGCCCAGGCGACGAAGGCCAGCACCGCGACCCCGATCACCGCCGGCACGAACCAGCCGGCGACGGCATCCGCGAGCTTCTGGATCGGCGCGCGCGATCGCTGCGCCGCCGCCACCATCCCGACGATCTGCGCGAGCATGGTGTCCTTGCCGACGCGCCTGGCTTCGATGATAAGGCTGCCGGTGCCGTTGATGGTGGCCCCCGTCACCGGGTCGCCGGCGACCTTCTCGACCGGAACCGGCTCGCCGGTCAGCATCGACTCGTCAATCGACGAGCGGCCCTCGACCACCTCGCCGTCGACCGGCACCTTCTCGCCCGGGCGCACCCGCAGCCGGTCGCCGACCTGCACCTCCTCGAGCGGAACTTCCTCCTCGCGACCGTCAGGACGGATCAGTCGTGCGGTCTTGGCGGCTAGGTCGAGCAGCGCCCGGATCGCCGAGCCGGTCCGCTCGCGCGCCTGCAGCTCGAGGATCTGGCCGAGCAGCACCAGCACGACGATGACGGCGCCGGCCTCAAAGTACACGCCGACCTGGCCGGAATGATCCTGAAAGCCATGCGGGAACAGGCCCGGCGCGATCACCGCAACGACGCTGAAGAGATAGGCCGCGGCGACCCCCATGGCGATCAGGCTGAACATGTTGAGGTTCATCGTCCGGAACGACTTCCAGCCGCGGACGAGGAATGGCCAGCCCGACCAGAGGATCACCGGCGTCGCCAGGACCAGCTCCAGCCAGCGGGCGGTCCGCTCCCCGATCCAGTCGCCCACCTGCAGGCCGAGCATCGGACCCATCGCGAGGACGAGCAGCGGCACGGTCAGGACCGCGCCGACCGCGAAGCGGCGGCGGAAGTCGACGAGCTCGGGATTGGGCCCCTCGTCACCGGCCGGCACGCCTTTCGGCTCCAGCGCCATGCCGCAGATCGGACAATCGCCGGGGCCGATCTGCTCGATCTCCGGATGCATCGGGCAGGTATAGATGGTCCCGGCCGGCATCGGCTCCGGAGCGGGCTTGCCATTGAGATAGGTCCCGGGCTCCGCCTCGAACTTCTCCTTGCAGCGGCCGGAGCAGAAATAGAACCGCGCGCCGCCATGCCTGGTCATGTGCCTGGCCGTCGAGCGGCCGACCTTCATGCCGCAGACCGGATCGGTTGCCTCGATGTATTGCTCGGGTGCCGCGACGAACTTCGCACGGCACCCCTCCGAGCAGAAGTGGTAGGTGTGACCGGTGTGTTCGTGGCGCGGTTTGCCCGCCGAAGGGTCGACGGTCATCCCGCAGACCGGATCGCGGACCACCGTCGCCTCTGCCGCGATGTCGGATGCGTTCATGTCAGCCTCCCGATTCTGGATCCGACACCCCATATGCACCTTCCAGCAACTGGAGGGTCAAGGGGTGCTTGACCCTCCAGCCGCTGAAAGCGCTACGATGGGAACCAACGGAGGGGATCGACCATGAACATCGGAGACGTCGCAGAGCGAAGCGGGTTGCCGGCGAAGACCATCCGCTACTACGAGGACATCGGTCTGATCCGGCCGAAGCGCAGCGGCAACGGCTACCGCTTCTTCGGGAGCGTCGACCTGCACAAGCTCGCCTTCCTCGGCCGCGCGCGGTCGCTCGGCTTCACGATCGAGGAGTGCCGGGCGCTTCTGGCGCTCTACGAGGACGAGGGCCGTGCCAGCAGCGAAGTGAAGCAGGTTGCAGAAGGGCATCTGGAGCAGATCGACCGCAAGATCGCGGAGCTCCAGGCGATGCGCGCGACCCTGGCGAAGCTGATCCATCGCTGCCACGGCGATGATCGTCCCGACTGCCCGATCCTCGACGACCTGGCCGGAGAGGACGGCGCGACGACCGTCCATGGATAGCGGCAAGCGAGCGGTTGCTACGCTGATCGTCGCGGCCATCGACGCACGGGCCGGCGCTCGCGTCGCATGCATCCGCTGAAGCGCCGGTGGCGGTCGGCGCGCGGGTTTATGCCGAGCAATGCGCCTCCTGCCACGGGGCAGACATGGAGGGGCAGCCCGACTGGCTGAGGGCGGAGTCTGACCGGACACTGCGGGCGCCGCCGCACGACGACACCGGCCACACCTGGCACCACGCCGACCAGTTCTTGCTCGACTACGTGACGTCGGGTGGCGCCGAAACACTCCGTCGACTTGGCGCGACCGGCGTCGAGAGCGGGATGCCGGCATTTGCCGGTGTGCTGTCGGACGATGAAATCGACGCGGTGCTCGACTACATCGCCAGTCATTGGTCGGAACAGGTGCGTGCCCACCAAGCCGAAGCGACTCGGCAGGCGGAGGAGAGGTAGGGCCAGTATCCGTCCCTACTGCTCTTCCGGTGGCTTCAGTCTCCTGAACTGCACGAGCACCAACAAGTCGTAGAGGATCTTAAGGGTCCCGCAGATCAAGAGTGGCAGCGCCTGGAATGACGCTGCAAATAGGGCCCCCGCGAGCGCCGGGCTTGCTGCCGCGGCGAGGCTGCGCGGCACGGAGGTGAAGCTCGCGGCTGCCGGCCGCTCGCCCTCGGTGACCACGGCCATGACGTAGGAGGAACGGGTCGGCACGTCCATCTGCGATAGCGCCGCCCGCACCAGGAGCAGGCCGAGTGCGAGCGGCAGCGTCGGCGCGAACGCCGCCAGCATCAGGCAGACGCTCGACGGGATGTGCGTGAAGACCATGGTGTTGATCAGGCCGACGTGCCGGGAGAGCCATGCCGCGACCGGGAAGGAAAAGGCCGACAGCAGCCCCGACCAGAAGAAGAACAGGCTCGCGGCGCTCAGCGACATGTCAAACCGCTCGAACAGCCAGAGCGCCAGCAGCGACTGGACGACGAAGCCGCCGGCGAAGGCGTCGAGGCTGAAGAGAGCGGCAAGCCGGTAGACGATGTGCCGCGAGGGCCCAAGTGCCGCAGATTGAACGGGGCCGGTCGGCGCCGCCCGCCGCGGCAGGCGCGCGTAGAGCAGGCATCCGGTGACGCCGAGCAGGGCGTAGAAGACGAACATAGCTTTGATCGCCGCAAGCCGGTCCACGCCAACGTCCGCGAGATAGGCCGGGATGGCCGCGGCCAAGGCCCCGCAGGCCGCGCTCAGGGCGCCGATCAGGCTGTAGCGCGCGAACATTCGCGTCCGGCCCCGGTCGGCGATCTCGCCGCTCAACACCGCATGCTCCAGGGGCACGAAGATGCTGACGCTGCCGGCCGACGGATTGATCGTGCCGGCGAAGGCGACGACCAGCAGCATGGCGAACTCGTGCACGACTGCAAAGGCCACGCCGGTCGCGACCATCAGACTTGCGCCGGCGAGCAGCAGCCGCCGGCGATCGTGCGGGCCGCCGATCATTCCGATCGCGAGCGTCAGCAGGGCGGAGCCGAGCAGGGCAGAAGTCGCGATCGCGCCGACCTCGAACGGCGAGTAGCCGAGCGCCGCCAGATAGACCGGAAGTAGCACGGCCACGAACCCGTCGCCGAAGTCGCGCACCGCCCGGGCCGACAGCAGGTAGATCAGGGATCCCGCTGCCGGCGAACGCGCCGCATCGTCCTGCGCTACGCCGCGCGTGATGTGTCCATGATCGATCATCGGTCAGGTTTTGCCTTCAGGGCGTCGGCTGCCTTCCGGTCGACACTACCTGCACCAGAACGGCTTCAAAGCTTCGATCCGAGCCTGGTAGCGCGTCAATCCGATGTCCCGCAGCAGATGCTCGTCGAGCTCCGTCAGCGCATGACGCTGACGGCCGCGGTCGCCCCACGACAGAAGTACGGACATTGCCTTGCGCGCGAGCGCTGCCGCCGACTGTGGGCGATGAAAGGTTGCGCCTGCGCTGGTCAGTCCTTGCGTCGAAATCATCCTCTCGCCTCCCGTTGCGATCGGCCTCATGCCGATGGAGGCCCTCCAATAGGGCCGGAAGACGCTTGCCCGCAAAGCATTGTATCTCTAGCCTGCCCCAGATTTTCTCATGACCTCCCATTCGCCATGGCGCGCCGGCTACCCTCGCTCAATGCGGTCCGAGCCTTCGAGGCAGCGGCCCGGCATGAGAGTTTCACCCGGGCGGCCGAAGAGCTCTGCGTCACGCAGGGCGCGGTCAGCCACCAGGTGAAGGCACTTGAGGCGGAGCTGGGGCTCAAGCTCTTCAACCGCGAGCGCCAGCGGCTGATGATCACCGAAGCTGGCCGCGACTACCTGAACGTGGTCCGCGACGCTTTCGACCGCATCGCCATCGGCACCGAGCGGCTGCTGCAGCGGCAGAACTCCGGCGTGCTCACCGTCAGCACCTCACCCGACTTCGCGGCCAAATGGCTGGTGCATCGCCTCGGCCGCTTTGCGGAGGCCTATCCGGAAATCGAGCTGCGGGTGTCGGCGACGCTCCATCACGTCGACTTCGCGCGCGAGGACATCGACCTGGCGGTCCGCCACGGCGAGGGTCACTGGCCGGGGTTGCACGTGACGCGGCTCTGCAGCGAGGAACTCTTTCCGGTCTGCAGTCCGCGGCTCGCAACCGACGAACGCCCTCTGAACGAGCCGGCCGACCTGCTCGGCTTCCCGCTCTTGCATCTCGACGACCGGACGATCTGGGCGACCTGGCTGGAGGCGGCCGGGGTCGACGACGCCAGCGCGATGCACGGACCTGTTCTGAACCGGGCAAGCATGGTCATCGACGCCGCGGTGGGCGGCCAGGGAGTCACGCTCGCGCGCACCACGCTGGCTGCCTGGGATCTGATCAACGGCCGACTCATTCGTCCGCTGGCGCTGGCCCTGCCGCTCGCCAAATCCTACTGGATCGTCTGCCCAAAGGCGTCCGCTTTGCTACCGAAGATCGTCACCTTCCGCGACTGGTTGCTCGCCGAGGCCGCTGACGATGCGCAACGGATCGCGCCGATTCAGCCGTAGGTCGGGCGGCGACGCCACTTGATTTCGATCAGGGCAGGCGCGTGTCCGATGTTGGAAGCTGGGGCGGGTGCAGGGGGCACAGATGCTGCCGTTCGGCCACGACGCTTTCATCGGCGTGTTTCGCGCCTACAATACCGCGGTCTGGCCGGCACAAATCGCAGCCTACGCGCTCGGCGCGACGGCTATTCTTCTGCTGATCCGCCCGACGCCGCTCGGTGGGAAAGCGGTCGCCGCGGTCCTCGCTCTGATGTGGCTGTGGACGGGGCTAACCTATCATGCGGCCTTCTTCAGCGCGATCAATCGAGCGGCCTACGGCTTTGCCGCTCTCTTCGTCGTCCAGGGCCTGATTCTGGTGTGGGTGGTAGTCACCGGGTGCCTGGATTTTCGGATTCGTGGCGGCGTCCGCGGCGGGATCGGCCTTGCCATGATCGTCTACGCGATGCTGATCTACCCGGCGATCGGCGCGATGGCCGGTCAGAGCTATCCGGGCGTGCCGGTCTTCGGAGTCGCGCCCTGTCCACTGGTGATCTTCACCTTCGGCGTCCTCCTCATGGCGGACCCGCTTCCGCTCCGGCTCCTGATCGTGCCACTGCTCTGGTCGCTGATCGGCGGCTCCGCCGCCTTTTTGCTCCGGATCCCGCAAGACTGGATGTTGCTTCTCAATGGGCTCGTCGTTGCCTCCATGCTGCTCTTCGATCGCTGCCCCGGCAAGAGTGAGGCCTCCGCCACGACCCAATCCTGAGGGCGCACCACCCCGCGCGCGCTTGCCATATCCTACCCTGGGGGATAGGATATGGCATGGACGCCATTTCTAAGCATCGAAGCCATCCGGAGATCGTCAAGCGCCTGCGGAGGGCGGAGGGCCATCTGCGCGCCGTGATCGCAATGATCGAGGCGGAGCGGCCGTGCCTCGAGATCGCGCAGCAGATGCATGCGGTCGGGATGGCGATTGGTCAGGCCAAGAAGGCGTTGATCGAAGACCACCTCGACCATTGTCTGGATGCGGTTGTCGGGCCGTTGGGATCCGACCAGCGCCAGGAGATTGCCGAGTTCAAGGCGATCGCCAAGTATCTCTGAGCTGGGGCATGCTGGGCGTCCTCGCGAACCGCACCTATCGGCACCTGCTTCTCGCCCAGGCCGTGTCGCTGGTGGGCACGGGACTGGCCACAGTCGCACTCGGGCTGCTCGCCTTCGATCTGGCGGGAGACCGGGCCGGCGCCGTGCTCGGCACGGCGCTGGCGATTAAGATGATCGCCTACGTCGGCGTCGCTCCGGTCGCCGCGGCCTTCGCCGAGCGGCTTCCTCGCCGCACGATGCTGGTGGCGCTTGATCTCGTCCGCGCCGCGGTGGCGCTCGCATTGCCGTTCGTGACCGAGATCTGGCAGGTCTACCTGCTGATCTTCCTGCTGCAGTCGGCGTCGGCCGGATTCACGCCGACCTTCCAGGCGACGATCCCCGACGTGCTGCCCGACGAACGGGACTACACCAACGCGCTCTCGCTGTCGCGGCTCGGCTACGACCTCGAGAGCCTGATCAGTCCGATGCTCGCTGCCGCGTTGCTGACTGTGATCAGTTTTCACAGCCTCTTCGCCGGAACCGTCGTCGGTTTCCTGCTGTCGGGCTCGCTGGTTCTTTCCGTGCGTCTGCCGAGCCCGAAGCCCGCGACCCCACGCGGCATCTGGGACCGGACGGCCCGCGGCATCCGACTCTACCTTGCGACGCCGCGGCTGCGCGGGTTGCTGGCACTGAACGTCGCTGTTGCTGCGGCCGGCGCGATGGTGATCGTCAACACCGTCGTGCTGGTGAAGTCCGCCTTCGGCCTCGGTGATGCGGATGTCGCTTTTGCGCTTGCGGCCTTCGGCGCCGGATCGATGGTCGCGGCCCTTGCCCTGCCGCGGCTCCTCGAACGCGTGCAGGACCGAAGGGCGATGTTGGCCGGCGCCGGCATCCTGGCGACCGGGATGCTGGTCGGCCCGATAGCGAGCGATCTCGCGAGCCTGACGCCGCTCTGGTTCCTAATCGGCCTCGGCTATTCGCTGACTCAGACGCCGACCGGGCGGCTGCTGCGGCGGTCGGCGCACACCGAGGACCGCCCCGCGCTCTTCGCCGCACAGTTCGCGCTGTCACATGCCTGCTGGCTCGTCACCTATCCGCTCGCGGGACGACTTGGCACGACGGTCGGGCTTGAGGTCACGTTCCTGGTCATGGCTGTGCTCTCGGCAGTCGCAGTTTTAGTGGCGTCGAGACTTTGGCCTGCGGCAGATCCGGATGTCGTTCCCCACGTTCATACCGATCTCGAAGCCGGCGACGCGCATGTCTCCGCAACGCCATTGGATGAGACGGGCCGCCACGCTCACCCCTTCGTGATAGATGACCAGCACCCGATCTGGCCGCGACCGGCATAGGGTGCCGGCCGATCGTTTCGCACGGGCGAGCCGGGATGATGATGCACATCTCTGCATCGCTCCCGGCACGCCCTTCCGCATCCAAGTGATCGGCCGTGACTGGGCCGATCACGCAGCCGGCAATGTAGGCCGGCATGGTGGGTCCCGAGCGAGTTCGCCGCCATCTCCTCCGCCGCGCTCAATCCGCCCCACTGTGCGGCGTCTCCCGCGGTACGCGCGCTTATCGGGACCGGGTTCCCATCAAATCACTCGGCCGCGGCGGTCGTGGGCACGAGACCCTCCAGCTCCGCTACCGCCTGAAATTCCGTCTGATACTCCTGGCGATGCCGCGTCAGGCATCGGAGCACCCGGTGGGTTGCCGGTGAGCTTCCGCACATAGCCCCGGGCGACCGTCCGATGCAGGTTGTCGATGCCGTAGGTCTCCTCTACCGACTTGTCCTGCATTTGCAGCCGCGCTATCCGCCCGCTCGAGACCCCAGATCGACACCCGGCCGCTTCTGCGGATCGGCGAGCATCGCGTCGGGCGTCGCCACAAGGATCGCCTTGGCGAACACGGTGGTGAAGTTCCCTTGTCTCTCCATCAGCTCGGCCGCCTCGACCTGGCGGATCGATGCCATTCGCCGCAACGGGTGGAAGACTCCAGCCGGGCACGCCGCGTCTTGCAGCAGGACAACGACGTCAGGGCAGATGCCTTCGAGCAGGCGCGTCCGCTGCTGGATGGAGTGGGCGCCGAGGCCGATGGCGGCGGCAGTCTTCTCCTTGGGGACCCCGCGCTCGATCGCGCGCTGGATCATGCGATGCTCCTGGATTGGGGGAATACGGTTAATACGCTCGTTGTAGGTGTACGTGCCATCATCCGTGGTTACGAGACACTTGACCTCTGTATTCTCGAGGTCCTTTAGCGTGCCAACGCATGGCCCGCCCCGTCTGCAAGAGGTTTGAGCATTCTGCCTTCCGGTCTGCGTCGACGTGTCCGGCCTCGGAGCTTGCTCCCTGCCAAGATGGAGATACGCACGACGTGCTCCTCGTAATCGGCGCGGCTTCGATCGGCCGTTGACAGCTCTCAGGTTTGCGCGTCGCCGTTCGACTGTTGGGCCATCTGTTCATACCGCCTGCAGACCTCGTGGACGGCTCCGGATCGGGCGCGCCGGTGCCGCTTCCTTTCTCAG
>Ga0209607_1001499_pt1 | contig 19552 bp, 15 predicted proteins | sample AD_UKC117_MetaG_FD_184413 | JGI IMG/M metagenome (GOLD analysis project Ga0209607, IMG submission 184413) | Active sludge microbial communities of municipal wastewater-treating anaerobic digesters from Hong Kong - AD_UKC117_MetaG (SPAdes)... | ecosystem: Engineered > Bioreactor > Anaerobic >... | reverse complement strand
GGCTGGAGGGAGGGAAACGGCCGTGTCGTTCCCCGGCTGACCATCCGCTGCCTGCGGCGTGAGGATCGGTGTGGGCGGGCCGGGCGGTTGCTGCGCCGCAAACGTGCCGACCGACGCCGGCATGATGGGGGTGGGGTAAGTCACTTCCTTTGGCCCGCAGCCCGCCAGCACGAAAGACAGCCCCAGGCAGAATAAAATTCCGGCCAGGCGGTTGCTAAGCAAGGCAAAAATCAGGCGGAGTTGTCTGGTTCCACGATTGCGACTGGACAAGAATTGTTTACTCATTAAAATTAACGTCATCCGCTAAACATAAAAAATGGAGAGCCCCATGTCGGACGTCGACCTGAGCAACCCAAGTTTATACATCAACCGAGAATTGAGCCACATCGAGTTCAACCGGCGCGTTTTGCATGAATGCTACAACGAAGACAACCCACTGTTGGAGCGCGTCAAATTTCTGGCCATTTTTACCAGCAACATGGATGAACTTTTCATGGTGCGTGTTTCGGGTCTGAAACAGCAAGTGCTGTTGGGCATTGTTAAGACCCCGGCCGATGGTTTGCTGCCGCGCGAGCAGCTCGTCGCCATTTATCGCACAGTCACCCAGCTCTTTGCCGAGGCGATGACCATCTGGCATGAGCTGCTGCATCCGGCGCTGGCCCAGGCCAAAATCCACGTTCTGGACTACGACCAGCTCAAAAAAGGCCAGCAACTTCGCCTGCGCGAATACTTTGAGGAAGTGATTTTCCCGGTGCTCACCCCGCTGGCGTTTGATCCCGGCCATCCCTTTCCGCATATTTCCAACCTCAGCCTGAACCTGGCCGTGGTCATCCGGGATGAGGAGAGCGACGAAACACATTTCGCTCGGGTAAAGGTGCCGGCTATTTTGCCCCGCCTGGTTCCGCTAAAGCCGCTGGATCCGGATGAACTGCTGCCGCCGACCACGCAAAAGTTTGTCTGGGTCGAGCAGGTGATCGCGGCCAACCTCGACCGCCTCTTTCCGGGCATGCAAATCGTGGCGGCTTACCCGTTCCGCGTCACCCGCAACACAGACATGGAAATCCAGGAAGAAGAAGCCGACGATTTGCTGCTGACCATGGAAAAAAACCTGCGGCAGCGCCATTTTGGTTTTCCGGTCCGCCTGGAAATTGACGAAAGCACCCCGGACGACATCCGCGATTTGCTGCTGTCCAATTTGCAGATGAGTTCGTATGACGTCTACACCTTCAATGGCCCACTGGGGCTGAGCAGTTTGTGGGAGCTGCATAAATTAGAGCGCCCCGAATTGAAGGACAAGCCATTCCGCACGCGCTACCCGTCCATTTTGTCGCAAACAGGCGAAAATATCTTCCAGACGCTGCAGCGGCAGGACGTGCTGCTGCACCATCCCTACGACAGCTTTTCGCCGGTGATCGATTTTATTCGCGCGGCGGCCGAAGACCCGGATGTATTGGCCATTAAGCAGACGCTGTATCGCGTCGGACCTAATCCGCCCATCGTGCAAGTGTTGATGCGCGCTCGGGAAAATGGCAAACAAGTGTCGGCGCTGGTAGAGTTGAAGGCGCGGTTCGACGAGGAGAGCAACATTGAGTGGGCCAGGGCGCTGGAAAATGCCGGCGTGCACGTGGTGTATGGTCTCATTGGACTCAAGACGCACTGCAAGTTGTCTCTGGTGGTGCGTCGTGAAAAAGAGGGCATTCGCCGTTACATTCATGTGGCCACCGGCAATTACAACAGTGTGACCGCGCGGTTGTATACCGACCTGGGCATGATTACCAGCCGCGAAGACATTGGCGCAGACGCCTCGGAATTGTTTAATTATCTTACCGGCTATTCCAAGCAGACGGTGTACCGCAAATTTTTAGTTGCGCCGGTGAATTTGCGGAGCAACATCTTGCGCTTTATTGAGCGGGAAATAGCCCACGGAGAAGATGGGCGCATTATCATCAAGGCCAATTCCCTGGTTGACCCGGAGACAATCCGGGCTTTGTATCGGGCGTCGATAGCCGGGGTGAAGATTGATTTGCTTATTCGGGGCATTTGTTGCCTTCGCCCTGGCCTGGAAGGCGTTAGCGAAAACATCCGGGTGGTGAGTGTGGTTGGCCGTTTTCTGGAGCACAGCCGGATTTATTATTTCCACAACCAGGGAGATCCGGATCTGTATATTGGCAGCGCGGATCTAATGCCGCGTAACATTGACCGGCGGGTGGAAATTTTGTTCCCGGTGGAGGATGCGCAGCTGCGGCGGCGTGTTGTGGATGATATCTTGGGAGTTTATTTACGTGATACGGCCAATGCGTGGATTTTGCAGCCAGACGGCCGTTACCTTTCCGCCGCCACCGAAGAGAACAAGCCCCTTTTTAACAGCCAGTTGTGGTTTTTAAACGGCCGTTTCCGGGACAGCGAAGATTAACACTGTCCTTACCACACCTGTGCGCCCAGTAAAACGGCCACAAACCAGATCAGAAAGTCGTACTTCATCAACTGGCTAAGCCGCTCCAGTTGCGCTCCGGTGCGGTAGCGGTTGACCTTCACCAGAATGTAGACAATCACCGGATACACGCCAAAAACGACGATGTAGGCATAAACCGGCTTGTAAACCCGGAAAAGATAGGGCAACATCATCATCGCGATGGTGATCCAGGTCAGCACAAAAAAGACAATGCGCGCCGGCCGACGGCCCCAGACCGTGGAAATGGTGCGGCATTTTTGGCGCAAATCCCCTTCGTAATCGGCCATCGTTTTTAGCACTTCGCGCCCCATGATGGCGGTGAAGATGATGGCTGCCAGCCATAAAGAAGGCACCACGTTACCCGCAGCTACGCCGCCAAAGACGGCGCTTAACGCAGAAATAAAGGCCACGGTAGCGTTGCCTAAAAGCACAGTGCTCTTGAGTCGCCAAGAATAAACCAGCAGCATAACGGCCGAGCAGGCGGCAATGACAAAAGCGGCCGTGTTAATAAAGGCGGCGATGAGAATGGACAGGCCGGCGGCCACGACGGCAAAAATCAACACAGCGCGCGGGCTAACCTGGCCGGAGGGCAACGGCCGTTGCGGCTGGTTGATTTTATCGATCTCAATGTCCATGTAATCGTTCCAGGCGTTGGCCGCCGAAGAAATGAGCAGCGTCGCCAGGGTAGCCAGAAAGATGTTCAACCACTCGCCGGTTCCGGCCACATAGCCGCCAAGCACAACGGCCAGTGCGCCAGAAAGCGTGGACAAAGGGCGGCTGATTTTGTAAAGACCTTTTATTTGTTTCATGGTTTCTCCTTCATCTTCTTAAAATCTTAGCCCGCGTCAGATGCGGCGATCCAATTTTTAACCACAAGCTAAAGCCAACAACACCTGTATTAACCCACAACCGGCAAAAAAGATACAATACTTCGGCGATGATTACCAGCAACAAAAATTCAAAAGTGAAATATGTGGTGCGCTTACAGGCAGAACGCCGTTTTCGCTGGCGAGAACAGGCGTTTGTCGTTGAGGGGACGCGCTGGCTGGCGGAGTTGGCTGATTTTGGGCATCCTGTCAAGCTCGTGTTTTTTACCGAGGATTGGGTCGATTTACCCGATCACGCCGACATTTTACAGCAATTTGCCGTCCCCGTACAGGCTGTCAGCCCAGAGGTGATGGCCGCCATGAGCGATACGGAGACGCCGGCGGGAGTGTTGGCGGTGGTGGGCATGACCCCACGGCCGTTGCCGGCACGGCCGTCGCTACTGTTGATTTTGGACGGGGTCCAAAATCCGGGCAACCTGGGCACGATGCTGCGCACCGCCGCCGCGGCCGGGGTGGATGGCGTCTTGTTGGGGCCGGGCTGCGTCGATCCGTACAATCCGAAAGTGCTGCGCGGCAGCATGGGGGCCCATTTGCGCCTGCCGGTTCAGGCGCTGGCCTGGTCAGAGATGGAGCCGCTGCTGGCGGGCCTGACGGTGTGGCTGGCGGACGTGGCCGAGGGGTTGGATTATACGGCCGTTTCCTGGCAGACCCCGTCCGCGCTCATCATCGGCAGCGAAGCCTGGGGGGCAGGTGCAGAAGCGGTGGCACTGGCTGACGGCCGTTGCACCATTCCTATGCACACAGCCACTGAATCTCTCAATGCCGCCCTGGCCGCGGGCATCATCCTCTTTGAAGCGGCGCGGCAGCGGCGAAACCCGGCTGCGCCCTAGCCTTCTACCGGCGCAGCGTCTTCGGGTTGATCGGGTAACGGCCGTTCCGCCTCACCTTGCAGCCCCTGTTGTATTCCCGGCAGACCCACCTGCTGCACCAGAAAATAGGCAATTGCCGCTTTCTGATTCGCCTCAACAGTATTTTCGTTAGCCGCCGCCGCCTGGCTTACCCAATCCAACACTTTGGCATCGTCCGTCAGGCTGCGGGTCAGTTCCACCAGACCGGTCAACGAATAATTGTTAATCAACTGCCACACTACTTCTTCCTGGTTGGCGCGGCGCGGCGCAGCCGCCTCCGCCGGACCGCCCATCGCCTGATTCAGCAGCATTTCCACGTAAGCCGGGCCGCCGTTTTCCAGGATGGTCATGGCCATGCTGTTGCGGGCGAACTGCTCTGGCGCTTTGGGATCAATGAGCGATTGCAGCTGCTCAACCCGGGCGCGTTCTTCTTCGGGCGTCAGCGTGGCGCGGGCGATGATGGTATAGTAGGCGATGTCGTACAGCTCGGCGATGGTGGGATAATATTGCAGCAGTTGGGTAACGGCCGTGCGCCGATTTTTCATCAATTCCAGGTCAATTTGCGTCCGGCACAAATGTTGAAACTGCTCATACAGCCAGCCCAGGTTCAAGCTCACCTCGTTATCGCTTCCCTCAGGGCCGCCCATCGCTTTGGCCAGCACAAACCGGGTGCGGATGATCGCCTGGAACCCCACCCCCACGCCGATCACCAGCAATACTGGATTCGTGGCCGGCATGGTGACGCGGGCAATAATCAGGGCCAGAAAGGCCGCCCCGACGTTCACCAGAATCAAAATTCGCGCCCAACGGGTGCGCAGCGCCTCGCGCGGATACGTCGGAAAGGTTGAGGCCAGTTCGGCAATGGCCACCACCATGCTCAGCAACGCAACCCCCAGATACGGCGACACAATGGTTAACGCTGCCCGCAGTTCGCTCTGAAACGCCGGCACCCAGTCCGGGGTCATCACCCGGTCGCTGGGAAAAATTAAAAATAAACAGCCTACCACAACGACAACGGCCAGAAGCACAATGCCCAGGCGAGTCATGAAACTCATTTTTGGCGGGGAGGATGCGGGAATGGATGGGGCCATTATTTCTCTTTTCTCTGGCGCACGTTGGTGCTGGTAATGCTCAGATAGGAGCGTGCGGATTGGGTGATGGTCACGACCATGCCGTCCGGGCTGTGCGTGTCGTTGCGCAGCAGCACCAGGCCGGCATTGGACAGGTCTCGGAGCAAATTAAGCGTTTCTCCCGGCAGCAGCCAGGTAGATGCCGACACCTGGCTGGGACTCATCGCCCCGCGCTGGTCGAGAGTTTGCAGCACCTGTATTTCTTTTTCTTCTAATTGAATTTGTCTCATCGTTTTATCTCAACCCTCCGGATTCAGGAGTTTTCACAATACGCTGCCCTTCTAACGCCTGTTGTTTTTTTGGCTGGATGGTCAAGGCGATTATAACATAGAAAATCTGGGCAATAATTGCGGCGAATGTTGGACTTCGATTATACTTCATGCCGATGAACATTCTCGAGGGGTCGCTTCCTGAAGAAAAAAAATGGCGCGTTATGATTTTGCTCAATCCGAGCGGGAGATTGGGTCGCGCCTGGCAGTTGGGTTTGTCCCTGGCGCGCGCCAATAATGGCCAATTGATTGTGGCTGCGCTCATCACCAACGAGGACGACCTGACGCTGGAAATGTGCCGTGAAGCTCTGGCGGAGGCAGTCGCAACGTGCCCCGAAGACAAAAAGATCATCCCGCTGCTGGTTGAAGGCCAAAACCCCACTCAGACCCTGATCGATCTGCTGCATGAGGCCGAAATTGACTTGCTGCTGGCTCATGTAGACAGCGACGTGCGGTTCGATCTCAACCGCGTGGGCTGCGCAGTGGTTGCCTGGCGGGGAGATCGTGAGGAGGTGGAGGGGCAGGCGGCGGCCTCAGGGCAGATTGGGGTGCGCAAAATTCTTGTGCCGACGGCCGGCGGGCCCAACACGGCTCATGCGCTGACTTTCTTGCTACCGTTGACGCCAGATGTGCAAATCACGGTTTTGTATGTGGTTGATGGCCACCAGGGAGCCGGGGCGGAAGCGTTGGGTTACTCCCGGCTGCGCCAGCTGATCGAATTTGTGGACGCCGACGGCCGTGTTGAGAAAAAATTGATCCAGGCCGATTCCATTTCCGAGGCCATCGTCCAGGAGGCCGGATCCGGCTATGACATGGTCATGATCGGCGCCAGCCGCGAAAGCTCCATCGACAAAGCCCTCTTCGGTGATATTCCCGGCGCGGTGGTGCGCATGAGCAAACGGCCGGTAGCCATCGTGCGCGAACCGCACCGCCCCATCACCAACTTCCTCAGCCGCCTGGCCTGGCGTCTGCAAACCCTTATTCCCCGCCTAAGCGTTGCCGACCGGACAGAAGCCTATGTGCGCATCCGGCGCAACTCCCGCCCGGACGTGGATTATTACATGCTCATCTCCCTGGCTTCCATGATTGCTTCCCTGGGGCTGATCGTGAACAGCCCGGCGGTGGTCATTGGGGCCATGTTGGTTGCACCGCTCATGTCGCCGATTATTGGCACTGGGTTGGCCACCGTCCTGGGTGACGCACGATTCTTAAAGCGGTCGTCGACGGCCGTTTTCCAGGGCGTTCTCCTGGCCATCGTCGTCGGGGCCATTGCCGGCCTCATTACCATCAACCGGCCGCTGTCCAACGAAATCCTGGCCCGCACCCAGCCCAGCCTTATCGACCTGGGCATCGCCTTGTTTTCTGGCCTGGCGGCCGCCTACGCTTTGTGCCGTTCTGACGCGGCCGGGGCTTTGCCCGGCGTGGCCATTGCCGCCGCCCTGGTACCGCCCCTGACCACCGTCGGGGTGACGTTGACAGCGGCCATCGGTTCCATCTTCGACATGCGGGCGATCACCCTCTCCGCTTTACTGGCAAACAGCGCTTTCCGCCTGCCCCTGGGCGCGCTGCTGTTGTTTACCACCAACTTCGTGGCCATCGCCTCGGCCTCATCTTTCATGTTTCTCGTCCTGGGCTTTCGGCCGGCCGCCGGGCGCAAAGATCGCCAGCGGACGCAGACCCGGGCATTTCGGGTTTCCCTGTTTTTCCTCGTCCTGGTGACGGCTTTGTTGGCGGTTTCCACCTATCGGTTGTTCAAAACGCAGAGTGAACAGGCGCGGATTTACGAGGTGACGGCTCAGCAGGTGCAGGAGGTTGTGGGCGCAGAGCTGTCTGATTTGCGCATCGTGTCGTTTGAGAATGGGGATTTGCAGATGGAGTTGGTGGTGCGCGCGACCAGCTCGATCCCCCATTTTGCCGTCGAAAATTTGCAGGAGAGTATCGGCGCCACGTTGTCCAACGAAGGTATCATTAACACGATTGGCCTGACGATGACGGTGATTGAGGTGACGCAGCTTGATCCGTTGGTGCCGCCGACGGCGACCCCCACGCCCACGGAAACGCCGACAGAGACGCCCGGCCCGACGGCGACGCCCACCCAGACGCCCACCAGCACGCCTACACCTCTCCCCACGGCCACGCCGACCCTGACAGCCACCGATACGGCCGTGCCCACAGCCACGCTCACCCCCACAGAATCGCCGACCCTCACAGCCGTGCCCACAGCCACGCCGGAAACGGCCGTGGTTACCTACCTCTATGGCCTCAACCTGCGGGCCGAGCCTGACCCCAACGCCGCCGTGCTGCAAATCCTCGCCGAGAATTCGGTGGTGGTTTTGTTAGACGGCCGTGTCGACAACGGCGGTATTACCTGGCAGCGGGTATCGGCCGAAGGCCAAACGGGCTGGGTTTCGGCTGATTATCTGGCCATCCCTGCCACACCCTAACCTGCAACCTCGCCGACAAAACACCGTATAGGTGCCTGATTTCACTATTCGAAGCAACCAAGCAGAAAAGGGTTATTGACCGCCCCATAGGGCAAAATTTGTAACGGTTCTATCAGGAGGCATCTGTGAAATTCTGGCAGCGTCACCAAGCGCAATCTCCTACGGTTCTCGGAGCCGCTGAACTTGATTCGGCAACGGCCGTATCCCCCACCGCTCTGATTGAATTGCGAAACGTCGTCAAAGCGTATCAGACGCCCGTCGGCGATTTTATCGCCTTGCGCGGTTTAGATCTTACCATCGACCGCGGCGAATTTGTGGCCGTCGTCGGCAAATCGGGCAGCGGCAAATCCACCCTGATCAACATGATCACCGGCATCGACCGGCCCACTTCAGGCACCGTTATGGTGGGCAATACGCCGGTTCACACCCTCAAAGAAGGCCCGATGGCCCAGTGGCGCGGCCGAAACGTGGGGGTGATCTTCCAATTCTTCCAGCTACTGCCCATGCTGTCCTGCCTGGAAAACGTGATGCTGCCCATGGATTTTTGTGACGTCAATGACGACAAGGAGCGTGAAGCCATTGCCATGCACCTGCTGGAGCAGGTGGAGATGGCCGAGCACGCCCACAAACTACCGTCCGAGGTCTCCGGCGGGCAGCAGCAGCGAGTGGCTATCGCCCGCGCCCTGGCCAACGACCCGCCGATCCTGGTCGCCGATGAACCAACCGGCAACCTGGATTCGCGTTCAGCCCAGGCGGTATTCCGCCTCTTTGAGAGCCTGGTTAGCCAGGGTAAAACCATTCTCATGGTGACCCACGACAACGAATTAGCCCGCCGCGCCTCGCGCACCATCACCCTGGCCGACGGCGAACTGCTAGATGAGCACCTGGCGAAGGTGTTTCCCGCGCTGCCCCACGACCAACTGCTGGCTGCCACGCGGCAAATTGAGCCGCAAACGTACGCGCCCGATCAGGTGATTATTCAAGCCGGCGATGAGCCGGACAGATTTTACATTGTCACCGCCGGGCAGGCGGAGGTGCTGCTGCCCGACCGCTGGGGTGGGCAGCAGGTGGTGGCGACGCTGCAAAACGGGCAATATTTTGGCGAAATGGCCATCTTGAATGGCAGTACCCGGAATGCGACGGTGCGGGCTGCGGGGGAAACGGCCGTATCCGTCATCACGCTTTCCCCCGACGCTTTCCACGCCCTCATTGCCCGGTCGCCGGCCACCCGTGCCGACCTGGACCGCGTCGTTGCCCAACGCACGGACGCCAACAAGCACGCCGCTCAGAAAGGGAGTTGATCGACCATGTTACGACCCCGCTGGCACAAAGTGCTCCGCGACTTGTGGGGCAATAAGATCCGCACCATCCTCGTTGTTTTATCCATCGCCATTGGCGTGTTTGCCATCGGCATGATTATCGGCACCCAGGTCATTTTGCAAGAGGATATGAACTCCTCCTACCTGGCCACCGATCCGGCCAACGCCATCCTCTACCCCAGCGGTTTTGACCAGGAATTGGTCTACGGCGTGCGCAGCATGCCGGAAGTCCGCGAGGCCGAAGGGCGGCGCAGCATCACCTTGCGCTTGCAGGTCGGTCCCGACCAATGGCGGGACATGAACGTGGACGTGATCGACGACTTCGAGGACATTCGCCTGAATCGGGTCACGTCTGAAGGTGGCGCATGGCCGCCCCCGGATAAAACGCTGCTGCTGGAGCGCGCGTCGCTGCCGCTGGCCAACGCTGGCCTGGGCGATACGGTAACTGTGGAAACGGCCGTCGGCAAAGTAGTAGAAATGACCGTTTCCGGCCTGGCCCACGATATGAACAAACCGCCGGCCCAGTTTGTGGGCATGCCCTATGCCTACATCACCATGGACACGCTGGAATGGTTGGGTTTCGACCGCTACTTTAACGAGCTGCACATTCAGGTGGCAGGAGACACGCTGGATAAGGCCCACATCCAGGAAGTGGCTGATCTCGTCGAGCAAAAAGTGCAGAAGAACGGCCAGAACGTCTACTGGATCTGGATTCCCGAACCGGGCAAACACGTAGCCAACGAAGCGGTGCAGCCTATGCTGATTATTTTGGGCGTGTTGGGGTTTCTCTCGCTGTTTGCCAGCAGCTTCCTGGTGATCAACATCATCAACGGCCTGCTGGCGCAACACACGACACAAATTGGCATCATGAAGGCTGTCGGGGCGCGCAAAGGGCAGATTGTGCAGATGTATCTGGTGACGGTGGTCATCTTTGGCCTGTTATCGCTGCTGGTGGCCGTACCCCTGGGGGCGCTGGCCGCTTATGGGCTGACCAGTTATCTGGCGTTTCTGGTAAATTTTGATCTGCAAGGCTTTCGCGTGCCGATGGAAGCAATTGTGGTGGAAGTGGCTGTAGGTATTCTGGTTCCCTTGTTGGCGGCCAGTTACCCGGTCATTCACGGCGCCGGGATTACCGTGCGCGAGGCGCTGAGCGAATACGGGTTGGGGCAGGGACATTTTGGCAGCAGTGTTTTGGACCGGCTGCTGAACTGGTTTACCAGCCGGGTGCTGTCGTTGTCGCGCCCTATGCGCATTTCTTTGCGCAACACCATCCGGCGCAAAGCCCGCCTGTTGTTCACGCTGTTTACCCTGACCTTGGGCGGAGCGATTTTCATCGGAATTTTAAGCGTGCATTCGTCTTTGTTGGCCACGTTGGATGATGCGTTGTCCTACTTTGCTTATGACGTTAGCGTCAATTTCGGTCGGGATTATCGCATTGAGGTGTTGCAGCGCGAGGCGCAGAAGGTTGAAGGCGTGGTCGAGGCGGATAGTTGGATCGGCAATACGGCGCGGCGCATTCGACCGAATGGCGACGAGGGACCGAACCTGAACATTTTGGGCACTCAGGCGGAAACCAATCTGATCAATCCGACGCTGGTAGACGGCCGTTGGCTGCTGCCCACCGATACCAACGCCGTCGTCCTCAACACCCTGGTCTTGAAAGACGAGCCCGACCTGCATGTCGGCGACACCGTTACCCTCAAAATCGAGGGCGAGGAGAAGGAATGGGAAGTCGTGGGCATCGTTCAGGGGGTGATGACCGGGGCGATTGCCTATGCCAATCGAGATTATCTGGCGCGCGAATTGAATTTCGTCGGCCGGGCTGCGGGCATCCAGACGATTGCCGCCGATAAAAGCGCTGCCGCCCAGGCGGAGCTGGCTAAACGGCTGCAGGACCATTTTGAGAAGCTTGGCTACCAGGTTAGCGGCACAGAAACCGTGGCCGATCTGCGCCAGAACATCGAATTCCAATTTAACATCATCGTGGTTTTTCTGGCGGTGATGGCTGTGCTGATTGCCCTGGTGGGCGGCCTGGGTCTGATGGGAACCATGAGCATCAACGTGATGGAACGCACCCGCGAAATCGGGGTGATGCGCGCCGTGGGCGCTTCGGATGGGGCCGTGATGCGCATTGTGCTGGTGGAAGGCGTCTTTGTGGGGCTGTTGAGCTGGGTGCTGGGCAGTCTGGCCGCTTACCCGATCGGCAAGCTGTTGAGCGACGCGGTGGGCATTGCTTTCATGGAGACGCCGCTTACGTACAGTTTTGCCTGGAATGGCGCGTTGGGTTGGCTGGTGGCCGTGCTGGTTATTGCGGCGCTGGCCAGCATTTTACCGGCCTGGAATGCCTCGCGCCTGAGCGTGCGCGAGACGCTGGCCTACGAGTAGCCAATCGGTCTTAGGGGCAATCTCCGGTTGCCGCAGACGCGAAAATAAGTATAATTCTCTTCCGGTGTAGGGCAGCGCCCATTACCAGCTTGTAAGGCTCCGTAGCTCAATTGGCAGAGCAGGGCACTCTTAATGCCGAGGTTGAAGGTTCGAGTCCTTCCGGAGTCATTGATTGAAAGAAAACAAAACGGCCGTTCCCCAGGGAACGGCCGTTTTTTATTGCCTTACAGTGGGCGTTCTAGCCAGTTAGTAGCGCAAAATGGCCCCAATCCGGCCCGCTTCTTCCAGCGCCGGGTTGTCGGAGATGATTTCCACATGGCCGCCCTGCGTCATGGTGTAGGCAACGGCCGTGTCTACCACGTCGTCTACTTCCGTCAAATCATGTTCCGCCAACGGGCTGCGCGCCAGATTGGCCACCACGAAGCCGGATTCCTGGTGAGTATAACCCGGCGCGCGGAACCCGTCGCTGATGATCAAACTTTGCACCCGTTTGTCGCTGATGGCCTGCAGGGTGTCATCCAGGCCAATCACCCCGTTGCTGCCGCTGGCGTGCAAATCCATTAACTTTTCTACCAGCTTTTGTTCGCGTTCGGCGTTGGCTTCGGCCAGCAGATTCAGCGCGTGCTGCCGGACCTCATGCTCACCGGCATTCATGGCCACGTTAAAGGTACCGGCCAGGCAAGATTGCAACTTTTTGGGCAGATAATCGCGGAATTGGGCCACCGTTTCAGTCGTGCCGCCCAAGAACAACCGCCGGATGGGGCGGTGGGTGAAAAAGTCGTTGGCCGCGGCGGCAGAGTCCCGCAGGTTTCGCTGCACCACTTCGTCTTCACGCCGGGCGCCGCCGCCGCCGCCGCGCATCCCTACGGCCGACGAGCCGCCCCCTTTTTTGATTTTTTGGACATCTTCACCCATGAAGCCGTTGGAGGCTTGCAATTCTCCCAAATGGTATTCAAAGAAGCGTGCGCCAACCCGATCGACGAGGATGACGCCGAAGTGGGCGTAATGATCCAGCAAATGGGCCAGCGGTTTGACGTAGGGTCTGGGGCCCAGGCGGAGTCGATTACGAAAAGAAACGGCCGTCGGGTAAGCCCGAAAGAAGGTGCCATCGTGGTTGGCAAACATAGCCAACCCCGGTTTGCTCCAGTCATAGGTATGGTCAAGATACTTTTCGATGGTGTCGACTTCTTCTACCTGATGCAGTTGCGCTTCTTTGAGCATCCCCCGAACGCGCAGCTTGATCGTATCGATCGGTTCGGCGGCGCTGTCTGTATCCAGGTAAATGCTTAAAACCTGGCGTCCATCCGAGTTATAAGAAAGCAATTCCTGCAACTGTTCTTGGTTAAACATGTGACCTCCTCTAAGCCTAAACTAAATGAATGAGGTAAGTTGCCGCCGATCTTCCCTTGAAACCAATCGGCTGCATGATCCGGCGGTTGGGTTAACCGCCAGAAGAGTACACAGGTGAGTTACGGCCGTTCCCCTAAAGTCAGCGGGACCGTCATCTCCTGACCATCGCGCACGATGGTTAGATCTACCGTCTGGCCCGCCTCCGTGTTAAAAACTAAATACGAGATCAAGTCGTCGGAACTGGTGACCTCGGCGTCGTTGATGGCGATGATCAGGTCGCCGCCGGGCAGTGCGCCAAAGTTGTTGAGTCCGCTGGCAATCAGCCCGGCTTCTTGCGCCGGGGAATTGTCGGACACGTCCAACACGTAAGCGCCGCTGGTGTAAGGAATGCCCAGTTCTTCGGCTGTGTCGATGTTCAGCGTTTGCATCCGGATGCCCAGGTAAGGATAGGTATATTGTCCCTGGCTGATGAGCTGCGGCACGATACGCTTGACGGCGTCGACCGGGATGGAAAAGCCCACGCCAGAATTGGTCCCCGTGTCGGTGCGAATGGCGCTGTTGACGCCCACAACTTCACCGCGCAGATTTAGCAGAGGCCCGCCAGAATTGCCGGGATTAATCGCCGCATCCGTCTGAATCACCTTGGGTAGCGAGTAACGGCCGCCCCCTTCCACGGTGCGCTGTGAATCCAGCGTGCGCCCCAAACCGCTGACAATGCCGATGGACATCGACCCCGCTTCGCCAAACGGGTTGCCAATCGCGATGACAAATTGGCCTACGTGGAGCTGATCCATATCGCCCAGGGCCACGGGCTGCGCCGTCGGGGAAAGCGCCTCGGCTTTAATCACGGCCAGATCACTATCCACGTCTGTGCCTACCACTTCTGCCCGGCTGCGGAAGCCATCGGCAAAAATCACTTCGAAGGCGTCGCCGTCGGTTACCACGTGGTTATTGGTGACAATGTAGCCTTTGCTGTCGTAGACGAAGCCACTGCCGGTTCCCAGGGGGAACTCCTGGTCGTCGAAGGTATTGAAAACGAAAATGTGGACGACGGATGGGTTGACCTGCTCGTATACAGACACCAGTTGGTTTTGCAGATCAAAACTTAGAGTGGCATCCTGGCCGGTATTTGTGGTGAGGGGCGCGGTGTTGGCTGCCGGTGTAGGTAGTTGGGACTGAACCGTGGCTACCGCAGCAGCGATGATGGCGTCGGTATTGGGGGTTGCAACGGCCGTTTGCGGATTAATCGTGCTGACCTGGCAGGCCAGGGTCGCCAGGAAGAGAAGTGCTGCCATGAGAATGAGATAATATCGACGAGGTAGAGTCATTTAGTAGTCCTTAAAGTTGGTTTACGAATTGTTCGCAGTTAGTGGTTGGGCATTCCGACCGGCCAGAGGATCCTGTATGCGGCCGTTGGAGAAGTCGCCGCCCAGGGTTGGCCCCCAAAAGTCGGGTTTTTCCCGCCGCTGGCTGCCAAACAGTCCGCCAAAATCAAGGGGTTTTCCCCGGCGCGGCCCGGCGGCCATAACCCAGGGCTGTGGCGAAAGATCAAAATCAGTGGGGCTCCCACCCGTTTGTGAATCTTGTTGATTACGACGACCTGATGGGTCATCTGTTATCCGGTTCCCCGGCTGGCCTAGTAGGTCATATGCTTGTGGTTTTTTTTGGTTTTTTTTCGGGTTTTGTCTATTTGCCTGGTTTTTTGCTGGATAAGACTGCTGCATAAGGCGGCGCAATGCCTTGGTTGTATCCTTGTCGTCAGCAGATCTGTTAACGCCTAGAATGTGGTAGTAGTTCTTATTTTCCATGTGCCATGTTTTGGTTCTGTCTAAACAGGAAACGGCCGTATAGCAGATCGTTTCCTGGGATGATGATATTGTAAATTTGCCGCTAGACAGATGTCAAGTCAGGTCGGAGGTTTCCTACCTAACGCTAACTCGCCCACTCATATTGGTAAATTGAGGGAGAGCTGCCGGGCCTGCGCCGGCGTGGGTTTGTCGGCCCGAAAGCAGTGGATCAGTCCCTGCAAATCGGCTTCTTTAACGACGATGAACCCGGCCTTTTGCAGAATTGCGCGCCAGTCATCGGCCGGGCGCAAAGTGAAGGCCGACGGCCCCATCACCAGCCAGTTGGCCTGGCTGCGCACGCGTTCGGCCAGCAGCACACGGCCGTTCGGCGTGAGGATGCGGTGGACTTCCTGCAACAAAGCCATTTGGTCGCCCTCTTGCCAGAATTCCGACACCACCCGGTGCAAAATGACGGTGGAGACGCTTTTATCGGGCAAGGGCAGCAGGTCGAAACGGCCGTTTTGCCACACCAGGCGTGGGTCCGACGGCGGATGGGGCTGGCGGCTGCGATACCGCTTCAGGCTGGCGCTCAGCGTCCACTGCGGATTGTACACGTCCACGACGTAAATTTTGCCGCTGGTCAGGCGGCGGCTGAGCTGTAAGGCAAAATCGCGCACGCCCAGATCGATGTAGACGAAAGTATCCGTGGCTTTTAGCTGGCCCATGTCGAACAAGACGTGATACGGCCGTAAGCCAGCCTGATCATATAGCCGATGCGCAGCCCACACCGAAGCGACGAGAAAGTAGCTGAGCAAAAGCATCAGCGCCAGCGAAAATGGGATGAACGACAGCCAACCCTCTTGCACACTGACGCCGAGCAGCAGCAGCGCCAGCACAATCCCGGCGTAGACCAGCAGGTAGCCTGGCCAGTTTGCCCGAATGTGCCGGATAGCGCCGCTGTAAGGTGATCTCTGTCTCATGGCCGTGTAAGTATAGCAGGTTGAAGACGGCCGTCACCCGCCCTGGGTTGGCGCTATCGGCAGGCGACCCGCCAGGCATCCAGATCCAGCCGCTTAAACAGCCAGTCAAAGTCCAATTCGTTCATCACCGGGCAAAATTCAGCCGGGTCGCCCTCGTACTCCACGCCGAACACCGCTTTGCCGGCCTGGGTAAACGGCCGTAACGCCTGGCATTCGTCATACTGATAACATTCCTCGTTCAGCGCCCAATCAAAATGCGGCTCTAGCACTTCCACCAGGTCCAGCGCGTTTTTCAGACCGATGGACAGGCCGCGCGCGTGGGCTGCTTCCGCCAGCCAGACGTTGTAGGCAATCTGGTCGGCTTCGCTGATGTCGAAGCCGCTGTCGTTGGCGTAGGCGGTCACGTTGTCCGGCTCCACGCCGTCGCAGCCTTTTTGCACGGCCGTGTCCAGCCGCCGCGCCATAATCGGTTCAAGCGCCGCCCGGTGGCGAACGTCCAGCCAGCGCTCGTCGGGCCAGCCGTCCAACGGCTCGCCCAGCGCCTCCGGCGGGAAATCGCCCGCATCGTCGCGCCATTCCTCAAAACTGCCCGCGCTGAAGTAGCAAATGACGATACGGCCGTCGGCCTTCAGCTCCTCAATCACCGCCTGCGGCGCGTCAAACAAGTCAATGTCGTACATCACCACGTCCAGGCTCGTGTCGATCTCGCCGGTTAGCTGCCACTGCCAGCTCGTGCCCGGCGCTGGCTGCCAGATGGGGGATGGTGACTGGGAGGTGGGGGTTGGAGGTTGGAGATTGGGTGCTGGAGATTGGGGCGATGGCGCTTCGTTTTCTGTTATCCGTTCACTGTTATCTGTTAATTGTTCTGTTTGTTCGTCGCAGGCGGCCAGCAGCGCCAACAGCAAGAGCACAAGGATGCAGGTTTGTGGTTTCATCGGGCCATTGTAACCGACGACGGCCGTTTACCATACCCCCGCCGCCCATCCTTTGTTACAATCGCCGGCCATGAACTACGATCTTGTCATTAAAAATGGGACGGTGGTAACGGCCGTTGCCACCTATCAGGCAGACATCGGCATCGTCGGCGAGCGCATCGCCGCAGTGGGCGAAAACTTGCGCGGGGAGCGCGAAATAGACGCCGCAGGCAAGCTGGTCACGCCGGGAGCCATCGACCCCCACGTCCACCTGCAAATGCCCATCGGCGATTTCACCTCCACCGACGATTTTTTCACCGGCACCCGCGCCGCGGCTTTTGGCGGCACCACCGCCTTCGTGGATTTCATCGAAACCGCCCCCCAGGAAACCATGCTGGAAGCTCTGGCCGCCCGCCGCGCCAAAGCCGATCCCAAAGTGGTCATCGATTATGGCCTGCACATGACCATCGGCCCCAGCGACATCGCCAAGCTTGACCAGATACCGGACGCTTACGCCGCCGGCTGCGGCAGCTTCAAGCTCTACATGGCCTATGGCCTGCGCCTGACCGACGGCCAGCTTTTACAGGCGCTGGAAGCGGTGCGCGACGTGGGCGGGATGCCTGTGGTTCACGCCGAAAATTGGGACGTGATCACCACGCTCATCGCCCGCAATCTGGCCGCCGGGCGGGTGCAGCCGCATTGGCATCCCCGCAGCCGCCCGGCCGAACTGGAGGGCGAGGCCGCCGGGCGGGTGATTGACATTGCCACGTTTGTGGGCACGCGGCTGTACATTTTCCACGTCTCCTGCCAGGAGACGGTGGCCCGCATCGCCGCGGCCCAGGCGCGCGGCCTGCCCATTTACGGCGAGACCTGCCCCCAATATTTGCTGGCCGACTGGTCGCTCTATGACCGGCCGGGCGTGGCCGGGGCGCTGCCAGTCTGCTCGCCGCCCATCCGGGCGCAGGCGGAGCAGGCCAATTTGTGGCGGGCGCTGGGCCAGGAGCAGTTGCAAGTGGTTTCCACCGACCACTGCCCCTTTACCGCCGCCGAAAAAGAGAGCCGCCTGGGCGATTACAGCCGCATCCCCGGCGGCGTGCCCTCCATCGAGATTCGCTTCCCGGCAGTGTACCATCGCGGCGTGGGCGGCGGCCACCTGACGCTGAACCAGTGGGTGGCAGTTTGCTGCACCAACCCGGCGCGCCTCTTTGGTTTTGCCCGCAAAGGCCACATCGCCGTTGGCTACGACGCCGATCTGGTCGTTTTCGACCCGGACAAAGAAGTGACCATCTCGCCGGATACGCTGCACGAGGCGGCCGGTTGGACCCTTTACGAGGGTATGGCGCTCAAGGGCTGGCCCACCACCACCATCAGCCGCGGCCGCGTGGTGGTGCATGAAGGTGAATTTGTGGGCGAGGCGGGGAACGGCCGTTTCATCGAGAGGAGATTTGAGACCGGAGACTAGAGACTAGAGACGCCATAGTCTCCAACCTCAGTAGATTAAAAAATTAAGCCATAGATTTCACAGATTTCACAGATTGAACCAGAAAAAAATCTGTGCCATCTGTGAAATCTGTGGATCAATAGATGGTTTTTCGATCTCCTGAGTCTCCAAAATAAGCTATGACACAAAACACGACACTCAACCTGGCCGGTTTCCAGATCGGCCATGCGACGGACGAAGCATTTCACACGGGCTGCACGGTGATTTTGTGCCCGGAGAACACCGTCGGCTCGGCCGACGTGCGCGGGCCGGCGCCGGGCAGCCGCGAAACGGCCCTGCTGGCCCCCGATAAGCCCAACCACTATGTGAACGCGGTGCTGCTGACGGGCGGCAGCGCCTTTGGCCTGAGCGCCGCCGACGGCGTGATGCGCTATCTGGCGGAACGGGGCATCGGCCACCACACGCCTATTAAGCCGATCCCGATTGTGCCCACGGCCGTTGTCTTTGACCTCGGCTTTAACTGGGGGCAGAAGCACCCGGACGCCGATATGGGCTACGCCGCCTGTCTGGCGGCGGGCGATGGTCCCATCTCGCAGGGGAACGTAGGCGCGGGCGCAGGCGTGACCGTGGGCAAGTGGGGCGGCTTTGAGTACATGATGAAGGGCGGCTTTGGCGCGGCTAGCGTGACTCTGGGCGATCTTGTGGTGGGGGCGATGGCCGTGACCAACCCGGTGGGCGATGTGCTGAACGCGGATAATTCGGTGCTGGCGGGGGCAAGAGGAGAGAACGGCCGTTGGCTGGCCGACGCCCACCCGCTGCGTTACATTTCCGAGGAGCGTATGCCGCAGGTGGGCACGAACACCACGCTGGTGGTGGTCTGGACGAACGCGAAGCTGGCGCGACCAGAGGCCCACCGATTGGCCCAACGCGCGCACGATGGCATGGCTATAGCCGTGCGCCCCATCCACACCACCCACGACGGCGACACCGCCTTCGCCCTGGCTTCGAGCATAGTGGAGGCGTCGTTTAATCAGGTGGCGAATGCCGGGGCGGAAATGGTGGCGGAGGCGATTCGCAACAGCGTGCGCTTTGCCGCCTCGCTGCCGCGCGCGCCGGGGTTGGGATGAGCGGGTGATGGGGTGTAGGGGTGTGGGGGTGAAGATCACCCCTTCACCCGCTCACCCCATCACCCCCACATCTTTGGAGGATTATGAAACGAATCATCACAGTTTTTGGCAGTTCACGGCCGTTGCCGGACAGCGCGGCTTACAACGAGGCGCTGACGGTGGGACGGCTGTTGGCGGAAGCGGGCTACGCGGTTGCCACGGGCGGCTACATGGGCACGA
>Ga0209607_1001498_pt1 | contig 19563 bp, 19 predicted proteins | sample AD_UKC117_MetaG_FD_184413 | JGI IMG/M metagenome (GOLD analysis project Ga0209607, IMG submission 184413) | Active sludge microbial communities of municipal wastewater-treating anaerobic digesters from Hong Kong - AD_UKC117_MetaG (SPAdes)... | ecosystem: Engineered > Bioreactor > Anaerobic >... | reverse complement strand
AGTCAGGTAACCGCGTCATGAATAACCGAAACGCTTTACCCAAGCTGAAGAAGCCGTTTCCACGATCACAAGACAGCCACCCTGCTAGGGGATGGTGGTCAAAATTGCTGTGTTTACTGCTGGTGATATTGCCGGGCAGGTATGCGCTGGCGGACGGCGAAGCTTTCACTTGGAAAGATGCCGCTGGACGGGTCCATTACGGTAACCGTCCGCCTGAAGGACAGGAGGCCACCTCAATTTCTGTGCAACCCAGCGGCCGTATCTATACCTGGACCGATGCTGAAGGCAACGTTCAATATGGCGCTCACCCGCCACCCCATGTTGCCGCCAAGGAACTTAAGGAGGACGATGGTTCACTATCGACCATTCACGCTAGTCAATTGCGTGAGGGAGAGAAGCAGTTATTGCGGAAATGGCAACGGCGTTAATGGCAACACCTGCCGCGACAGTATTTCATGAAAATCCGGACTTAATCATTTTTCCAGATATCCGGCCAGCGGCGTTGGATCTCAACCAGCCATTGGCGTCTCAGATTCTGGCGTGTCCCTTCAGATGCGCCATGCAACAACGCACGGTAGTACTGATAGGATGCGCGCGTGACTGCACGCTCACCTCTCGGCAACTTCTCGATATCGCGAATGGTCATCATAGTGTACCTCCAGCTTTCTTGGAGAAAACCAGACGTTTGTTTCCGGTTTTCTGACTTAAAAATAAGCATAATACGTGCCGATATACGTTAATATAATGACTCATCTTCCATCCAAGGATTCTGACCATGATTGCAGATGACTATTGTCATGATTTGGCAGTCCGGGGCAGCAAGGATTTCCGCTACAGCCTGCTTGGCTTGCCTCTCGTGCAGCGTCAAACTTTGGTCGCGGTCCACGCTTTTTATTTGGAAGTCACTCAAATTCCCGAAGAGTGTCGCGATTCCAGTGTCGCCCGAGTCAAATTGGACTGGTGGCGCGCTGAGATTGGCCGGTTATTCGCAGACAACCCGCAACATCCAATCACTTGCGCGCTGCATCCCAGACTGGCTACTTTTAATTTGCCTGAAGAGTATTTCCGGGAAATTCTGGATGGGGTCGCAATGGATATCGACTATGATGCTTATCCAAGTTTCACCGAGCTAACCTTGTATCTCCATCGGCATGGCAGCATCCCCGCTCTACTGATGGCGGAAATCACCGGTTACCAGGATCGGCGCGCCACGCCGCGTTTTGCCCACGAAGCGGGCGCATTATTACAGTTGTTTGAGTTGCTGTACGAGTCACGCTGCCATACGCAGCAAGGCCATTTCTACTTGCCTGAGGATGAAATGCAACGCTTCGGCGTCGGTCCAGGCGATCTGTTGGCGGCGCAAACCACCGATCGGGTCCGGCAATTATTTGCTTTCCAGGCCGAGCGCATTCACGAGTACTATCATCGCGCATTGGATGCGCTACCTGAGGCTGACCGTCATACCCAATGTCATCTGCTGATCCGCCTGGAACTGACGATGTCCCTGCTGGCGGAAATTGCCGAGGAAGGTTACCGGCTACTGGAGCAGCAAACCCATCTAACTCCCTTGCGTAAACTTTGGATGGCTTGGCGGTTGCGTGGCCGCGAACAACGGCGCTACCGGCGAAGGATGTCTTTGGTATAAACTGCCAGTTAATCAATTTCTTCCGGATAGGATACTGCCATGAAGGATTATCACCCCGCCCCTGATTTGTTGAAAGATCGAGTGATTCTGGTGACTGGCGCTGGAGACGGCATCGGCCGAACGGTCGCGCACCGGCTAGGCATGCACGGAGCAACCGTGATTCTTCTTGGACGCACTATCCGCAAGCTGGAACAAGTCTATGATAGCTTAGAACAGGCAGGTGCTCCCCAACCAGCCATTTATCCCATGAATCTGGAAGGAGCAACACCCAAAGACTACGCCGATTTGGCGCAGGTGCTAGACACTGAATTTGGCCGCCTGGACGGATTGCTGCATAACGCGGCCTTGTTCGAAGGATTGACACCTATCGCTAATTACGATATCGAACTTTGGTACCGCGTCCTGCAAGTTAACCTCAACGCACCCTTTTTGCTGACTCAGGCGTTACTAGGCCTGCTAAACCGTTCCACTGACGCCTCAATCGTCTTCACCGCCGATCAAGTCAGTGAGAAGGGGCAAGCCTACTGGGGTGCTTACGCAGTTGCCAAAGGCGGTGCGCAGACTCTAATGAAAATACTGGCCAGCGAACTGGAAACCAACACCCCGATTCGCGTCAACAGCATCGATCCAGGCCGGGTGCGCACACCAATGACCTTGAAGATCTATCCAGGCCGTGAGCCAGAGCAATGGCCCACACCGGACGCGGTGATGGATGCTTACCTTTACCTGCTGGGTCCAGACAGCAAGGGCATTACCGGGCAGGTCTTCCACGCGCAGGATTGAAAGGCCCTCGGCCCTTCCCTCGCGTTGTTCCAGACCCTGCTCCTTGCCGGGGGGAAGAAGGCCAAGGGCCGCGTGGCGCATGCGCCTCCGAACGGCGTGAATGGCTGGGTGGCCGTGGAGACGTGTGTTTCGGCGGCAATCCGGCCGCCTGCAACAATTCATTCATCTGTGCCTCATCCAATTCGTCCCAACGCCCCGGATGCAGGCCCCGCCGCAAAGCTACCGGCCCGTAGCGCACCCGGATCAGCCGGCTAACGGCAACACCCTGGGATTCCCATAACCGGCGCACCTCACGATTGCGGCCTTCGCGCAAAATGACGTGATACCAATGATTTGCACCCTCACCACCCGCCTCGATAATCTCGTCAAAATGCGCGGTGCCGTCCTCCAGCGCAACGCCTTGCCGCAGCTGTTGCAGCATAGCCGGTGTGACCTCGCCCAGAATGCGCACGGCATACTCGCGCTCAATCTGTGAAGAAGGATGCATCAAGCGATTGGCCAATTCACCGTCATTGGTCAGCAGCAGCAGGCCCTGGGTGTTGAGATCCAGCCGGCCAACTGCGACCCAGCGCCCGTCACTTAACCGGGGAAGCTTTTCAAACACTGTAGGCCGCTCAGCATCATCGCGGCGGCTGGTCACCTCGCCGACCGGCTTGTAATAAGCCAGTACCCGCCGCCGCTGGCCGAAGGCCCGGACCTGCACTAACCGGCCATCGATAGCGATGCGTTCCGCGCCATTGACTTGAAAGCCAAGTTGCGCAGGCACACCGTTTACCGTGATGCGGCCCTGGCGAATCCAGTCTTCGATTTGACGCCGGGAGCCGAAACCGACCCGGGCCAGAAATTTTTGCAAACGTTCAGACATCGAGAAATTCCGTTTGAGGCTGAGCCTGAATAGCGCGTTGATCGAGCGCAGCACCGATAGCGTCCAGATCGCGCGGCGCGGCCAGTGGTGGCAGTTCACTCAGGCTCTTAAGGTTAAAGTAGTCCAGGAAAACACGGGTCGTCGCATAGAGGGCCGGGCGGCCAGGCACTTCACGGTGACCGATCACCTTGATCCAGCCGCGTTCCTGCAGGGTCTTCATGATACTGCTGCTGAGACTGACACCGCGGACTTCTTCAATCTCGCCGCGGGTGACCGGCTGACGGTAAGCGATCAGTGCCAAAGTTTCCAGCAGCGCCCGCGAATAGTGAGCGGTCCGCTCTTCCCACAGCCGCGACACCCAAGGAGAGAAGGTCTGAGGCACTTGCAGGCGGAAGCCGTTCGCGACTTCGATCAGCTCCATACCGCGACCGGCATAGCTATTCATCAATTCCAGCAGCGCCTTGCGCAACGCATCACGTTCGGGCCGCTCAGTTTCAGGAAAGATATCGAGGAGCCGTTCTAGTGACAAAGGCTCACCAGCGGCCAGCAAGACCGCTTCCAAAATCATTTTGAGTTCCGGTATAGCCATCGTTCACATGCGCCGGCGCAAATGGATAGGCGCAAACGGTTCGATCTGGACCAGTTCAAGCAACGCTTCACGCAGCAATTCCAGAATCGCCATAAAAGTCACCACCACGCCGCGCCGTCCTTCTTCGGGGTAAAATAGCGCGGTGAAAGGGGTAAAATGTAAGGTATCCAGACTTTCCAAGACCCCGCTCATCCGTTCGCGCACCGACAGGGCTTCCTGCTGGATATGGTGGCGGCCGAACAATTCGGCGCGAGCCATGACATCGCGCAAGGCACTCAGCAAATCCGCCAGACTGACCGGCGGCGGCTCACGTTGAAGTTGCCGTTCAGGCGGCGCGGCGCTGGCGGTAAACACATCACGTTCCAGACGTGGCAAGGCGTCCATCGTCAACGCAGCTTGCTGGAAGCGCTCGTATTCCTGGAGGCGGCGCACCAGTTCGGCGCGCGGATCCAGTTCCTCGGCTTCGGCTTGCGCCGGGCGCGGCAATAACAGGCGCGATTTGATCTCGGCCAGCCAGGCTGCCATCAGTAAATATTCCGCTGCCAGTTCCAGCTGCAATTCCTGCATCAGCGTCAGATATTCCATGTATTGCCGGGTGATTTCGGCGATAGGGATATCAAGAATACTGATGTTTTGGCGCCGGATCAGGTACAGCAGCAAGTCCAGCGGCCCTTCGAACGTATCCAGGAATACCTCCAGAGCGTCTGGCGGGATGTAAAGATCCTGCGGAATCCGGGTCCAGGGTTGACCGCCGACTTTGGCAAGAGGGGGCGCATCAATAGCGGCATTCATTACACGACGTGAACGACATGATATTTGTTGAGTTCTTGCATTAAACGATTATACGCAGAAGACACCGGCCTGGAGTAGCCTGTGACGAGCGAACCGCCCTGCTCCCCCTTGGCAGAGGGCGAGGGGATGAATGATTAAATTCTTAATCCTGGCTGGGCCGTGACGCCTCCCACAACCCAGCCCGTAAAAAACTCGATAGATATCTATTGAAAAGCACTGTCCTGACTACGTAGCAAGAAAACTAAGCTAGGCCACCGTTCTTCATAAATCCCCTAAGCAACAGGCCTTAGAATTCGAAGAATTGCCGTTGCCTTTGACACATGAAAGCTTCATTAGAAGTTATGATGATTGGCATCCTCTCATCCGGGGACACTTGATGCGTATTTTATTTTATCTCGTAGCTGGTTATCTGTTGCTGACTGGATTCGTCTGGCTGATTCAGCGCAAGATGCTGTATTTTCCTGATCCTGCGCCGCCGATCAGTACTGTGCATCGGGGAAATGGCTTGCATCTCGAACCTTGGCCTGGGAAAGGCGCGGACTTCCGGGGTTATACTGGAAATCTCTTACCGGAAAATTCACCAGCACGGGGAACAGTGGTCGTTTTTCACGGCAACGCGGGCGCTGCGAGTGACCGGATTTACTATCCGCTAGCGCTGGAAACGCGAGGTTATCGAGTTGTGTTAGCAGAGTATCCCGGCTATGGCGGACGGAGTGGCGAGCTAAGCGAAGACGCCTTGATTCGCGATGGCCGGGAAACCGCCCGGCGGGTGCTGGCCGAGTTTGGGGAACCTCTTTTAGTCTGGGGCGAGTCTCTCGGCGCGGCCGTTGCTGCGGGTGTAGCCGCCGATCGCACACTACCGGTAGCGGGCGTAGTGCTGATCACCCCTTGGGATAGCCTGGTTAATTTAGCGCAACGGCGGTACTGGTACCTTCCGGTGGACTGGCTGCTGCGCGACCGCTACGAAAGCCGGCTCTATTTGGACGCCTATCACGGTCCAGTTGCTGTATTGGCCGCTGAACAGGATGAGATTATCCCGTCCCGTCACAGCCAGCACCTCTATGACGCCTTGCACGAGCCGAAGCGGCACTGGATCTTCCAGAGAGCAGGCCACAACAGTTGGCCGGTAGACCCGCAGGCCGCTTGGTGGGATGAAGTGCTGAAGTGGTTTGAGGTAGAGGCACAACCCTTCTCCCGCCAGCGGACAGAAGAAGCAACGATGGTGCGGGAGCCATGAGACAAATACTGGTGGTGACGCTCAGCAACCTGGGCGATGTCATCATGACGACCCCGGTCATTATGGCGCTTGCCACCCAGTTCCCGTCCGCGAAACTAACGGTGCTGGCCGGTCCTAAAGCCAGCGCGCTGCTGGAAAAGAGTCCGCATATTCACCGGGTCGTGGTTTACGATAAGAAAGCCAGCTGGCGCGAGAAAGGGCGGCTGCTGCGGGAATTGCGCAAGGATCGCTACGATTACGCCGTCGACTTGCGCAACACGCCAATTCCCTGGCTGCTGCGCTGTGATGAGCACAGTCCATTATTCCGCCATTTCCGCAAAACCAACATGCGGGAACGCCACTGGGAAATCCTGGAGATGATGGGCTTCGATTTTCCCAACCCGCCGGTCTTTCAATTTTTCGATGAAGTTAACGAACGCACGGCGCTGGAGAAACTGCAGGCCAGGGGTATACCGGGCACCAATGGCTGGATTGTTGTAGCGCCAGGCGCAGCCAGTGAGAAGAAACGCTGGCCTGTTGAGTCCTTTCAAGCCGTGTTGAGCGCACTGGCTGCCCGTACCACCCGAGCGATTGTGTTAGTCGGCGCACCGGATGAGCGGCCCATTACGGAAGCGGTTGCACGGGGATTATCGGGGACAGCTGCTATTTTGTGCGGAGAAACCACCATCAATGAAACCGCCGCGCTGCTTTCCAAAGCCGCACTGGTTTTAGCGAACGACAGCGCGATCATGCATCTGGGTTTTGAACTGGGTGCTCCGGCTGTAGGGATTTTTGGCCCCACCGACCATGAAAAATATGGTCATGCCGGCCAACGGTTCCGCATCGCCTTTGCAGATGCATCAACGTGTTCCTGCAACACGCGGCAACTTCCCTACCACGAGCGAAGCTGCTTTCATGGACTCCAGACAGAAAAGGTATTGCAGCTCTGTTGGGAATTGTTGGATGGACAGTAGCAGGGCGCAATGCGTTCCTGATTTTATTACTGTCCAGCTTGACACGCGCAATGCTGCAAAAAACAAGGCGGCCCGCAGGCCGCCTTGCTACATTACCTCACGCCGGTCTAGCCGAGATCCTTGATGCCTTGAATCAACCCTGCAGTCACCTTCTGGGCGTCACCATACACCATCCGGGTGTTGTCAGCGAAGAACAGCGCGTTCTCGATGCCCGCGAAACCCACGCCCTTGCCACGTTTGATCACCTGCACATTCTTGGCGTAATCCACATTCAGAATGGGCATGCCATAGATCGGGCTGGATTTGTCAGTGCGCGCCGCCGGATTTACCACGTCATTCGCGCCGATGACCAGCGCCACGTCAGCAGTGGAGAATTCTTCATTGATCTCATCCATGTCGAAGATCAGGTCGTAGGGCACGCCGGCTTCCGCCAACAGCACATTCATATGGCCGGGCATCCGGCCTGCGACCGGATGAATAGCGAATTTGACGTCGACGTCGCGCTCTATCAGCAGCTTGCACATTTCCCAAATCTTGTGCTGCGCCTGAGCCACTGCCATGCCATAACCGGGAACGATAATGACCTTGCTGGCGTAAGCCATCTGAATCGCCGCATCCGGCGGCTCCATCGCCTTGAGGCTACCGGTCACCGCCTGCGCCTCGCCACTGGCCAGCGCCGCCCAGTTGCTGAACAGCACATTCGATACGGAACGGTTCATCGCCTTGGCCATCATCAAGGTTAACAGCGTGCCCGATGAACCTACGATGATACCGGCAATGATCATCGCCGAATTGCCCAGCACAAAACCTTCCAGCGCCACGGCCAAGCCAGTGAAAGCATTGAACAGCGAGATGACGACCGGCATATCCGCGCCACCGATGGGTAAGGCCATCATCGCGCCAAAGGCCAGCGCCAGCAGGAAGAACACCGAAATCAGAGCACCGTTGGAGCTATGGCTCAGCGCAATGACCAAGCCCAGCACGATCGCCGCGCCGAAAACCGCCGCATTGAACTTCTGCTGCCCAGTGAAACGAAACTTAGCATCATCCTTGAAGAACTTGAGTTCTTGCAGCTTGCCGAAAGCGATCACCGAACCGGAGAAAGCCACTGCGCCAATCAACGCACCGGCCACCGCCATGATCAGAACATGGGTTTCCGGCCCGCCGCCGCTATGATCCTTGAGCAGCTCTACTGCCGCAATTGCCGCTGCTGCGCCGCCGCCCATGCCATTGTAAATGGCGATCATTTGCGGCATGGCGGTCATTTCCACTTTCTTAGCGCCCCACCAGGCGATGACGCCACCAATGGCAATCGCAACCACCATCAAGAAATAATTACCCGGTCCAGCCTGGATTTGCGGGTGGGCAAAGCTGAACAGCGTTGCCAGCACCATCCCATAGCCCGCCCAGACGATACCGCTACGTGCGGTCGTCGGATGCGACATCCGCTTGAGGCCGACGATGAATACCACCGCCGTCAGGAAATAAATCGTTTCAATCAGATAACCCATGACTTACTTCTCCTGACCCTTGCTGCTCTTGAACATTTCCAGCATCCGTTCGGTGACGAAGTAGCCGCCGACCGCATTACCGGCGCCCAGCAATACGGCCAGGAAACCGATGGCTTGCTCCAAGGGGGTTTCCGCTTGGCCCAGAGCCACCATTGCGCCGACCAGCACGATGCCGTGGACAAAGTTGGTGCCGGACATCAGCGGGGTATGCAGGATCACCGGCACCTTGCCGATAATTTCATAGCCGAGAATGGCGGCCAGCATCAAGATGTAGATGGGAGAAAAAAAGCTAACCACTGCTTCCATCGTGCGTCTCCGGGTTATTGTTCGAGCAGTTTGCGGGTGGGTTCGTGAACGACCTGCCCATCACGGGTCAACGCGCTCTTGGCGATCACTTCGTCGTCCCAGTCCAAATTCAGTGCGCCATCCTTGATCATCGGCGACAGGAAGTTGAACAGGTTCTTCGCGTACATTTCGCTGGCCGGAACCGGGAAGTTGCTGGGGATATTGAGCGGACCGTCGATCACCACACCATTGTGCTCATAGGTTTCGCCGGGGCGAGTCAAGTCGCAATTACCGCCGGATTCCGCCGCCAGATCGACGATCACTGCGCCACGCTTCATGTTTTCCACCATCGCGGCGGTCACAATCTTTGGCGCCGCCCGGCCAGGAATGGCGGCGGTCGTGATAACTGCATGAGCAGCAGCGATATGCTTGGCCAGCACCTCGGCCTGCTTCTGCTTTTCTTCCGCCGTCAACTCGCGGGCGTAACCGCCCTCGGCAGCCGCATTAACGCCCGTATCGATCATCTTGGCGCCCAGCGATTCGATTTCCTGGCGAGCCGCTGGGCGGATGTCATAGGCTTCCACCATCGCGCCCAACCGCTTAGCGGTCGCGATGGCCTGCAATCCAGCCACACCGGCGCCGACGATGACCACCTTGGACGGACGAATCGTGCCAGCGGCAGTGGTCAGCATCGGAAAGAATCCGCTGGCCAAGATCGCAGCGCGCAATGCCACATAATAACCAGCCACAGCAGCCTGGGAGGACAGCACATCCATCGACTGGGCGCGGGAGATACGCGGAATCAGTTCCATGGCGAAGCTGGTGATCTTCTTGTCGCACAACCGCTTAACCACATCCAGATTACGATGTGGCAACAGCACAGCCAGCAGAACCGAACCGTCCTTGAGTAACTCGACCTCTTCCAGAGTGGGTCCTTGCACCTTAAAGACCACATCAGCCTCGGCATACAGCGTCTGAGCGCCGTCCACCAGCCGGCTGCTTTTACTATAAGTTTCATCAGTGAAGAAGGCGCTTAAACCTGCGCCTTTTTCCACCAGAATTTCCACGCCGAGCTTAGTAAAACGCTCGGCCATCGTCGGGTCCAGCGCGACCCGCTGTTCGCCCGAAATCATTTCTTTCGGGACGGCCATACGAACAGGCATATTGTTGTCCTCACACGGTGGTTGTTTTTCCAGACGCCCGCCCGTCCGAAAACGGACATGAAAAAAGCTGGCTCGAAGCCGGCCAGACTATCAAAGTTTGCAGGTGGGCATGCGCGCCAGCGGCGGGAGACGCGCCATACTTGTAGAATAGTAGCCTAGACTTGCTACATCACAACAGGGGCAGAACCAAAACAAGCGGTAACCGTTCATTCCCCTCACTCGCTTGCGGGAGAGGGGCAGCGAGGTGAGAGCAGCGGTTTCAATGACTTACCTCCTCACCCTCGCCTTCGTCTCCTTGATAGGAGGCAAGAGGGCTGAATGATTACAACACGCATAGAGAAATCTGGATCAGCGCAACCCGCCAGCGGTTTTTACGTCTATCTGTTGGATGTCAACAAAGCTTCATGTCGATTGGCGACGATGCAGCGCGGAAATAGGAAACAGGCAAAGGTGATGTATGTACGGGCTGGAGCAGCAGGTTCTGCACACGGATGTCACGGGAATGCCGTTGGAATGGATTAATTATCAACAGGCAGTTCGCCTTTATTGCGCCGAGCAGGTCGCCTACACCTGCGGTATTGTGCTTTATACGGTACGTGGCGGATTCAATGCTCACAACGGTCAGCGCAGCATCGTCACCGTCAATTCCATCCTGGCTACCCAGGGCGGTGCCTACGCCCGGCTGCGGGCGCGTGAGGGCTATGTGCCGCCACTGTCAAATGCTGCATTGTTCCGGCGTGATTGCAATACCTGCCTGTACTGCGGCGAGACGTTTGCAGTCCGGGATTTATCCCGTGATCACGTCCGGCCCGTTGTGCAGGGTGGTATTGATCACTGGAACAATGTAGTCACCGCTTGCAAGCCTTGTAATCACCGCAAGGGCGGCAAGACACCGGAACAGGCGGGAATGCAATTGCTGGCGATCCCGTTTGCGCCTAATCACGCGGAATATGTATATCTGCAAGGCAAGCGGGTATTGGCCGATCAGATGGATTTTCTGCGTGCGCATTTTCCCCGGACAAGCCCGTTACACCGGCGATTAATGGGGTTGTCCTGAAAAATTGGCGAAGGCAATGACCAACGATCAGGGGTTTCTGCATCAGGTTTTCGGTGGTTTAGCGGCTTTTGCGCAACAGCATTTGGCGGAACATCGCCGCCATCAAGAGCGGTTAGCGGCGATGCGCGACGCGATCGAGCACGTCGTGGACGCCAGCGAGCCACGTATCCGCTTGGTCGGCAATTATGCCGATAAACTGCTAGGCGCTGTGGAAACGGCGTCGCTTTATGTAGAAAAGGTGCTACGGCAATTACCGCCGGCGGCGACTCTCGATGCCCGCGCATGGTCGCGTGATCCCCAAGTCAATGCGTTTTTTGCGACAACAGATGACTTGCAAGCACTATTGGCTGAAGCGCCTGGCATTCAAGCCTTCTTCAAGGAGAACGGAGCGGAGCGGTGTTATGCCCTCATGCTGATGATTAAGCAGGAGACTGAATCTTTTGGAACAGCGCTGCGGGGTGATGTATTGGTGCGCGATGTCCGGCAGATTCGAGTCAGTTTTTCGCGGCATCGGCTGTTTTTCCCGGCAATCAACGAAAAACAGTTACGGGAGGATTTGCAGCAACGGATGCTGGTATTCCTAGCGACACGGGCACTGGAACGGATTAACTATCTGCGCGATCAGCGCAGTATGCTGGAGGAACAACGGCGGCGATTGCAGGCCCAGTTACGGGCGTTGCGCAGTCACGCCCAAGGATTACAACCATTGCTATCGCCTACGGATTCCAGTATGCACCGGGAGACGGCGTTAGAGCAGCGTCTGATCCAGGTCGAGAAAGACCTGGTAGCAGCACGTAAGCCATTAGCAACACTGGACGATTATCTGAAACAGATCCAGCAAGTACTCAGCCAGCCAGAGACTTATTTGCAGGCCCGCCCCCTCACTCTGCGCTTGACCCGGCTTGGGATCAAGCTATCCCCTCAGTCGCCGGAACCCGGCGAAACAATTTCACTGATCGAGCTGGATTCGCTCGGCGAACAACGGATTGGCGTGCTGGTACGGTTCGGGCGCGAGACATTACCACCCGTATAGGCATTCCTTCCTCCTCTCGTGTTCTTCCGCAGATGAAGAGGGCTAGGGAATGAACGCTAAGCCGATCAAGTGCCGTTCAAGCCGCCAGGTAAGCAGCCAGTCAGGCAGGATTTATCGCCGTTCGTCGCAAAATTGCTACCATTGATCCAGATTAGGGCGATAGATCGGGTTTTCATAGTTATAAGTACTCTATGAAGTACTGGGCAGAAATTATATCGCCACCCGAGGAGATGGGCATGTCCGCTTTCAGGAGCAGAGGATTTACCTTGATCGAACTTATGATCACGGTCGCTATAGCGGCTGTCCTTTTGACAGTCGGTGTACCTGCTTTCACGAAACTGATGATCAAAAACCAGCTTTCCGGGGAGATTCAGACATTGCAAGGAACGATCGCTTTTGCGCGTAGCGAAGCGATCAAGCGTGGTACCTATGTCTCGATTTGTAAGAGTAATGACCAATCGACTTGCAGTGGCAACTGGAGCGATGGCTGGATTGTTTTCGAGAATAGAGACGATGACGCTCCTGCAGTCCGAGACGACATCGGCGGCGCGAATGAGGAACCGCTCCTGCGTGTCTTTCAGGCGCTTCCCAGCGGCTATACCCTGAACGCCAGTGGTAATTTTACGAATTTTTTGACCTATAACCGGCTCGGCATGGCCAACAACAATGGGACTTTTGTTTTTTGCAAGGACAGTGATGAAACCACCGCCCGGGCCATAATTGTGATTCCGACTCGCCCGCGCATTGCCACGGATACGGATAATGATGGCATTCCCAATAAAGGAGATGGTTCGAACATCACCAGTTGCGAGAGCCCATAAAAATGAACAGACACTCCCAGCGTTCCGGTCAGTTTGGCTTTTCTTTGCTTGAGATTTTAATCACGTTGGTAATCATTGCCGTAGGTCTTATGGGCTTTGCGGGCATGATGGTCAAATCGGGGAAAAACAACCGGATCGCCATGCACCGCAGTCTGGCCACGCTATACGCCTACGACATTATCGACTGCATGCGCGTCAATCGAACCGCTGCGACAACAGGCGCGTATACGCTAGGCAACTTTGGCGATGTGTTAACAGGCAGCACGGTGGCCGTTAACGATGTTAATTCGTGGCAAGCCGCATTGTCGACAGTGCTCCCTGCCGGAAAAGGCAAGATTACCTTTGCGGGAAATACCGTTACGGTTGAAGTCCAGTGGACTGAGACAGCCGGTGCAGGTGAAACGGGCGATTGCAGCACCACACCTCCAGGCCCCGCCTGTCATATATGGATTACCGAGTCAACGCTATGAAAATCAAGTCATCTATTCATGGGCTGACGCCGATGCTCACTCCTCGCCAGAGTGGCTTTACCTTGATCGAACTGATGATCTCCATGGTTCTCGGTCTGCTGCTGCTGGCCAGCCTCGTCTATGTTTATACCAATTCTGCACAGAGCTTCCGCGCCCAAAGCGCCCTGGCCCTCATCCAGAGCAATGCGCGCTACGCTTTTGAGATCATGGGGGTAGATATACGGCAGACCGGGTTCACGGGCGCAGACACGACACCCGCTAATGTCGTCGGCACCCCGAGCCCAACCACTTTATCAACCCTGATCGATTTGGCTAATCCGCTGGTGGGTTACGAAAACACCTATCCCCCCAATCGTAACCCGAGCGGGTGTACTTCAGCCTGCTATCAGGCGGGTACCGACTCCCTGACCGTGGTGCGCGTGGATACCGAAAGTAAATATGCAGTTACCGCTCACACCGACACATCTCCCTACACCTTCACTGTATCTCCCTGGCCAACGAGCAATCCACCCATTGCCGGTGAAGTCTTTGTGGCAGCCGATTACACCCATGCCGCCGTCTTCCAGGCAGGGACCGCAACCGCCAGTCCTAATGTGTCCTACGGCACAGGCGGATCACCGGGCAATTCCAGTACTACCCTGGGGAACTTTTATGGCAGTACTCCCGGAGCTAGCACCTTCGTACTAGCCCTCTATCGTTTAAGCGGCGCGTCCTACTACATCGGGACGAATTCTGCAGGGGAACCCGCGCTGTATCGCGACAAACTGGGCCATAGTGGCACAACCTTGAATAGCACCGCGGAAGAATTGATTGAGGGCGTTGAAGACATGGAGGTTACTTACGGAGTCGATACAGATGCAACCCCTGATTTAACCGTCAATGGCTATTGGACTGCTGCACAAGTCACTGCGGGAACCAATGGTACGCTGAACATCCCTGGCAGCACGGCCAGCGATTACTGGAAGCGCGTTCTCAGCGTTCGCATTACCCTGACTCTGGTTTCGCAGCAAGGCGAGGCCGTCGGGACGGCAGGAACTACGGTCGACAGCCGGCTTCTGCGCAAAAGCTTTACGAATACCATCGCCATCCGGAACCGCCTGCTATGAGACACGCTTACGCCGCACGCCTAAATACCCAGCCGGAATTGCTTGTTATGAGACACGCTTACGTTGCATTCCCGAATACCCAGCGCGGAGCAACATTGGTGCTCGCGCTCCTGATCCTCATTATGATCATGATGCATGGCATTCCCACGGTCATGAACAACACCTTGAATGAACGCATGTCGGGCAATACCCGCAACCGGGATTTAGCGTTTCAGGCAGCCGAACATGCGCTCAAGGCTGCGGATAATGTCCTTATCAATAGCAATCCCGCTACCGTTAGACAATACATCGATGCCTACATCGCCAGCACTACCTTGCCCTCCTTGCCTACGGGTCTCGCGCTCAATGGCGAAACCCATGTGAACACCGCTGCTTATTGGCGGGATACTTTTACTTGGTATAGCGACTCCGCCGGGAAAACGTGCAACCACCTTTCACCTTCCACTAACCTATCCGACGAGATCGGCTATTACGCCCAACCCTGCTATGTCATCGAAAAAATGACAGAGAATTGCGTAGACGAGGCGACTCCAGTAGGCAGTCCTTGTCCGGCAGATAAATATAAATACTACTATCGCGTGACTGCGCGAGGCGTCGGCAAGGAACGTGACGCTATCGTCATCTTGCAGGCCATGTATGAGTTTACGAAGTAAGGAGAATGCCATGTCATCATCGCGAATATCCCCCTTCTTGCATTACGCCCGCGCGGTCTTCATCACGACGCTGCTGTGGCCTCTGAGCAGCTGGGCGACCCTGGTGATTCCCGATTTTCCGTTGTTCCTGACGTCCACCGGGGTACCGCCCAACCTAGTACTCACTCTGGACGACTCGGGCAGTATGTCCCGGGCGTTTACGCCAGACTTATGCGGAAACCCGAATGCTATTTGTAATAGCGGCAACTATGACTCCGACCTCGATGGCCGTTATATCAAATCGGCTTATTACAACCCAATCTACTATAACCCGGCAACGACCTATACGGCCCCAGTAAATGCTGCAGGGACCCCACTGAGCACCTCCTTTACCAGCGCCTATATCAATGGATTCGACACCTCCTACGGCACGGTAAATCTCAGTTCCTCCTATCAGCCTTCCTCGGGGCTTTTTTTGCATTCCACCTCGGATCGTTACCATCAATACATGCGGCATTATAGCAGTGACGTACGCTGCAATCTGATTCCGGGAACGGACCCATGCCAATACAACGCAACGTCTGGATCGGGATCAACAACATGGGTGAACATGGAATCACCCGTCGTGGATTGTAATGATGACAACCAATGCAGGACGCGAACCATGCCTGCTTATTACTACGTCTACGATCGATCGAATGCCGGGTGCGATGGCACAGCGACAGATAATGATTGCTATGACATCAAAATAGTCAGCAGCACATCCGGGGCAGATCGTAATGGAGATGGAACCATTAGCGCTGCTGAGGCAGACGAGCGTCAGAATTTTGCCAACTGGTATTCTTTCTATCGAACCCGCAACCTGATGACCATATCCGCGCTCTCTCTGGCCATGGCCACGCTGGACCAAGACGTTCGGGTTGCCTGGCAGGATCTCAAGAACTGTATTCAGAGTACCAATAACTTGGTCACTAACAACTGTAAGGGTTGGGATAGCACGGCCTCTGGCTCTAGCAACGCCATTCAGCCTTTTACCGGCACCCATAAAAGCGATTTTTACGCGTGGATATCGCGCCTCCCCACCTATTCATCCACGCCACTGCGGCAAGCGACGGCACGGGTAGGCGCCTATTACCAAACCAGCGGCGTCAACAGTCCTTATGATGATGAGATAGGTGGAAGTGACAACCATGAGTATACATGCCGGGCCAATTACCACCTGTTAATGACCGATGGTATCTGGAACGATTCTGTCAGTGGTTATGGCAACGTTGACAGCACCAATCATACCCTGCCGGATAGCACCGCTTACACAAGCCAGCGCCCCTACCTAGACGGAAACTCCAATAGCTTGGCCGATATTGCTTTTCACTTCTGGGCAACTGATTTACGGAGCGGCTTGGCTGATAAGGTTGCACCTTCGATCGTTGATCTCTCCGGCAACGCCGCCAGCCGCTACTTCAACGCAAAGAATGATCCCGCTACTTGGCAACACATGGTCAACTTCACTGTAGGCTTGGGACTCACCCCTTTTCTTGCCAACAGCGGCCTGACTTGGGGTAGCAACACCTATGACGGAAGCTACCCTGATATTGTCGCTGGAACCAAAAGCTGGCCTACTACGAGTAATAGTGGTGTCGATGGCAATACGGCTGACTTATGGCATGCCGCCATCAACAGCCGCGGCCGGTTCTATAACGTGGAGGGTCCCTCACAACTCAATACGGCCTTTCAGGAAATTATTGATACGGTTAGCGCGCAGGCGGCCAGCGGCGGCGGCGCCGGCCTGAGCGCGAACACCACCAAAATTGCCTTTGACGCCCAAGGCAACAGCTTGACAACCGCTTTCGAGGCCAAATTCAACGCGGATTGGAGCGGTACGCTGGAAGCGCTGCCGATTCTGAGCGATGCCACTCTTGGCTTAGTACCCTACTGGGAAGCAGGGGCGCTGATCCCATCAGCTCACTTGCGCAACATCTGGACCCGAAATGACGGTGCGGTTGAGGAATTCAAGAATTGCACGGACGATCTAGCAACAGCGCTCAATCAGGATAGCGCAAGTGTAATCGACAATCTCTGCTCACAACGCCTGGCCTGGCTACGCGGCTATACCACCATCACCGGTGCATCCTGGACCACCAGCGTGGTGACCTTTACGGCTCCGGAACATGGCTTAGCGACCGGCAATTCTGTCGTGGTATCGGGCGTAACTCCGATTGGCTATAACGGAACGTACACAGTCACTAGCGTACCCAGCTCAAATTCGTTTACCGCTGCCCTGACCCCGGATCCAGGCGCTTATACGGCAGGCGGCAAAGTGCGCTATGCCAGTTTCCGCGACCGCACAGCTTCCGTGCTGGGCGACATCATGAACTCCGATCCGGTTTACGCCCATGAGGAAGATTTTGGCTATGCCAGCAGCGGCGTAGATGGATCGAGCAGCTATGCCGCGTATGTCACTGCAAAAGCCACACGTACCCCGATGGTTTATGTCGGCGCCAACGATGGCATGTTGCATGGCTTTAAGGCGACCACGAGCGGCGCTGGCGCGGGCGTCGAGCAGTTCGCCTTTGTCCCGGCAGCGGTGTATAGCAATCTGAGCGCGCTCACTGAGCCTGGCTATCTGCAAACACACAAGTACTTCGTGGATGGTCCGCCGACCTTAGGGGATGCGTACGACACCAGTAGCAGCAGTTGGAAAACCTACCTGGTCGGTGGTTTGGGAGCGGGCGGTAAGAGCATTTATGCCCTTGATGTTTCCAGCCCTGACAGTTTTGCTGCAACGCATGTTAAATGGGAATTCACAGACGCCACTGACTTGGGATTGACATTTGGTCAGCCACAGATTGCCCCCATCAGCGCCACCCAGTGGGCCGTTATCTTTGGCAACGGCTATAACAGCACGTCTGACCAAGCTTTCCTGTATATCGTGGACCTAGTGACGGGCAACCAAATTGCCAAAATTGCCACGAATACCGATACTGCCAATGGTTTGTCGACGCCGTATCTCTACGACAGCGACAATGACAAAATCGTGGATGTGATCTACGCCGGTGACTTGCAGGGCCACCTTTGGAAGTTTGAACAGAGCGCCGGCAGTTGGGTGCTTGGCAATGGCGGCGCTCCATTGTTCACAGCCCGTAACAGTGACGGCGATGTGCAGGCGATTACTTCACAACCCAAGGCGATTGCTGCACAAACGCCCTACAGCGGCGGCGTCATGATTTATTTTGGCACTGGACGCTATCTGGAAACCACGGACCTGACCAATGATGATGCCCAGACATTCTATGCAATTTGGGACGATCCCGGTGTTTCAGAAACCGTTCCCCGTACTGATCTTTTACAGCAGACTATCCTGACTGAAGGTACTGTGACGATCAATGGAATCTCGAACAACGTCAGGACCGTCAGCACAAATACGCCAACAAACCTTAACAAAGGCTGTTATCTGGATTTCCCTGCTACCACAGGCAGCCCCTCTGAGCGGATTATCTCGACGCCCCTGATCAAATTTTTCCAGACGCTGGACACCCGGGTCATCGTCACCACGGCAATACCCAACGAAGATCCGTGTGATAAAGGCGGCACCAGTTGGCTTATGGAGTTGAATACCAATTGCGGTCGCCTGAGTGCTTCGCCCTTTGATTTCAACGGTGATAACTCCTATGATTCGGGCGATGCCGTTGTCGGTAGCGCTTCAGCCAGCGGACTCCAATTGTCCAGCACGCTTGGTATTACCAAGACCCCCTTGTGGCTTAGCGTAGACCCGGGGTCAGGGCTTCCTCCCGGAAGCGCCTACAAAGGGTTCACCGGATCAACCGGCGAACATCAAACCATCAAGCAATCGGATGATCCTCCTCCCACTCCTTCTGGCGGTAGCGGCACTCCTCCTAAGCGCATCTCGTGGGAGCAAATACAGTGAGGTTCCAAGAAGTGAGTTGCTTATCAACTAGTTGCCAGCAAGGCCTTTCCTCCTCCCCTGCCCAGGGGGAGGGTGGAGGCTATCAACAGCGGTCTAGCCATCCGCGCCAGGAATCCGGTTTTACGTTGATCGAATTGATGATAGCCGCTGGCATAGTCGCCATCCTGGCGGCGATTGCGCTGCCGACCTACACGCAATACACCAAGCGTTCCTACCGGGGTGACGCCAAAACAGCTCTGCTAAATAACGCCCAATATCTTGAGCGGAATTTTACCCAGTCCAATTGTTATCACCAGTATGACTCGGACAATAATGGTTCTTGCGATACGGCTGTTACGTTGCCAAATACCCAATCACCTCTTCAAGGTGATGCTGTCTACGCTATTTCGGCCACAACACTGACCGCGACCACCTATACGCTCACTGCAACGCCAATCAATCCAGGCCCGATGGCGGGAGACGCCTGTGGTAATTTGACCATCAATCACTTGGGCGTAAAAGGTGTTTCCGGTGATGCGGATGGCAATGGCACAGCAGGCGGCGCGAGTGACATTGTGGCCTGCTGGAACAAATAAAGGGTAACCGTTCACTCTCCCCGCCCGCTTACGGGAGAAAGGCGGGGGGCGAGAAGGACTGAATGATTACAATAGAGGCTATGCGTAGTGAGACAAGGCCGGCCCAGTGCCGGCTTTCTCC
>Ga0209607_1001496_pt1 | contig 19586 bp, 21 predicted proteins | sample AD_UKC117_MetaG_FD_184413 | JGI IMG/M metagenome (GOLD analysis project Ga0209607, IMG submission 184413) | Active sludge microbial communities of municipal wastewater-treating anaerobic digesters from Hong Kong - AD_UKC117_MetaG (SPAdes)... | ecosystem: Engineered > Bioreactor > Anaerobic >... | reverse complement strand
CATATAAACAACAAATCCGAACCCATCTCCAACTGGAATCGGGTTCGGATTTGTTTTGTTTGGCTAAACCCTCACGAAGTGATACAATCGCGCGATTGCACGAGGGTGGGTGCAAAATTTCGAGGTGGGTGCAAATCGAATAATACTGAGCTTTATTTCAGATATTAGCCCAGCACAAAGGAGAAGGTTTTGTTTGCACGTTATGGCTCGATTTTTATATATTCATTTACACCTCATTATCCAGTAGTCCATTCACACCGGAAAAAATAATGATACTGAGGGACTTGGATATTTCTTCGATTGATTGAGTTCTGCTTGAATTAAACCATTTTTGATAAACTGTTATCATACCTGCAACTGCATAATCAAAGACAAGGTCAAGCGTGCTTTTGTTAATGCTGATTTGCTCGGAAATAGATTTTTTAACGTTGAACTCTAATGCCAGGATAATTTTCGAAATCAAACTCATATTATTATCCATCTTCATCAGATGGCTATAAAAATTAAAATCACTATTTATAATCGAAGTCAATTTTTTGAATATCTCATATGGTTCACGCAAAAGTAGCTTGAAATCAACATCTCGCAAAGCCTCGTTGAATGCCATAATGATTTCGTTTTCAATCTCGTCAACAACTGCATATACCCCAGCATAGTAATTATAAAACGTTTTACGATTAATCATTGCCGTGTCCGCGATGTCCTTAATTGTAATTTTATGTATATCTTTTTCCGATAGTAACTCAGCAAATGCATCGCGGATTGCCTTTTTCGTCTTTATTACCCTTAGGTCCGTTTTATCAGTATTACTCATATATCTTATCCTCGATTCACACATGCTTACTCAAAAGTGGTTTATGCCTCGTTTGATACGAATTTGACCATTGTCATTCGTCTTATAGGTACATTATATTATACATGTGTTACTTATGTCAATATCACGTATTATAATAATATTTAGGAGAGTCAATGAATAGTGAAGTTTCAGCAGAATCGCTAACCCTTCTTTACAGCGAGTACTCCAACGACATTTTGATGTCAAACGGTATGCAATATGAAAAAACGCTTCTCCACCATGGCGAAATCAGTTGTTATGAGCACTCCGTAGCGGTAGCTTGTTTGAGCATTAAACTTGCGAAGTACTTTCGCTGTGATATCGATATGAGAAGTTTGGTACGAGGTGCTTTGCTGCATGACTATTTTTTATATGATTGGCACATTGCACACGAGAGCCATCACCTACACGGATTTATTCACGCGAAATGTGCGCTGAAAAATGCAGAATGCGATTTCTCTCTGTCGGATATTGAACGAGATATCATTGTTAAGCATATGTTCCCTCTCAATCCGCAGTTGCCACAATACATGGAAAGTATAATCGTCAACGTTGCTGATAAAGCCTGTGCGGCGCGAGAGGTGCTACAATATTTTTTCAAAGCCCAGATGAAGAGGGATAAAAATGGCGTACATTGAAACCCTTTTTTTATGGTTTGCAGTCTATAGCATCATAGGATGGATTTATGAAACCATTCTCTGTTCCATAAAGCAAAAACGTTTTATCAATCGTGGTTTTCTCAACGGCCCCTATTGCCCGATTTATGGGTGTGGTGCTCTTCTAGACATCTTGCTTCTTGGCAGGATATCAAACACTGTGTTGCTGTTTCTCGCCGCTGCGCTCCTGACCGGTGCTTTGGAGTATTTTACCTCTTTGACAATGGAAAAACTATTTCATGCGCGATGGTGGGATTATTCTGATAAAAAATTCAATATCAACGGGCGCGTATATCTGACCGGTGTTATTGCGTTTGGAATATTTTCACTTGTTTTGATTCTCTTTCTTCACCCAGCAGTGTCTATCCACACTGCAATATTGCCAGAAACGTTGCGCACCACCGTTGCAGCGATCTTATTTTCTATTCTTCTGATAGATACGATCTATACGATAGCTAAATTCTCAGAATTTGAAAAAGTTTTACAAGAAATGAAAAGCCGATTGTCGATACCGCTCATATCGACAAAAACTAGGTGTGCGCGCAAATTAACGAATCTCAACGGTAGGATTAAAATGATCAACTCACAGGTGTGTCGAATGATATTGTCCTTCCCGAAATTGAAATCCATTCATTTTGAAGAGGAACTGAAGAAGCTCAGAGAACTAATTCAATCCGGTAGAAATGGTAACACATTTTGAGAAAATTGAAATCTTCGTCTGTAATCGCTTAGGTTATTGCAACACTACGCTTGCGGTATGCGAGACATTGCGGAATAGTGACATCGAATATAGATTTACGGATTCATTGTGGATCGTTGAAAGAACAGTCTGCTACCATTTCAAATGCTTACAGCTTTATTGCTGCTAATGTGTCGATGCCTTGTATCACCGTAGCAAACACTTAGGAAAAGCTCGAAATATGTCAGCAGCAAAAAAGAAACATTGAGAGGAATTTGTGTGAATGGAAAACATCCTTCAAATCTTTGAGTATATTGGAATGCCATTCGGGTACTTATTTAAGTTTATCTATGGCTTAACAGGTCACTATCTGACCGCCTTACTTGTATTTGGTGTTGTTGTAAAACTGGTTTTGCTTCCTTTAAGCATTCACCAACAAAAAACCACAATTAAGCGCGTTAAACTTGCACCGCAAGAAAAGGCTATCCGTGAGAAGTATAAAAGTAAAAATGATGATAAATCTGCCGCGCAAATGAATCAAGAGATCATGGGCCTATACACAAAAAATGGCCAGAGTCTCTTCGGTGGATGCTTGCCAATGCTGATTCAGATGCCTATTCTATTCTCACTTTATGCAATTATAACAAAGCCGCTGACCTACATCTGCGGGCTTAGCCCTACAATCATCTCCACATTGGAAACACGGATGCACTCGATATTACAAACGAAGGGGACTCTTTCGCAAATACAAATGATATCTCATTTGCAGAATCATCTGCCAGCCTTTGCAGACCTAATAGGTGATATTGTACTCCCTGAATTTACGATATTAGGTGGATTTATCGACTTGTCTCAAACACCATCTATCACAAATCCATCGTGGGTACTGCTGATTCCGATATTAACGTTTCTTTCATCCTATCTTTCCATGTACATCAGGCAAAAATTAAATCCAACCGAAATGCCGGAGAAAACAAATGAAACGGCTCGGTCGATGAAATTGATGCAGTATATTATGCCTTTGACAAGTGTTTGGATTGCTTTTTCTGTGCCTGCAATTATCGGCGTTTATTGGATTATGCAAAGCATTCTCGATGTGATGCTGTTATTTGTTTTGTCTAGACTCTATCCATATCCAAAAGAGATAAACGGAAGTGAGAAAGATCTCTCGTATAGCAAGTAGTCCGTATAGGAGCGGTTCAATTCTTTCATCAACAAGAACCACAAACCGCATTATGAGTAGAATAAGACACAGAATGGGTAAACAATGGCCATTGTTTATAAGTGCGAAATAGGGAATAATACACATACGAGGTATATATAACATCAGACTAATTTAGACATTGAGGATCGATTGAACGAAAACACTCGGTAATATTTAGAACAAACATAATCTTAACACCGAAAAAAGGATAGGGAAAATGGATAAGATCTGCATTTCTGCCGACAGTACCTTCGATATGACGCCTGAAATGGCTGACCATTACGAAATCAAAGTAATTCCTTCCTACGTGCGAATGGATGCAACGGACTATTTTGATTACCCAGATATAAAGCAGGAAGCGCTGTTTGAATACTACAATCAAACGAAAAGCCTGCCGCAAACCGCTGCAGCAAATCCGGCTGAATATGAAAAATTCTTCAAAGAATGCTTGGCGGAATATGATAGCGTTGTCCATATAGCAAAAAGCGCTGGAATGTCCTGCTGTTATGAAAACGCGATGATGGCGGCGCGAAAACTGAACAATGTCTATGTGGTGGATTCGATGACGATATCGGGCGGGAGCGCACTTCTTGCGTTGGAAGCGGTCAACCAGAAAGAGTCTTTTGACGTAATGGAGTTGCAGGAGCATCTCTGTGAGTATCGCGAGAGAATAACCGGGAGTTTCATCGTTGAAACGGTTGAGTACTTGCATGAAGGCGGTCGTTGTTCCACATTGACCTATTTTGGTGCAAGCGCAATGCAAATTAAACCAAGCATCATTATTCGCGATGGGAAGCTCACCGTCGGCAAGAAATACATGGGGTCTTTTCGCCGGTGTTTACGCGATTATATTGATACGACGCTTTCGCCGCTAGAGGAAAAAGAAGACGACATTTTAGTCGTTGCTCATGCGATACAGGATGAAGCATTGCTCAATTTCGTTCTTGAACAAGTTGAGAATAAGCACCACTTCAAAGAGATTTACAAGATTAAAATCGGGGCTGCCGTAGCTTGCCATGGGGGGCCAAACGTATTTGGTGTCTTTTTTGTAAAGAAGTGACAGACGCTGGATGCGTTAATGTCTAGTGTTTAGCAGATAAATGCTGAAGTAAACAGATATTATAAAAAAGGAGTACTGATAATATGGGAAGAACTGTGTCTGAATTTTCCAAAGCTTTCATTGTCAAACGCGTGTTGAATTACATGGATAACAACCCGAGGAAAAACATTCCGCGGATATTAGATTGGTTACAGAAGCATGATAAGGGTGGAACGATAACGAATCAGGTGGGGGCAATTCGAAATGCAATAAATGACCCGGATAACAATTGGTCCAAGCTAATAACCAGCCTATGGGAAGACATCGATCAAGGTGTTCGTAGAACGCTTTTCGAAAACCTCGTTATCAATGCCAGCATGATTGGCGCTCCCAGACAATTGAAAGCAATTGAAGTAAATGATTGTAATATCCCTTGGGCGATTCTAATGGATCCGACGTCAGCGTGCAACCTGCACTGCATAGGGTGCTGGGCGGCAGAATACGGCAACAAGCTGAATCTCAGTCTTGAAGAATTGGACAGCGTCATTCAACAAGGCAAAGCTATGGGAACTTACTTTTATATTTACTCCGGCGGGGAACCCTTGGTACGCAAAAACGACATCATCACCTTATGCGAGCGACACCCCGACTGCGCATTTCTGGCCTTTACAAATGCAACGTTAATCGACGAAGCGTTCGCAGATGAAATGCTGCGAGTGAAGAATTTTGCGCCAGCCATTAGCATAGAAGGATTCGAGGATGCAACCGATTCCCGCCGCGGCGAAGGTACGTATAAAGCGGTCTGTCGTGCGATGGAAATTCTCAAGAGAAAAAAACTGCTGTTCGGGATTTCGTGCTGCTATACCAGCGCAAACACCGAGGTGATTGGAAGCGAAGCATTCTTTGACAGCATGATAAGAAAAGGCGCGAAGTTCGCATGGTTCTTTACTTATATGCCCGTGGGGGCAGATGCCGTGCCGGAGTTGTTGGTCACACCGACGCAGCGAGAGTTTATGTACCGCCAGATTCGGCAGTTCCGCAAAACAAAGCCACTTTTCACGATGGATTTTTGGAACGACGGGGAATTTGTCGGCGGGTGCATCGCGGGCGGGCGGGCATACTTACATATAAACGCGAATGGAGACATTGAACCCTGCGCGTTCATTCACTACTCGGATTCGAATATTCGTGAGAAAACGTTGCTGGAAGCGTATCGATCACCGCTGTTCAAAGCGTATCGTAAGGGACAACCGTTCAACGAAAATATGCTACGTCCATGTCCGTTACTGGACAATCCATCTCGGTTGGTAGAAATTGTTGAAGGCAGCGGCGCGTCATCGACCGACATGCAGAACCCGGAAAATGTTCGCTGCTTATCTGGCAAATGCGAACATGCTTCAGAGTGCTGGGCGCCGACTGCGGGCAAGCTATGGGAACAAGGCCACTACGATAGTAAAGTCCGCCGTTAAGCAGGGTGTTGAACTGCTGTACGAATGATTTGAGGATTGATTTATGAGCGTTATCATCCCGTTGCACACGCCTGGCGGATCGATTTTGTATACGGAAACAGTGCTGGCAAACATTGCCGGGATTGCCGCAACAGAAAATGGCGGTGTATTTGAGACGAACCCAAACAATCTGGGCGATTCCATTTCGAAAATACTCGGAAAAACTGATATCAAACGAGGCGTAGAGGTTCTGGAAGGGAAACAAGAAGGCACTATTAGAATCATGCTACACGTACGCGTGGTTTATGGTAATAACTTGTTAACAGTCGCAAAGAATATTAGGAGCGGCGTGTGCTCGGCGATCGAGTCGATGTCAGGGCTGAAAGTTGAAGAAATAGCCGTATACATAGATGGAATTCTTGGAACAGAGTCAGGATCGGATCAAGCCCGACTTGACAAGAAGGATTGATATCACATATGCGAATCGGCCTATTTACGGATTCATTTTTGCCTATTGTCGATGGAGTCGGCAGGGTGGTACACAACTATGCGCGCACTGTGCCAAACAAAGGGCATGAGTGTTATGTTATCGCTCCAATGTCGAATTCCGGGTATCTGGGCGACAAACCATATGAGCTATTAGAATTTTTAAGTATCGAGGTGCCGACGCAGAGGCAGTATAGCACTGGAATTCCGACTCTGGATGCGCACTACCGCGAGCGCATCCGGAGGATTCCTTTGGATATTGTTCATGCGCACAGTCCGTTCTTAGCGGGAAGGGAAGCGTTATTCATTGCTCGAAAAAAAAAGATTCCCGTTGTAGGGACTTTCCATTCGCGCTATTATGACGATTTCTACAAGCTTACCAAGATGGATGTGGCCGCAAACATTGGCGTGAAGTACATTGTTGACTTTTATAATCGATGCGATGAAGTTTGGGCTGTCAGTGAGAGCTCATCTCAAGCACTGCATGAATATGGGTTTAAACGTGACATTATTGTCATGCCAAACGGCATATCTGCGACAATTCCAGGTGAACAAGATCGTGAACAAGCTATTCGCACACTAAATCTTCCGCGAAGCAACGTCTTGTTGTATTGTGGGCAAATCAACTGGAAGAAGAATATTTTGCGTATCTTGAATGCGTGTGTGCTGCTGAAGGAAGACGGACGCCTGTTTACGCTAGTGTTAGCAGGGCAAGGGCCTGATATGCAGTCGGTAAAGGATGAGGTTAAGGCGCTTGGCCTTGCTGAAAACACGATGTTTACAGGACATATTACGGATGAAAAATTGCTAAACGGGCTATATCAGGCCACTACTCTATTTGTATTTCCATCGATTTATGATACATGTGGTCTTGTTGTAAGGGAAGCCGCTGCAATGGGAACTCCTGCTGTTGTTGTTGAAGGCAGTGGTGCTGCGGAGCAAATCATTGATAGAGAAAATGGATTCATTTGCCTTGATAATGATCTAAGCTTGCATGACGCAATAGTATACGCGCTTGATCAGCCAGACATTGCAAAACGTGTCGGAATGGCGGCAAGGAAGACACTCTGCATTTCCTGGGATAGCATCATAGATTCGGTAATTAATAGATATGCTAACCTGATCAAGAAAACTGATTGAATGGACATTAGGGACTGCATGAGGTAATCCGGAAAGCAACTAATAATAATTCGTCGTTTGATCTGATTCAGGTGAAGGCGAGGAATGAAATGAATCAATGCGTTAGGAAATTGCAGTATTTGGTCTTTTATCAGTGGTCAGTTATATCTTGCCAGCAACCCACAACATAAGAGCAAAACTCAAACAACCGATCCGATGGGTACGGCGGGAGGATGAACACTAGGTGAATGGGCTGGTTTTGTTCTCGGGAGTACCCCGCAGATTGCACATCAATACTAACAATCAGCGATTTAAACTTTTTCCTCTTGAATGTCAATTCTTTTCATTTGCGTAGCGGTTAGTCTTATAATTGCTACAAGAGTGGATTTTAGATATCGGATATCGTTGCCATGAACAGCTTTTAGAATATCTAGCGCGGATTTACTCGCGTTTTTTTGCCTGCTAAGTTTTGATAAATCATAAACGAAATTCAAGGTTAATCAATCCTCAAATCATTGATTTATCTTAATATACATTTAACCTTCTGATTCTATGATATTAATAATCTAAGAAATAAAACTGTATCTCCTTTTCGGATAATCGGTAGAATCAAACGTGTTGATGTCCCCAAATCTCCCCAATTACCCCAAATAAGGAGGAGACATATGATAAAAGTTACCGCTGACAGCACATGCGACCTTTCTAGAGAAATATTGGATGAAATGAATATCACGCTTATGCCTCTTATCGTGATGATAGGCGAAAAGGCTTACCATGATGGTGTGGATATTACCCCCGCAGAGATCTTTCACTTTGTTGAGTGTGATAAGGAAACCTGCAAAACAGCGGCTATAAATGCATATGAATACGATTGCTTTTTTGAAAAAATATCACCTCAATACGAAGCTGTGATACACGTCTGCATTGGCGCTGGGTTCTCTTCTTGCTATCAAAATGCTTCTATGGCTGCGGAAGGATTTAAAAATGTTTTCGTAGTAGATTCGCAAAATCTCTCCTCGGGGAGTGGACACTTAGTATTTGAGGCGGCTAGAATGTCCAGAGAGGGAGCATCACTAGAAGATATACTTCGCCGCCTTGAAGAAATTACACCTAAGGTTGATGCGAGTTTTATTGTTGACCGATTGGATTATCTATATAAAGGCGGACGCTGCTCGGGGTTAGAAATGTATAGCGCGAGAGTTTTCCAAATTAAGCCGTGTATTGAAGTTGCTAATGGGAGAATGATTGTGGGAAAGAAATACAATGGCAGTTTCAAGCGTTGTTTAGAACAGTATGTGAAAGACAAGTTAAGAAACAAACAAGATATTGACTATGGTCGAGTATTTATAACTCATCCTATGTGTTCAGCGGATATAATCGACGATGTGAAAACAACGATAGATAAATATGCCCATTTTGATGAGATTATTGAAACACCTGCCGGATGCACTATATCTTCCCATTGTGGACCAAACACACTTGGAATACTGTTTTTACGCACAGGCAATAAATGCGATAATGGTTGATTTGTATGTAAAAGGTTTTTTCCATCACAGTACTAGCATGATTATAAACATTTGTGGAGTAAGCGCTAACCAGATTCTAGATTCACGCGCGCAAACAGAATCTGTTGGAGTATGCTCCCTTATTCCTAGTTAAAATAGTCAGTCTGAGTACTGCGTTTTACTGGCATATCATGGTAGCAGAATTTATATCAACTGAATTCTGCTATTTCAGAGTTCGGATATTGATCAAGGGTCAACCTGCTTGAATCAATTTATATTTCGAGAATGGGCTACTTAAGCATTTTTGTTAACCAGCAGGCTTTTATTTTTCATAAATAGGAGCAAAGTTAATGCTGCGAGGAGTGACATTCCCGAGCCAAATATAAACGTTGTCGGTGCTCCGAATCCATCCCATAACAATCCTGCGATCAAACTAGCGGGCAGCAAAGCAACGCCCACGATAGTGGAGTGCAGACCAAGCATCGTCCCTTTTAAATCCCTAGGTGATATTTCCGCGATATAAGCTCTTTCTACTCCTGTTATCATTGCTGTATAGAAGCCGTAAAGGATAAAGGCAAATATTATAGTAGCTTGACTGGATGCGAAAGCAAAGGCAAGATAAACGGTAGAAAAAATGACATAACCCGTAACAAGCAATTTTTTTCTGCCAATTCGATCGGATAACCGTCCAAGCGGGATAGAGAGAATAGATGCGGTTAGATTGAAAATAAAGTAAAGCAGTATTACATTTTTATCATCAAAACCGACACTTTTCGCGCGCAGCAGGAGAAAAGCATTTGAGGAATTTCCGATTGTAAACATAAAAGCAACTAAGAGATACAGCTTGAGTTGGCCATCCAACTTTTTCATATTTTGCCAAAATGGTTCTCGCTTATTCATGGCGCTATGTGTGCGTTTCTCTTTCACAAAAAAGAACATAAACAATCCCAAAATTGCCGGAATGATAGAAATGGTGAACAGCTCTTTGTACGCAATGTTTTTTCCTGAGTTTTCAAGCAGAAGGAAACTAATAAAAATTCCAATGGCCGAACCAGCCATATCCAGCGCTTTGTGAATACCAAATGCCTTCCCTAAATTGTTTTCGTCAGCGCTATCGCATACCATAACGTCTCTGGGAGCGGTACGGATACCCTTTCCAACTCGGTCAATGACTCGTGCACCCAAAACGCCGCCCCACGAACCGGCAATGATAAGCGCGACCTTATATACTAGTCCAGCGGCATATCCGACGAAAGCAATCGGCTTTTTTTTGCCCCATTTGTCCGTGACATAGCCGCTGAATACTTTCAGTAGACTCGCAAGGCTCTCGGCAACACCCTCGATAAGGCCAATCAGAATCGGTGTCGCGCCAAACGTGGAAGTCAGATAGAGCGGAATGATGGGATAAACCATCTCCGCGCTAATGTCTGAGAAGAAGCTTACAAGTCCCAACAGAATAACGTTCCACATACTTATTCTCCTAGCATGCTTTACCCGCTACGCGGACTAAGCCAAATTGCTTTTACAACCAGAAACAAAATCAACAACCAAATCGCCGCTATGGGCAATGCATAGTACCATTTTTTCGGTTTTCCACTTTGCCATAACCCCTCGGAATCAGTTCGGCATTGCTCAAATATCTCTTTTGGAATTAGCTTGATCGTCAATGCCACTAGCGCGGGTAGAATGATTAAGTCATCGATATAACCAAGTACCGGAATAAAATCCGGGATGAGGTCGATGGGGGATAAAGCATAGATGATGGTGACTCCCGCACATATTTTTGCAGACACTGGGGTTTCTTTTTTCTTTAGCGCGAGGAACACCGCTGGCAGATCCGTTTTCAGTTTTCTTGCTCTTTCTTTCAGGTTCATAAGCCCTGCTTTCATCAATGAGATTCCTCGTCACTTTGCTGGTAAACCTCCGCGCTGAAAGTTTCTAAACGCGCGCGGCACAGTTCTATTTTTTCGTCAGCGGAGGGATGCAAGGATGCCCCATAAAAATCCCGTTCCGTGATTTTTTGATACCATCTGGTCAGCTTTTGCAACTCATTCTCGTTTTCCTCAAGCTCGGCGAATGTGAATTTTTCAAGTAACGATTCTTTTTCTAGCTCACGGAATAGTTCTTCGCATTGTTCCAGAAGTTCACCGTACTCCTCGTCCCGTGCTTGATTAAATGCAGCAATAATGCGTGCAGAAGTCCCTTCATCCTGCGGAATCATCCGCATAATATAGCACTTACCATTATTTTGAACGATTTCATGAGAGATTTTTTGTAGGTATACTTCGTTCTCTTTATTTGCAGGCAAAAACCAAACAGACTGTCCTAATATGACCGCGCCATTTTTTTTCAGTTTTCTCCATACGTTTACCCGAGCCCGCGAAGGTTCTTTGGGTAATGTGTAATTGATTGTCAGCCATTCTTGATGGTCCATGAAATACCTCAAGCATTAAAATGTAACACTGGTTACATTTTAATACAAAAAATATCGTTTGTCAAGAATTGACCCCAGAAGAAAATAATCCATACTTAACTGTTTCATATCTCGCTGTCACATGTTGCAAACAACATGAACAAAAGCGAATCGAGTATTGCATGAGAACAGATTTTTCTATTCTTAGTTGGATTAATCAACAAATCACGACATTAGTAACATACTAAAAATGCTGGCGAAAGGAGCAATAAAAAGCATACTATCTAGACGATCCAACATACCCCCATGCGGTCCCCAGACTTTTCCGAAGTCCTTTATACCAAACCAGCGTTTTAAATAGGATGCGGACAGATCGCCAATTTGCGAAAACATAGAGAACAAAGCTCCCCAAGCGATGTAAAGAAAACGATTCAATTGTATGCCAAATGACGACTGAAAATACGATCCAAAGATATAAGTGAACAATATTCCAAAGAGGAGTCCGCTGAGCGCACCTTCCACCGTTTTATGGGGACTTATCCTTTCTATCAGCTTATGCTGCCCTAGTGCGGATCCGCCAAGATACGCAAAAGTGTCCGTAACGATGGCACAACCAAATGCCAGAATAAGCAGGAATCGGGAAATCTGAATGTTCGGTATGGACAGGATATCGTAAACAGACGCAATCAACATACCTGGGTAGAGCATGGTAAATATGGTATAAAGCCCGTCTGTGACTTTGCGCTGGCTGATCATAATCGCTATAAAGACAAGCAATAGGCTTATCGCTAGAAGGCTGCTTACTGCGGATTGACCGCCTAGAAATTCATATGCAAGGAAAAGGGAGACAGAAAATCCATAACTGAGACTGCGGAGAGGTGCCGCGATCGTTGCAATCGCACCTAGGAGCTCGTGAACACAAATAATATGAACAACAAACACAGTTATCTTTGCATACAGCCCATGAAAAAAGATAACGGATGCCAGTAGCAGCAGAGCGGGTATGGCAACGAGAGACCTTTTTAACAGATCAGAGTAAGACTTTTGAGTGGGACCGATTGTGGTGTGATCCGTGGTTGCTGAGATCCGCATAGTATCCTCTATAAAAAAGCGTTCTTACAAGTATAGAATGGCTAACACTTACTGCTGATATTTTCATCGTCGAGTCAAGGAAAGGACTGGAAGAGAGTGCGAGCGCCATTGCAGCGTCAAAGCGAAATCCAGATCGAGTGCGGATGAGGTTATTCGTCTGTGATCGTGTTTGGCGCGTCGGCGATTTCCGAGTAACCGCGATGAATGTTGGAATTGTCGAAGAATATCCCGCGAACATCCGGCTCCAATTGCTTCGAGGTTAAGATCAGGTAAATCTCTTCTGGCACAGAAAAACACATGAAAGCGCTTATGGCTGAAACTAACAATGTTTGGTTTCCAAATCCGGCTAGCAGTGGAATCGCATATACGGCTCCGCCCAACAGTTTATTAGCTAGCGTATGGAGCACAACAATCCTTTTGTATTTGATCCACGCGATGATTGAGGACGTTACGTGGGCTATCAACATACATATCCCCCATACCAGCGACCAGACCTCAATTTCTAATGTGGGAAGTACTTTGATGGCTGTGCTCGTGAGAAGGGCATAGTCGGCGATGTTATCCATAGAAGCACCCGCTTTACTGGCGGCGTGAAATTTTCTTGCTAACCGACCGTCGAGAAAGTCCGTGATTCCGCAGACTAGATATAACAAATAGAAGCGAATAGTATATACAGGCGTGGCAACCAGAAGCGCGGAACAGAAGATTCGCAGCCCTGTCAATATGTTTGGTATATGTTTCATCTCATTTCTCCACTGCACAGCTGGCGGTTCCATTTTTGAGGGATGAGCAGACGGAAAGGCTATGGCAATGGAAACCACAGCGCAACGCGGTGCATTCTCCGCGATTTACAAGGCAAGATATCTGATTAGGAGAATATCAACCATGCATACCACAGTAAAACTGCCGAGCGTCGAGGGGGAGACCAACTTCCGCCTGACTCATCGCAAGCTATTGAACAGTAAAAAGGTTAAGCATATGTTAATGCCAATGATTTCTCTACTTTGTTAACCTTAGCTTAATAAAAAAGACAGATACTAATTAGTAATCCTTATTCAGAACAAAGGAGACAATCGAACATATCGTTTTTGCTCAATATGTTTGATTAAATAGTAGTATGGATTTGCTATATATGCTGGTTGCGTTGCTGCTTGGTATAGGCATGATTATTGTCGAAATGCTGATCCCAGGAGTCGGCGTAATCGGAATAATTGGACTAGTGGCGGTTATATTTGTGTTGTACTCGGTTTACACTTTGAAAGGTGTTGTTGTCGGAAGAGCACTGCTAGTGGGGACAATTATTCTGCTTGTGGTGATGGCGTTTGTTGTGCGTCGAGCCTTGTCTCCAAATGGAAGCCTTAGTAAACGAGGGCTTATACTGAACGAGACATCCGATTCATATAACCTTGAGTTGAATTCGGATTTGATCGGTAGAACTGGCATATGCTTGACTTCATTGCGACCATGTGGTTATGTTCTATTAAGTGATCAGAAGTTTGAAGCGGTTTCGATAAATGGATTTATTGAGAAAAATACGATTATTTTGGTAGATAACATTCGAGAGGAACGCCTATACGTTTGCAACGTAAAACCCATAATGGAGGGAGACGAATATGCCGAAAATACTGGTCGTTGAAGACGATATCGATTTAAACAACTTAATCCAAACAGTTTTAGAAGGTAAAGGCTACGATGTATTTGCGGCTAAAAATGGGACGGAAGCACTAGACATACTTGACGTAACGCATATCGACTTAATTATTTCTGACATTATGATGCCACGCATGGACGGTATAAGATTGCTTACTGACATACGTGAAGCCAACATGAAAATGCCAGTTCTGCTTATTACCGCCAAAGGAAGTTATGACGATAAAAACAAAGGATTTTCGAGCGGGGCGGATGATTATATGGTGAAACCGATCGATATCAAGGAACTGGTATTAAGAGTCAACGCGCTGCTTCGCCGATCAAAAATAGCGAACGAACGGCAGCTTAGAGTTGCGGACGTAACACTGGATGCCGATACGCTTCGGGTCATAAAAGGCGAAGAGGCGTATACGCTGGCGCCAAAGGAGTTTTACTTGCTCTTCAAACTCCTGTCGTATCCTAACCGTGTATTCACAAGGTTTGAGATCATGAGTGAAGTTTGGGGTTATGACTCGGAAAGCGACGATAAAACAATAAATGTTCACATCAGCAAACTGCGCTCTCGATTTGAAAACTGGCCAGAATTCGAGATTATAACGATACGCGGGTTAGGATATAAAGCGATTGTAAAGGATGATCAATATGTGGGGAAATAAACGACCTGTTCAGGATCGTTTGCCGATGGTTTTTTACTTAACGATTTTCTCGTTCATCGTTATGATTCTATCGTCAGGGCTGCTGTATGGCCTCTGGTTCTTATTTGCAAACACTGGAATCCTGCGGAATGACTCACTAAGTCTGAATAGATTGTTACTTTGGGCGCTGATTGTCAGCGCGGTAATCTCAACGGGTGTGGTGCTGGTTTTAGGGAATCGATTCATTTTCAAAAACATACGCGAACTGAGCGAGGCGTCAGCTCGTGTTGCAGGAGGAGATTACACGCCGCGTCTTACCATACCAAAGGAACGAGAAATCGGAGAACTCGTGGAGAATTTTAACCATATGACAGAGCAACTGAGTAAAAAAGAAACACTTGCTTCCGATTTTATCACTAGTATCTCGCATGAATTTAAAACGCCGTTAGCCACAATACGCGGTTATGTGCAACTGTTAAACGAAGATGTCTCCTCCGAGAAGCGAGAGCAGTATGTTGCGATTATCACAAAAAAGGTGGATGTACTTACCGACTTGGTTACAAAGATTTTGGAGCTGTCAAAACTGGAGAATACTGAAACAGCCATACCGCGCGAATGGTTCTCACTTGACGAACAAATCCGAAAAAACATATTGTTTTTAGAACCCGACTGGAGCGGCAAGCAAATCGAAATGATTCCCGAGTTGATAACCTTGAATATTTACGGGAATAAAGAACTGCTCGGAGAGATTTGGCAAAACCTGTTAGAAAATGCAATAAAGTTCACGCCAGCCCGCGGGAGAATTATCGTTACGATGGAACAGCTTGCAGAGAATGTTTCTATAGTCTTTCGCGATAACGGAGTTGGCATGGATGAGGAGACACAATCACACATCTTTGAAAAATTCTATCAAGGCGCAAACCAGACCGCGCGAAAGGGATCAGGTTTGGGACTTGCGATAACGAAACAAATACTTGAAATGTGTAAAGGGACGATAACTGTGCAATCCGCTCCAGACGTAGGAACAACAGTGCGGGTATTGTTACCCGTTAATCCGCAAGAATAAAGAGTAACTAGGGTGTGTTTCTAAAATCTAAATGATGCAGTTTTGCCGAATCGGCTTGCAGATTGAGGCGAAAAACGTAGGCGCAGTGGTGCTGCGGCGAGGCTTTTCAACGAAAATATGCAAGGGGAGGCGGTGGAAATGCGCGTTTGGGGTTTTAGAAACACACCCTAATAGGAGTCATTTCTTAACATATGCTTAACCTTACAGCCATATGGTAAATATACCAAATAGCAAGGGAGTAAGTATATGAGCGACTTTACATTGAAGGAAAGCATGAAGGCTTTTGGAGTAAAGCAGGTAATTTCTTATATCGATAAAGATCCCGAGAAGAATGTTCCAAAGATCTTGGATTGGCTGATTCGAACGGATAAAAATGGAGTCGTTTCCAATCAGGCCCGTGTAATAAAAGACGCATTTTTAGATGGGGATAACAACTGGCGCCGACTGATATTGAGTCTTTGGACGGATGTTGACGACGGGGTTCGACGCAGACTGTTCGAGAACTTCGTGATTAACGCCAGCCTAATCGGCTCTCCACGACAGATCAAGCTTTCGGCAAAAGAGAACTGTAATGTTCCATGGGCTATTCTGATGGATCCGACATCGGCATGTAATTTGCATTGTATTGGATGCTGGGCTGCCGATTATGGTAACCGAATGAACATGACGCTTTCACAAATGGATGATATTGTATGCCAAGGGAAAGAAATGGGGACATATTTCTATATTTTTTCCGGTGGCGAACCTTTAGTACGAAAACAGGATGTGCTGCTTTTATGCGCGAAGCATCCGGATTGCGCTTTTCTCTCCTTCACCAACGGAACTCTGATTGATGAAGACTTTGCCGACCAAATGCTGCGTGTGCAAAATTTTGTGCCGGCGATCAGCGTGGAAGGTTTTGAAGATGCGACCGATGCCCGTAGAGGAAATGGAACGTATCGGGCGGTCGTGAAAGCCATGGAGATTCTCAAGAGAAAGAAACTGCCGTTTGGCATATCCTGCTGCTATACGCGGGAAAATACGGAAATGATTGGTAGCGAAGCGTATATCGATGAGATGATATCTCTTGGCGCGAAATTTATGTGGTTGTTTACCTACATGCCTGTAGGCAGAAACGCGGTTCCCAGTTTGATGGTTACGCCGGAACAACGTGCGTATATGTATCGACAAATCCGGGAGTATCGCAAAACGAAGCCTCTTTTCACTATGGATTTCTGGAACGATGGCGAATTCGTCGGCGGATGCATCGCTGGAGGTCGCGCGTATATCCATATCAATGCAAACGGGGATATCGAACCTTGCGCGTTTATCCATTATTCCGACGCGAACATTAAAACGAAGACTCTGCTGGAAGCATATCAATCCCCCTTGTTCATGCAATATCGTAACGGACAGCCGTTTAATGAAAATCACTTGAGGCCGTGTCCGCTTCTGGACAATCCTGAGAGGCTGGCGTATATGGTGGATGTGTCCGGAGCCGCTTCGACCGACATGGAGAGCCCGGAAGACGTACATGATTTGACGGCAAAATGTGAGCATGCCGCCGAGTGTTGGGCTGCCGCAGCGGATGATCTATGGAAGCAGGGGCATGTTTGCCATCATATGAAGCGGTGAACGTCTCGAGAAACGTATTTTGTTAAGTACTTGAGGCATAATTTTTTCCAGGAGAAAGTGGAAAAGGGCTCTGTAGAGCGCGTTCCGCAGAGCCCCTTTGTCTGGGCTTATACGATTGACTTGATTATCTGAGTGATCCAATGATACTTCGTGCAACATTATGCGCAAATTTGAAGTATGTATCTTGAAGTCTAAATTTTGTACAACACACAAGGCAAAAACATTTGAACCAAATTCACAAAAATGGACGGTCCAAACGTAATATAAAGAGAAATCAATCATGAAAAAATGCGGTGATATATGCTAAAGTCGATTATTCGCGATAAAAAAATTGCAACAATTCCGAACGCCTTATCTGTGTTGCGAATCGTGATGATACCAGCAATCGTATACTATATTAATAACCAATATCAGTTAGCATTCTTCTATTTGTTACTTTCTGGTGTTACGGATGTTTTGGACGGTTTGATTGCGCGAAAGTTTCATATGACCAGTGACCTCGGAATCGTATTGGATCCTGTTGCAGACAAACTCACACAAGGATGCGTTCTTATAGCCATAGCGAAATCGACGCCGTGGATGACCGCTCTTCGCGTGCTACTGATAGTCAAGGAAAGCGTTATGGTTATATTTGGCCTAGTAGTCCTGAAAAAAACGAATAGAACATATAGCGCCAAATGGCATGGAAAGCTTGCCAATGGCTGCATCTATACTACTTTAGCTGCGCATATTCTATGGAAAGATATGCAGCTAAATGGATTAGATACTGTCCCCCGCCAGTGTGTGCTCAATTTGATTGTTTCTCGCTACCGTTTACATTCGGTATGAAACCTACTACCTGATGTTTATTTGTTGTTTATCGGCATCAATAATGGCTTATGATCGTTCATGAACGCCAAAAACACATTTCGAATTATCCGCTAACCTCGGCGTTTATTCACGATTACTATTGATTATCTGAGATCAATTATCGCATTAGTACGCACTCATAACTGATCTAGCCCCACGGAACCGGGCCAGCTACAATGTTAGGAAAAAGAGAAAAAAGACTAACAAAGGAGCTGAAAGAAGATGGCAAGAAAGAACTACACAGTTGAACAGATCATTGTCAAGCTGCGGGAAGTTGAACTGCATTGCAACCAGGGAAAAACGATCGCTGAGGCCTGTAGAGAGCTTGGAATCACGGAGCAGACATATTACCGCTGGCGAAAAGAATACGGCGGGATGAACACCAGTGACGCCCGACGAATGAAAGAACTGGAAAAAGAAAACGCACGTCTGAAGAAGCTGGTAGCCGAGCAGGCGCTAGACATCTCGATCCTCCGGGATGTGAACTCAAAAAACTTCTAAGCCCTGCTAAGCGCTTAGCGGCTGTCAAGTATGCCGTGGGCAAACATCATGTGGCAGAAAGACGGGCTTGCAGGGTATTACAAATCAACCGCAACAGTTGTCGGTATGAACCTGTTAAACGCAGCGATGAAGATGAGATCCGTACTGCGATCATCCGATTGGTTACTAATTACGGACGAGTCGGGTATCGGATGGTTACCTATATGCTTCGGAATGAAGGCATTCTGATCAACCACAAACGTGTTGAACGAATCTGGCGGGAAGAAGGTCTGAAGCTACCGAAAAAGCAGATAAAGAAGCGCAGACTCTGGCTGACAGATGGCAGCTGCATCCGCCTGAGAGCTGAGCATAAGAATCATGTATGGAGTTATGATTTTGTTGAAGATAAAACCCGTAATGGCCGAAAGATACGATTTCTGAACGTTCTGGACGAATACACGCACGAATGCCTCGCCAGTGTGCCCCGCAGAAGTTGGCGGAACAATGATGTGATTGAATTACTATCTGACCTCATGCTAACCCACGGTGTTCCAGAGTACATGAGAAGCGATAACGGAAGCGAATTCACTGCTATGCAGATTCGTAAATGGCTAAGCAACACAGGTTCTATCACCGCGTTTATTGAACCGGGCAGCCCGTGGGAAAACGGCTATATCGAGAGCTTCAATGCTCGTATGCGCGCTGAATTCCTGAATGGCGAGTTATTTGACACCATGTATGAGGCACAAGTGTTGACGCAGCGATGGGTTCGCTACTACAATCAGGTCAGACCGCATTCGAGCCTCGGCGGGCGGC
>Ga0209607_1001491_pt1 | contig 19622 bp, 13 predicted proteins | sample AD_UKC117_MetaG_FD_184413 | JGI IMG/M metagenome (GOLD analysis project Ga0209607, IMG submission 184413) | Active sludge microbial communities of municipal wastewater-treating anaerobic digesters from Hong Kong - AD_UKC117_MetaG (SPAdes)... | ecosystem: Engineered > Bioreactor > Anaerobic >... | reverse complement strand
CGAAATCACCGGCACGCGCGGCGGCATCCATAACTCGGTCACGCGCACTGTGCTGAAACCGACCCACATGATCGGCGGCTACGCCCAGCAGAGCTACGGCTTTAACTACTACGGTACCGTCGGCGCCAATCGCGATGAGTTCATCATCGTGCGCAAGATGGCCAAGGTGGACTGGCTGGATGACGAAGTTTCGGACAACACTATCGTGGAGGCGCATTGATCATGAAAGTACGCGCACAAATCGCTATGGTCCTGAACCTGGACAAATGCATTGGCTGCCACACCTGTTCCGTGACCTGCAAGAACGTCTGGACCAGTCGCGACGGTATGGAATACGCCTGGTTCAATAACGTCGAAACCAAACCCGGCATCGGCTATCCCAAGGACTGGGAGAATCAGCAACAGTGGAACGGCGGCTGGAAACGGCGCAAGGATGGCAAGCTGGAGCCGAAACAGGGCGGTAAGCTAAAAATCCTGTCCAATATCTTCGCCAATCCTGACCTGCCGGCGATCGATGACTATTACGAGCCGTGGGACTACGACTACGCGCATTTACAAAATGCGCCGGAATCGAAAGCCATGCCCACCGCCCGCCCGCGTTCTGCCATCAGCGGCGAGCGGATGCAGAAAATCCACTGGGGGCCGAACTGGGAGGAAATCCTCGGCACCGAATTCGCCAAGCGCTCGAAGGATTACAACTTCGAGAAGGTGCAAAAGGATATTTACGGCGAGTTCGAAAACACCTTCATGATGTACCTGCCGCGCCTGTGCGAGCATTGCCTGAACCCGGCCTGCGTGGCTTCCTGCCCTTCCGGCGCAATCTACAAGCGCGAAGAGGATGGCATCGTCCTGATTGATCAGGACAAGTGCCGGGGCTGGCGGATGTGCGTCTCCGGCTGTCCGTACAAGAAGATTTACTACAACTGGAATACCGGCAAATCCGAGAAGTGCATCTTCTGCTACCCGCGCATCGAGACCGGGCAACCGACCGTGTGTTCAGAAACCTGCGTGGGCCGCATTCGCTATCTGGGCGTGTTGCTCTACGACGCGGATCGTATTGAAGAAGCGGCCAGCGTCCTGGATGAGCAGAGTCTCTATCAGGCGCAACTGGATATGTTCCTCGATCCGCTCGACGCCACGGTGCAGGCCGAAGCCCACAAGGCCGGCATTCCCGAACCGTGGCTGAAAGCGGCTCAGGAATCGCCCATCTACAAAATGGCGATTGAGTGGAAGATCGCTTTCCCGCTGCATCCCGAATATCGCACCCTGCCGATGGTTTGGTACGTGCCTGCATTGTCGCCGATCCAGGCCCGCGCCGAGGCGGGACAAATCGGTATGAACGGCATCATTCCCGATGTGGGTTCACTGCGCATTCCCTTGAAGTATCTGGCCAATTTGCTGACGGCTGGCGATGAGCAACCGGTCAAGCAAGCGCTGGAGCGGATGCTGGCCATGCGCGCCTACATGCGGGCCAAGACGGTCGATGGAGAAATCCGCGACGACGTGCTGAAGGCGGTTAATCTGCGCATTGATCAGGTCGAGTCGATGTACCGTTATCTGGCGATTGCCAATTATGAGGACCGCTTCGTCATTCCCACCAGTCACCGCGAATACGCCAGCGCCACGTATGACGCCTTTGGCGAACGCGGCGGTTGCGGGTTCAGCTTCGGCAATGGCTGCTCGCCCGGGACAGACAAGACTAACCTGTTCGGCGGCAAGAAAGTCACGACGCGCCGGGCGGTTCCCATTCGGGTGGAGCCAACGAAAGGCTAAAGGTGAAGTCAATGAAAATCTTGAAAGTCCTGTCCGTCCTGCTCTCGTACCCACAAGCGGAGATGCTGGCGGCCCTGGATGAAATGGTGGAAGTTCTGGATCAGAAAACCCGGTGGCTGCCCAAACGCGAATATCAGGCGTTGCTGGCGCTGATGAATCAAATGCGGCGGATTGACTTGCTGGAATTGCAGGAGCGGTATGTGCGGCTGTTCGACCGAGGCCGGGCGTTGTCGCTGCATTTGTTCGAACACATCCACGGCGAATCACGGGATCGCGGTCAAGCGATGATCAACCTGTTGGAGGTATACCGACAACACGGCTTCGCCCTCAGCGTCCGCGAGTTGCCGGACTATCTGCCGCTGTTTCTGGAATATCTGGCGGAACGTCCGGAGCAAGAGGCGCTGGACATGTTGGCCGACGCCATGCCGGTCATCACTCTGATCGGGGCGCGTCTGGCCGAACGCGGCAGCGATTATCACACAATGTTCGACGCCCTCACGGCCTTAGTCGGCGCACCGGCGGAAATCGCGGATATTCGCCAGCAAGCCGCGACCGAGGGGCCGGATGAAGCCATCGTCAATATGGACAAAATCTGGGAAGAAGAAGCGGTGACGTTCCTGGCCAATCAGGCGGGATGCGCTGGCAACCGCTCGTTGCCTGACGCTATGCAACCGGTGCAATGGATGCACCGGACGGGTGCAACGCAACCCTCTTCGTTCTCTGTGAAAATTAACGGTGTTCAGACCACCCCAGTGCTTTGCGCTACCCCTTCTTACTGAAGGAGGGAAAAAGACGATTTCGAGGCATAAGATCATGAGTTACTTTGATACCTTGTTTTTCGGCGTTTATCCTTATCTGGCGGGCGCAGTGTTTCTGCTCGGCAGCTTGGCGCGCTTTGAGCGTGACCAGTTCACTTGGAAAGCCCATTCGAGTCAAATCCTGAGCAACAAGAACATGCGCTGGGCCAGTAATTTGTTTCATGTCGGCATTCTGCTGCTGTTCCTCGGGCATTTTGTCGGTTTGCTCACGCCGCCAGAGGTGTTCCACGCCCTCGGCGTTTCCGCCGGGGCCAAGCAAATCCTGGCGATTGTCGCCGGCAGTATCGCCGGACTGCTGTGCTTCGTCGGCCTGACGATGCTGGTGCGGCGGCGGCTGAATGATCCTCGGGTGCGCGCGAACAGCACCCGGATGGACATTTTTATTCTATTGCTGCTCTATTTGCAGTTGATCCTGGGTCTGCTGACCATCCCGGCATCGTTGATGCATCTGGACGGCGGTAATATGCTGCTGCTCATGCAATGGGCACGGAATGTCGTGACCTTCGATCCGGCGGAAGCCGTAGCGGCGATTAGCAGCCTGGGGTTCCTGTTCAAGCTGCACATCTTCCTCGGCCTGACGATTTTCCTGGTGTTCCCGTTCAGCCGGTTGGTGCATATCTGGAGCGCCCCGGTCACCTATCCGGTGCGCGCTTATCAAGTCGTCCGGCAACGCTGAGGTCCTAATGCTGATGAGCCCATCCCCAACCCCGCTGGTCGACCGTTTCGGTCGCCGGGTGAACTACGTTCGGTTCTCGGTGACCGATCGTTGCGACTTCCGCTGTTTGTACTGCATGAGCGAGCCAATGACCTTTTTGCCGCGCGCGCGGGTGCTGACGCTGGAAGAACTGGCAATCTTGGGTCGGGCGTTTGTGGAGCTGGGCGTGCATAAAATCCGCGTCACCGGCGGCGAACCGCTGGTGCGGCGGAATGTGTTGTGGCTGTTCCGAGAACTGGGGCGGTTGCGCGAACATGGGTTGGCGGAATTGGTGTTGACCACCAACGGTTCCCAATTGGAGCGCTACGCTGCTGACCTGCAAGCGGCGGGCGTAGCGCGACTCAACATCAGCCTGGACAGCCTGAACCCAGATCGTTTCCGGCGCATCACCCGCGTGGGCGAACTGGCGCCGGTGTTGCGCGGCATTCGGGCTGCCCAGACGGCGGGCTTTCAGCGGTTGAAGCTGAACGCAGTGATTCTGAAGGGCCGCAATCACGATGAAGTAACGGACTTGGCGCGTTTCGCTATCGACAACGGACTGGATATCAGTTACATCGAAGAAATGCCGCTGGGCGTCATCAGCGACCACGACCGCGCTGAGGCCCATTATTCCAGCGACGCCATCCGCGCTGATCTGGCCCAAACCTTTACCCTGATTCCTTCCACCGAAAGCACCGGCGGCCCGTCACGCTATTACCGCATCCCTGGCAGTGAAACGCGCATCGGCTTCATCTCGCCGCACAGCCACAACTTCTGCGGGGACTGCAACCGGGTGCGGGTGTCCGCCGAAGGCCGGTTATTGCTTTGTCTGGGCCAGGAGCATTCGGTGGATTTGCGTCACATCCTGCGCGCTCATCCAGGCCATCAGGAACGATTAAAGCAGGCGATTGTTGCGGCGATGGCGATCAAGCCGCGCGGTCATGAGTTCCAACTTAGCGGCCAGCCGGTCATCCTGCGCTACATGAACCATACCGGCGGTTGAAGCTATCTGGCGGCAACCCTGACAAGCATTAGCATGGGATCACTGGCGGCGGACGATTCCAAACACCATAAGTCAACATCTCCACAAAGTACATCAGGGTAAGAAGTAAACACGAATCATGCAGAATCTGACATTGCTCGACCGCTTGAGGAATGACTTCACAGGTTTGGGCACTCGCTACCGTCTAGCCGATGGCCGGGAAACCCGTCGTTATTACCTCGATTCCGCCGCCTCGACGCTAGCGCTGAATTGCGCCCGGCAAGTCGCCGATGAATTCCTGCAACACTACGCCAACACCCACAGCCAGGCGCATTTTTCCGCAAGGATCACTAACCGCGCCTACGATTGGGCGCACCAGCAAGTACTGAATTTTGTCGGATCACATCATGCAAAATACATTGCCTGTTTCGCCGGAAGCGGCAGCACCGCCCCTTTAAACCGTTTAGCGCGCTTGCTGGCGGCGCGGCGTCCCGAGCGGGACATCACGCTGGTTTCGCTAATGGAGCATCACGCCAATGACTTGCCGCATCGCCGACATGCTGGCCAGGTCATCCACATCCCCCTGATGGGTAAAGCGCCGGCGCTGGGCGCGGTCGATTTAGCCGCTTTGGAAGGGCTGTTGGAACACTACCGGGGCCGGGTCAACTATATCGCGCTATCCGCCGCCAGCAACGTCACCGGCATCGTCAATCCGATTCACGAGATTGCCGCGCTGGCGCATGCCCATAATGCCTGGATTATCGTCGACGCCTCCCAATCCATCGCCCACGCGCCGCTGAAGCTGACTGATAACGGGACAGTGGAACGAGAACTGGACGCCGTAGCGTTCTCCGGCCACAAGCTCTATGTGCCTGGCTCACCCGGAGTAATGGTCGTGCGGCGGGACTTGCTGGAAGATCAGGAACCGGACGAGCTGGGCGGCGGCATGGTAGACGATGTTTCCCTGAGCGGCTATCAAGTCACTCAGCATTTCCCGGATCGCGAGGAAGCGGGTACGCCGAACATTCCGGGCGCAGTGCAACTGGGCGCAGTGCTGAATGTGTTGCAACGGATCGGCATGCAGCGCATTCACGCCAGCGAGCAACGGTTATTGCGACGGCTGCTGGCGGAATTATCGGCCATTCCGCAAGTGCGAATTTATGGCGACCCCAATCCAGAACGCGCACCGCGCTTGGGGGTCGTCTCGTTCAACCTGACCGGGCTGGAGCATGGGCTGGTTGCGGCGGTGCTGAACGATTATCACAACGTCGCCGTCCGCAACGGCTGTTTCTGTGCGCATCCCTATGTCCGCGAATTGCTCAAACCGGAATTGTGGGAACTGGATATTGACTTCGATACGGACGATGCGGAAGCGCTGATCAAACCGTGGCAGGGCATGGTGCGCGCCAGCCTGGGGTTGTATTCCACGGACGACGATATCGAAGCGCTACTCAACGGTATCGACGATTTGCTGGCCAAACCTGACCATTACCGCGCTCAATATCAGGCAGGTCGCAATGGAAATTTTCATCATCGCAGCTTCGCCGTTTCCGCTGAAACGTTATTCAATCCGGAAACGGCGCTGGATCGGGCCTTGGCGCATTCGGGCATATGAATGCAGTATCCGGTCATGGTTATCCGCAATGCGCCAGGGCGGGGCTGGACTCCCTTTCTGGCGATTCGCTGAACCGGGTGCGCGGCAGACATTGCGGATAGTTAGTTTGCAGGAACGCCACGAAGCGCTCGCGCACCAGACAGCGCAAATCCCAGGCGACCGAAGCGTCCGGCGCGCTCATCAAAGCGCGCAAGGCGACAGTGCGATCCGTGGTATCGGTCACTTGCAAACCCCAGGCGCGGCCATCCCACAAACCGGATTCGTCAAGAATGCGTTTAAGCTCCTGGCGACCCGCTTCGACCGGAAAGGTATAGTCTACGTAAAAAAATGCTGTGCCCAGCAAGTCGGCGCTGGCCCAGGTCCAGTTCTGAAACGGTTTGGTGTTGAAGTAATTGAGCGGCACAATCAACCGTCGATCATCCCAGATGCGCACCACAACATGAGTGGCGTTGATTTCCGCAATCCGGCCCCATTCCCCCTCCACGATCACCACATCATCGATACGGATCGGTTGCGTCAGACCAATCTGCACCCCGGCGATCAGATTTTCCAGAAAGGGCCGCGCCGCCACGCCGATCACCAGACCGGCAACGCCCGCCGAGGCCAGCAACCCCGCACCCAGTTCCCTGATCTTCGGGAACGTCATCATCATCACCGCCAGGGCCAGAACCTGCACGATGATCACCACAATGCGCCGCACCATCTGAAACTGGGTGCGAATGCGCCGCGCGCCCAGATTATCGTTGATATCCACCAGATAGTGTTGTTGCAGAACATCCTCGGCCACCAAGGTCAGACGCACCAGCAGCCAGCCGATCGTGGCGATATTGATCAACGCCAGCACATGCCGCAGGCGTTCGGTGGCCAGCGTGGACAACTCCAGGGTTGGCAGAGCGATCTGGGCAACGATCACCGTGACCAACCAACCCATCGGTTGCCGCAGATGGCGGATCAGCGCGCCGCCAAACGCGCTGCGCGTCTGCTCCACCAGCACTGCAGCCACCACCAGCACTCCCTCGTAGCCCAGCAACGCCAGCGCTATGATCGTCAGCACCGGTTCCCAGGCCACCGGCGTCCAGAAGGTAAAGAGGTAACCTCGTTCACTGTACAACTCCAGCAGAACGCCGCCAGCGGTTAACAGCAGCAGCCAGCGCAACGTCTTATTCAGGGGTGCCAGGATTTCCTGCGTCCACAGCAGGCCATAGCCACTGTGAGCAATCGCGTGGTTCTTCAGCAATACAATCAGCTCGTCAATCAGGCTCCGCGCCAGTAGCCAGGCCAGCCAGACGCCGACTAACACCAGTGTGCGCCAGACAATTAGCCAGGCCAGATTGAGATAACCCGCTAGGCTGAGCAGCGCCGCCGCCGCCAGCGCCAGGGGCAACAGCAGGGTCAGCAGGCGCATGGCGCTCAGCCAGAGCTGGCCGGCAAAGCGTTCCGCCAGCGCCTCCAACAGCAGGTGACGCAACCGGAGTACGGGATAACAGAAAATTAGCCAGTAAAACAGAAAAATCTGATCCAGAACCCGGACCGCAGGCTGTGGCAATTCACTGATATGCGCCAGAATCACCAACGCGCTCAGAATGCCGCCGCCCAACAAAATCCAGAATACCAGCGTATAAAGATGTAGATTGCGCTGTGCAGCAGGCAGGTCGGGAGCCGCAAGCAGAAGCTGGGCCAGATCAAGCGGCGTTTTGAGACTAACCCAGAACAATACCAGAGTTAATAGAATCGCCAGTCCTGGCTGCGATACTTCCAGCAGCCACAGACCCAGCGCCAACGCGCCTGCCAGGGCGATGCCCCACAGGTTTCTGCGCAAGAGCCGCACGACGGTCAACACCAGTTTATTGGCGAAGCCACTGTCCTGACTGGCGGCTTGATGCTCGGAAATCTGCGCCAGACGTTGACGGCTTAACGCCGCTAACGTAGCCAGCAGCAGGGTCAAAGCGGCGATCATAAACCACTGTTCGAAACTGGCTTTGGCCATGGCCACCAGCGCGGATTCGATACTCAGCCAGATCTGATGTAGAAGAATGCGCGGCGCCTTGCTCAACTCTACAACGGTATTGGGCCACTGTTGCGGGGTGAACAGGAAAAAGGATTCCCGCGCCAGCAAATCCTGGCGACTGCGTTGCTCGTGAACGGTTTCCAGCCGCTTCCGCAAACGGTCCAGCCGATCGCTTTGTTCCCGTAGCAAATCCTGACGCTGGCGGAATTCCTGTTCCATATCGGTCAACAGTTGGTGGGTCTGCTTGTTCAAGCGCTGGTCGCTGGCGTCGCCTGATTCAAGCGGGATCGATTGTTGTTGCTGATTGAGCAATGTCAGGCGACTCTCGATGAGTTTACCATTTTCACGCAATTCGCCCCGCAGCTTGGTCAATTGGCGGATCCCTTCCTGCAAGCGTTGGGGATCGATGTTCTGGACGTCGGCAATCCCGTCCCAGTTAGCCAGCTCGTCGCCGATCATGGCCATCTGATGGTCCCAGCGCAATAGTTTAGCGCGGTCTTCAGCGGCCTGAATACCAATTTCCAGCGCTGCGCGCTGCGCGTCGGTCAGTGTTTCGGCCTCGCGTTGCAAACGGGCGCGCAGCTCCTCGGCTTTATTCAATTGCGCCTGCTGTTCCTGCTCCAGCCGGGCAGCGCGATCCTGACGAGCCTCTTGGCGCTCCTGAACTTGATGTTGCAAATACAGTTCTTCTAAACGGGCGCGCCAGGTCGTAGCTAGGGTCTGCCGTTGCTCAAGCAACGTCAACCATTCTCTCAGCGTCCGCAGATTCTGTTGTTCGAGTTCGAGATCGGCGCGACGCTGCTCAAGGCGATGTTGCGTTTGCGTTAATTGCTCGGCGCGGTTGCCGACCGATGGATCGTTGTCCTTGGCAGGATTCCTGAGCAGTTGCTCCTGCGTTTCCAGCTCCGCGATCGTTTTTTTGAGGACGCCGATCTGACGCTGGGCGCTATCGATGCCGGTTTGCACATTTTCCCGCCGGAGACGCAGCGCATCAAGTTCCCGCCGGGCCTGCTCGATCATGTCCGCGCTCACATGCTGGACTTGCAGGGTTTGCAGTTGATCCGTTTGCTTAGTCTCGATCCGGGCAATGTCCCGCCGTAACTGTTCGATGGTCGCCTGCTGCTCGGCCAGGGTCTGATTCAGAACATTCCGCCGTTCGATGGCTTTCTCCGGATCGGCGCTTAATGGCGAAAAGGTCAAGGCATCCTGCGCCCATGCCGCGCTGGGGACGGTCGCTAGGAGCGGAAGCAGCCACATTAGCAACCATAGCAATCTATGAATTTGATATGCTTGATAAAAATTTTGATAAAACATGATGTGCCGGGTAATGAACTCGCAGAGTTGCAAACATTCACTTGAACAGTTAGGGAAATCCTGGCGCCTAAAAGGTTCAAGTCGACATCAAGATCATTGCCGCGATCCTCGCGTTCTTGAGGACACACAAAAAATTGTGCGACATCGAAGATTATGATCTGGTAGGATGTTATTTATTAATAACATGCAAGCAGAAGACGCTAGAAAAGATGCTGCAAGAAGATGCTTTTCCCAGACCGCTGGTGATGGTTGACACCGCATTATTTACTATCCTGGACAAACAGTTGTGCCTGATTCTGGCGCGGCGCAAGGACCCTCCCTTTCAAGGCGCGCGCGCCCTGCTGGGCGGGTTCGTACATGTTCAGGACGATGGCGATGCGGAGGATGCGGCGCGGCGGGTGATTCGCGACAAAATTGGTTTTGACGCGCCTTATCTGGAGCAGCTTTACACCTTTTCCGGCAAGCGCCGCGATCCCCGAGGCTGGTCGGTGAGCATCGCTTACTACGCGCTGGTTCCGGCCACTCTGCTGGGCCATAGCCAGGCTACCGAAACCTTTCCGGTGGATATCCTGTCAGAGTTGCCCTTTGATCATGGCCAGATCGTCGCTAAAGCTGTAGAGCGGCTGCGCAGCAAAGCGACTTATTCTTCGCTGCCCGCCTTTCTGCTGCCGGAAGAATTTACCTTGAACGACTTGCACTGCATCTATCAACAGACCCAAGGCGCCATACTCGACAAGGCTTCATTCCGCCACAAGATCATGGAGCAGGATATTATTGAAGCCATCCCTGGCCGATTCCGCACTGGCGCGCATCGACCGGCTCAGCTTTACCGGCTGACCCGCCGGGCGCTGACCCCCTTTGAGCGAAAAATTTAGTGGATTGTTCGATATGGTGCTTGTTCAGTACAACTGTTGTAATGGTAAGGTAGATAGCCAAACGCTATTAACATAAATTTGACGGATTGACCATGTTTTATACCTAATAAACGCTGTTTCACGCTGACAGAATCGGATCACTGCTTCAAACGGAGGATTACCTATGACTAACAAGTCCAAACCCGCTACCGATCTGGCTGCAGTTATCAAATCCCTGAAGAGTTACCTGCTGGAAAAGGGTCATCGTTTCGAGCGGGGCCCGCGCTACGAGACCCAGACCCACACCCACTCCAGCGTCGCCAAGATGGTCCGGCAGTATGAAGGGCTTGGTTACGTCAAGTACATACAGGTCGGCGATCCGCCGGTTTACGCCATGCTAGGGCGCAGCCACCACGAAGCGCATATCTTCCAGCCGCAGGATCCGAAAATTCGGGAATGGCTGGAGGATGACCGTGTGGCGCTGAATGATCCAACCATGCGCGCGTACCTGCTACAGAGCGCCGGCCTGAGCGAGGCCAGCCTCGCTGAGGCGCGCAGACCGCAAGTCTTCCGTATCATCGAGGTGGATGACGTGTTCATTATCACCAATGAAGATACCTGATCAGAACGGCATTGATGAGGCATCCAACTTGTGTTGGAAGATCGCAGCGAAGCTGACTGGATCGCGCTACTGACCGGACGACGAACTCAATGTCCGCTGACTAAGGCCCTCTGCATTTTCCAACATCATCATTCCGATGATGACGGGCGCATTGCCTGCAATTTGCCAAGAGCTTATACAAAAACTCTGTAACCTGAATGCAAGCTGTCAGACTGAAATCCAGGTTTTTCCCGGATTCCGCTTCGCTCCATCCGGGCTACACTCCTGATAAATAATCTACGCCGGACGCTTACCACGTCGACCACTGCCTTGGAGCTAGAAACCGATGAGTGACAAGCATAAGAAAAATAAAAATAATCATACAGATAAAGAGGATTCCTCACCGCTTGTGGAGATGAAGAACAAAGACTACGAACGGGAACTGAAAAATTTGCATGTCGAACTGGTCAAGTTGCAAGAATGGGTCCGGCATGAGGGACTCAAGATCTGCATTGTCTTCGAGGGCCGGGACGGCGCGGGCAAGGGCGGCGCGATCAAAGCGATTACCGAGCGGGTTAGTCCCCGCATTTTCCGGGTGGTGGCGTTGCCAGCGCCGACCGAACGCGAGAAATCGCAGATGTATTTTCAGCGTTATGCCCCCTACTGGCCGGCCGCCGGCGAGGTGGTTATCTTCGACCGCAGTTGGTACAACCGGGCCGGCGTCGAGCGGGTGATGGGCTTTTGCACCGAAGAACAGGCCAAACGGTTTCTGGAAATGGCGCCGGTTGTCGAGAAGGCGATGGTCGATTCCGGCATTATCCTGATCAAATACTGGCTGGAAGTCAGTTCCGAAGAGCAAACCCGCCGACTGGAAGCGCGTATTGAGGATGGGCGCAAGATCTGGAAATTGTCGCCGATGGACTTGCAATCCTATAACCGCTGGTATGACTACTCGCGGGCGCGCGATGACATGTTCGCGGCCACTGACACGCCCTGGGCGCCGTGGTACGTGGCCCGCTCTGACGACAAGAAACGGGCGCGGTTAAACATTATCCGACATCTACTCAGCCAGATTCCCTACGGGGATGCGCCACGCGAAAAGGTGAAACTGCCGAAACGGCAGAAAGCCGGCGACTATCAGGAACCGGATTATCCTTTCAAATGGATTCCCGAAATGTATTAAATCGTAAGCATTCACCTCCCCCCTTTGAAAAAGGGGGGTCGGGGGGGATTTCGCATGGTCGCTGGGGCTAGAATCCCCCCTAGCCCCCCTTTGCCAAAGGGGGGGACTGAACGGTTACATTAAATCCATAACCGAATTCAGGGCAGGCCGGTTAGCGCAAAGCCTGAAGGGTACGCATTGTGTACCCTGCGGCTCCAGCATCCTAAAGATGGAACAAAAGCATAAAAAGTATGAAGGCTTAATCGTCCGCTACCAGGCCCTGAAGCCGGTTCCAACGGTCGATGCACCCATTGCTTTCTGCCCCAACCCTTCTCCCGCAAGTCAGTCTACCTCGGATCCTGCCTCATCAGCGACCTGTAGCAGGTTTCTCTCGCCCTGCTGGTCATCATTGAAGCACTTTTTGCCACAGTCAGAATCGTGTTCGGTCAATTCATCAATCCGGTCCTCGACAAGGCCGCAAACCCTGTTATCAAGCTCATCCGTTGCTCGGTTGCAATATTGAATGATTTCATCGGCGATCACTTTCAAGGCGTCCGCCTCGGTTTTGAATTTAGCGAGGCGGACGCGCAAGCGATTATAGCGATAAGCAAGATCGTAGGCATTCTGACATAGGCTACGGGAATGATCCTGCCGCCAGCCATTAAGCCGAGTTACTTGTTCCGCCACTCTTTTTCGCGACTCATCGAGATGGCTGAGACTGAAGTTTTTGACGTCGAACTTGATTTTCTTCAGTTGCGCAGCAAGGTTATCTTCCTCAGGGTTGTCATATTCGCGCTGCCTCCTCGCGGATTGGTAACTTCGAGCTTTGGCTGAGAGCTTGTCATAGGTCCAGTCCGTCGCAATACTCACGCCTGGAATGGGAATGGCCCCCCCAGTCCGGTCACAACATCTTTAGCGATATTCTTTGGTTTTAACGCCTTTTTGGCTTTCCGGCCTGCGAAGCTTTTAAATTGCTTTGCTTTTGGGCGGTTAGCCGCCTTATTGGCAACCAGATCCATGATGTCATTGGTTAAATCAGTTGGCATGGCTTTCTCCACTGGTTTGAGGGCGAGTGCTGCGCGCATCCTGGAAAATGCGAAAATTGATCGCATCGCGTTGGGGCAAAGTGGCAAGCTATCATCGAAAAGCTGGCCAAACAAGAACATTAGCAAGGTGATAACACCAAGTAAGGCGCTGGAGAATATCGATATTGATCAAATCAAAGTCGGCGATGAAGTTCTTGCATCCTATATCCAGTTCTGCCGAAGCCCAAGCCTGGAAAAAGTAAACGGTTCCTGCTTCGGGAACTCCGAAATCCGCCAACCGGCGGGTTTTTTCGTATCTATCCTCGATTGCCTGGCCAGCATGGGGCGGACGCTTGCCGTTGAATCCACTTTGAAGACCGGCTACTGTTCGTGAACAGGCTATATTCCGAAATCAATGGATAACGATCCTCATGCACATCGACCGGTATTTCCTCTGTATCGTCATGATCTTATTTCTGCTAATGCCCACGATGTTAGCGCCGCCCGTCCAGGCTGCCTCCATCTCGCCGGCGGTGCTGACACAGATCCCGGTTCCCTTGCATCCCTGGCTGGATTGGGTGTTGCGCAGCGTGCCGGAGGAACTGCGTTGCCCAGTCTATTTCAATGACATCAAGCGCCATCGCTGCGTCTGGTCAACAGCGCTGGAATTACGGCTCAATGCCCGGGGCGGCGAATTCAGTCAGCAGGCGCATCAAGACGCCGAGAATTGGCTGACCTTGCCGGGCGACCGACGCTACTGGCCGCAAGCCGTGCGCTTGAACGACGTGTTGGTTCCGGTACTGGAACGCAACGGGCGACCGGCGCTCAAGGCGCCTGCGGGTGATCATCGGGTGACCGGACAGTTTTTCTGGAGCGCTCTGCCGGAGTCGATCCGTGTTCCTCCAGATAACGCCTTGCTTAATCTGTGGCTTGATGGACAACCCACGCCGGTATTTCGATTGGAGGATGATGGGGTATTGTGGTTACGCCAGCGACCGGCTGAACCCGCGCAGCAGGATGCGCTGGAACTGCAAGTCTTTCGCTTGTTGAGTGACGGTATTCCCTTTACGGTCGACACCCGTCTGGAGTTGCGCGTGTCCGGGCAGGTGCGCGAGGAATTGCTCGGTCCGGTGCTGTTGCCGGATTTTCTGCCTTTAGCCCTGAACAGCCCGTTGCCGGCTCGCCTGGAAGCCGATGGCCGGCTGCGCGTGCAACTGCGTCCAGGGACCTGGTCCATTCACTTGACCGCGCGTCATCGTGGCCCTTTGGACACACTGACCCTGCCTGCCGCCGAGCCACCCTGGCCGGCGCAGGAAATCTGGAGCTTCCAGGCGCAAAACGCCTTGCGCGTCGTCGCCGTGGAAGGCGCGCCGGCGCTCGATCCGACGCAAACCAATCTGCCTGAAGAATGGCGATCCTGGCCCGCGTATCTCTTACAGCCAGGGGAAACGCTACGCTTGGTCGCCCGCAGCCGGGGCGTCGCCGAACCGACCCCGGAACAACTGACGTTGAGTCGCATGCTCTGGCTCGATTTCGCCGGCAGGGGCTACACGGTCCAGGATCGCCTGAGCGGAACCCTGGAAACGACGCGCCTGAATGCCGCTCCCGCGCTGCAATTAGGCCGGGTTGCGATTGGGGATGAAGACCAGTTTATTACCCAAATGCCGGGCGTTACAGGATCGGGTGTAGAAGTGCGTCAGTTGAATGGTCTGCAATTGACCGCCGACAGTCGGTTGAAGCCGGAACGCATTGACGATCTACCTGTGGTAGGTTGGCGCGTTGCCCCACAGCGTATTGATACGACATTGAATCTGCCGCCCGGTTGGCGGTTGCTGGCGGCGGAGGGACCGGATCGCATCAGTAACGCCTGGCTGTATTCCTGGAATCTACTGGATCTATTTTTGGTGCTGGTGATTGCGCTGGCCTTTATGAAGCTGTGGAACATTGGCTGGGGCTTGATCGCGCTGGCCGGGATGACCCTGATTTATCACGAACCCAATGCGCCGTTGTATGTCTGGCTCCATATTCTGGCGGCGATTGCGCTGTTACGGGTGCTGCCGCCGGGCTGGTTTCGTGGTCTGGCGGAGTTCTATCGGCGACTGGCGTTACTGGGGTTGCTGGTCATCGGGGGATTGTTCGCGGTCCAGCAAGCGCGCAGCGCGTTGCATCCGCAGTTGGAGCCTTTTACCTTTGGCGGGTTGGGGTTCAGTTCGATTGGGGCTAACGCGCCGCCTCCGGCTGCTGCGCCGATGTCGCCTGCCTTGGAAGAGGCGCCAAACGTCTATGATCGCGCCCAATCTCTGGTCAAGGGCCAGCCATCGTTTCAAGGGAAACTGTCGCAACGACTTCAGCAGCAATACGCTGCGAATATCAAGGTGCAAACCGGCCCTGGCGTACCCGTCTGGAACTGGCAACGCGCGACCTTGCGCTGGAGCGGGCCGGTGGCGATGGAGGAGCGGCTGCGTTTGTGGCTGTTGCCGCCCTGGGGTACGCGCGCCCTGATGCTGGGTGGATTGTTACTCATGCTGGCCATGGCGGCGCGGGTTTTCATGACCCGGCGGCGGTCTCCGTCTCCTGATGCGACGGCGCGCTCCAATACACCTCCGGCAGAAGGGGAGGAAAGTACGCCGCCTTCCGATGCTGACGCCTCCCTGCAAGAGGGTAAGGGATTGGTTGCCGCATTTCTGGCGTTATTCATGGGCGGAGGGTTGTGCTTTGCTCCAACCCCAGCTCAAGCGCAGTTTCCCTCGCCGGAGTTGCTCCAGGAGCTGCGCGACCATCTGACGCAACCCCCGGATTGCCAGCGCTGCGGGGATCTGGCGGCGCTGGCGCTGAATCTCCGCAATGGCAACCTCCGCCTGCAACTGTCCTTGCAAGCCCAGGCCGAAACGGCGACGCCGCTGCCTTTACCGCATGAAGGATTGATCATTCGCTCCATTGCTCTGGATGGCCAACCTGCCGTGCTGTTTCGTGATCCCGCGCAATTGCTCTGGTTGCGTTTAACCCCAGGTTTACATGAAGTAACCATTCTGGCCGCCGTGCCCGCTGAGGTCACTACTGTGCAGTTGCCGTTGCCGATGGCGCCCGGTCGCGTGGAACTCAACGTCGATGGTTGGCGGGCGGAAGGCTATGTCGAAGGTCGCACCGACCGGCAATTGCAATTCACCCGTCAGCGCGCCGACGCCGCAACCCCTTTGCAGTCCGGGGTGATGCCGCCGTTTGTACAAGTCGAACGTGATATTTTTCTGGATGTGGACTGGCAAGTAAACACCCGAGTGCGACGGCTGAGTCAAGCGGATTCGGCGGCGGTGATGGAAATTCCCCTGTTGCCTGGCGAACGGATTACCACACCCGACATTCAGGTGCGCGAGGGGCGGGTATGGGTCAACCTGCCGCCAGAACGCGCCGAGATGGCTTGGTCCGCAACTCTGAGCCGTGCGGATGAGTTGCTTCTTCACGCGGCGGACAGCGAGAACTTTGTGGAAATCTGGCGCTTGCAAGCCAGTCCGCTTTGGCATGTGCAAAGCGCCGGCATTCCCTTGGTGCGACGGGTGGATGCCGAAGGTCAATGGTCACCGGAATGGCGACCGTGGCCCGGTGAACAGGTGACGCTGAACATGATGCGCCCCGAGGGCGCGCCGGGCGCAACGGTGACCATTGACCGCAGTCATCTCGGGATCAGCCCCGGCCAACGGTTAAGCGAGGCAACGCTGGATTTGAACATTCGCGCCAGTCGCGGCGTGGATCATCCATTGACCCTGCCGCCCGGCGCGACCTTAACCGGAGTGCGGATCAATGAGGTTGCTCAACCCTTGCAACAGCAGGGTCAACAGGTCGTGTTGCCACTAACGCCTGGAGCGCAGCGCGTGGTGGTGACCTGGCGCAGCGAGCAAGCTATGGCGGCGCGGTATGCAACGCCGACTATGGATTTAGGCAGTCCCAGCGTCAACAGTACGGTGAGTTTGAAACTGCCGCGCGACCGCTGGTTGTTGTGGGTCAAGGGGCCGGTGCTGGGACCTGCGGTATTGTTCTGGGTGACGTTGCTGGCAATATTGGTCGGCAGCTTGGTGCTGGCGCGTTGGGGTGGCGCGCCCTTGCGGACGCATCAGTGGTTTTTACTAGGAGTCGGCCTGAGTCAGAGTCATGTATTGGCGATACTGCTGGTTACGGGCTGGCTGTTACTGTTGGGACGACGCAAGGCGCTGGCGGAACAGGAGATCGGCGCGGTTAAATTTGACCTGTGGCAGATAGGCTTGGCGTTATTGACGCTGGCGGCGTTGGCGACCTTGTTGGGCGCGGTTGAGCAGGGTTTGCTGGGGTCACCGGACATGCAGGTCGCAGGCAATCATTCAAGCGCCTGGCAATTAAACTGGTATGAGGACCGGGTCGCTGGCTCCATGCCGACGGCTGAGGTGATCACCGCGCCTTTGCTGGTCTATCGCGGCCTGATGCTGGTCTGGGCTTTGTGGTTGGCCCTGGCGTTGCTTAAGTGGCTGGGCTGGGGGTGGAGCTGCTTTAGCGCCGGCGGATTGTGGCGGTCGCTGCGGCGGAAAGCGTAGATTTATTGAATCTCTGAGAGACTGTCGAAAAAATCGTCCTATTTTCATCAAAGACTTATTATTGTAGCAACCCGCTTGCGGGCGATTTTGAGAGTATCGTCCACAAGCGGCATCCTACAATCAACGGGTTAGTTTTTGTCCAGATTCCAATATTGGAGAATGTATTGTTCTCTGCCCCGGTTTTTCGGGTCCGGTTCTCTCAGCTTGCGGCCGTGCTCGCTGGCCAGGACCTTTCTTCCCTGACACAGAACCAGGTCTCGGCCCCACCGGACAGCAGGCTCGCGTCAAAACCGTGCTGCACCAATAGACGCACCGCGCTGTATGCGCGCGCACCCATTGCGCAGGAAATATGAATTGTCTGTTCACGGGGCAGTTCATCCAGCCGGCTGCGCAGCTCGTGCAGCGGGATATGGATGTCCGCCTCAATAGGCGAACACTGGACCTCGTTCGGCTCGCGCACATCCAGCACTACGCAACCGTCCTTGTGCATGTCCTGCCAGGGCACGATGAGCAGGTCACCGCGCATCACATTCGCGGCGATCATGCCAACGATATTCACCGGGTCTTTCGCGGCGCCATACTGTGGCGCATAGCATAGCTCCGCTTCTTCCAGATCAAACACTGTCGCGCCCATCTGGATCGCCATCGCGATCACGTCGATACGCCGCTCTACGCCCTTCCTGCCCACCGCCTGGGCGCCCAGAACCTTGCCACTGGACTTGTCGAACAGCAGCTTGATGAAGATCGGAGTGGCGCCAGGGTAATAACTCACGTGGTCGTTGGGGTGTGCGTACACCGCATCGAAATCGATGGAAGTCTGGCGCAATGTCTTTTCGTTCACCCCCGTATTGGCCACGGTGAGGCCGAATACGCCGCAAACCGCCGTGCCCTGGATACCGCGAAAGAAACGCCCGCGGTGGGTGATCACGTCTGCAGCGATGCGTCCCTGGCGGTTCGCCGGCCCCGCGAGCGGCAGCGCTGTGCGTTGATCAATGACCACGCTGTGCACCTCGATCGCATCCCCGACCGCGAGAATACGCCGGTCGCTGGTGCGCATGTTGCCGTCCACCACGATGTGCCCGCGCGGACCAAGGCGCAGACCGCATGCACGCGCCAGCCCGGTATCGGGGCGTACGCCGATCGCCATGATCACCAGGTCCGTGTCCAGCTTCAGGCCGCGCTCCGTCTCTATACCCAGGCAACCGCCCTGATCAATGATCGCACTGACACCATCGTTTAGCTCCACGCGCACATCGGCCTGCCTGAGTTCATCCAGCAGCGGGAATGACATTTCCCGATCGATCGGCGGCATCAATTGCGCATCCTTCTCGATAATGGTCACATCCAGGCCCCGATGGCGCAGATTTTCGGCCATCTCCAGCCCGATGAAGCCGCCACCGACAACTACTGCGCGTTTTCCCTGGTGTTGTTCGAGCCACAGGCGCACCTCGCGGGCGTCGGGCACGGTTCGGATGGTAAACACCCCGGGTAGATCGATGCCCGGCAGTGGCGGCTGAATCGGCACCGCACCCGGCGCCAGCACCAGCATATCGTAAGCTTCCTCATATTCCTCGCCGGTATCCAGGCGTCTGACGGTGACCGTCCTTGCCTGGCGATCGATCGCGATCACTTCGTGTTCGGTGCGCGCATCGATGTTGAAGCGTTGCCTGAACAACTCGATGGTCGCGACCAGAAGATTTTGCTCTTCCTGGATCACGTCACCAACGTAGAAAGGCAGGCCACAGTTCGCGTATGACACGAACTTGCCTTTCTCGAACATGATGATGTTTGCATACTCGTCCTGACGTCGCAGCCGCGCAGCGCAGGATGCGCCGCCGGCGACACCGCCGACAATGATGACAGTCTTGGCTCTCATAATTTAGGAGGTTAACAAGTTAGAGCTTAAGCACATACCCGGTCAGTTTTCTGCTCCTGCCGAGATGACGTTTTTTCTTTGCTGTGAGACACAATCAGGCTCGCGCAGGTTCAGTCTCTGGGTACTCCTTGCCTGTTATGTTACAACAGGTTTAAACAACATGAGATTATCAGGAATCTGCACGGAACTTCATTGTAAAAAATTACGCCATCGCAACGGCTAGTGGGCTGACACAGAAGTTTTGACAGGTAGCGGTGGGTGCCCTATGGTTGAGATCAACAGGAGGAATCACCATGGCCCACAAGTATCTGGTTGATCTAACTGAAGAGGAGCGGGAAGAC
>Ga0209607_1001490_pt1 | contig 19623 bp, 17 predicted proteins | sample AD_UKC117_MetaG_FD_184413 | JGI IMG/M metagenome (GOLD analysis project Ga0209607, IMG submission 184413) | Active sludge microbial communities of municipal wastewater-treating anaerobic digesters from Hong Kong - AD_UKC117_MetaG (SPAdes)... | ecosystem: Engineered > Bioreactor > Anaerobic >... | reverse complement strand
AAGCAACGCAACTATAAACACAAGCACCGTTTTATTAATAATTTTCTTTCTCATCTAAAACCACCAACCCTTTAATTTTCTATATGACGGGATGACAATATATCACAACACACAAAAGAAGCGAAAGCCGTTTCCATTTCGCTAATGATCCACCAGCTGGTACTGGTTTTTCTCGAAAAGTCTCAGGCAGGCATCTACGACCACAGGATCGTAGATTACTCCCCTGCCGGAGGTTATTTCCTTCAGTGCCTCCTCAAGGCCAAGGTTTGCCCTGTAGGGGCGGTGGGAGGCCATGGCCTCGACGACGTCGGCAACGGCCAGTATCCTGGCCCCCGAAATTATCTCGTCCCCTTTCAGGCCCATGGGGTAACCGCTCCCATCCATGCGCTCGTGATGCTGGTGGATCATTTCGGCCACAGGCCAGTCGAAATCCACCCCCTTCAGTATCTCGTAACCTTTCTGAGGGTGCTCTTTTACGAGGGCAAATTCCATTTCGTTCAGTTTTCGGGGTTTGCTCAGTATCTCCGCCGGAACGGAGATCTTGCCTAGATCGTGGATCACCCCGGCTATCCGGATCCCCTCGACTTCGTGTGAAGGGATACCCATCTCCATGGCTATGGCCCTTGCCAGGTCGCCGACCCGCTTCTGGTGTCCGGCAGTGTAGGGATCACGGGATTCAACGGCAGCGACAATGACCTGGATGACCGAACCAGTTACCCTCCGCAGCCTTTCCAGTGCCTCTTTCAGGGACTCCTCGGCCTTTTTGCTTTCGGTAACATCTATGAATATGCAGGCAAACTGACCAGGCTCAGGCCGGAATGCGGTCACGCTGAAGTGCCTTCCCACTTCCCGTGAAAAGTCGTCAAAAATGGCGGGTCCTCCCGTCAGGGCAACCCTGCCGTATGTCTTGATCCAGTACTTCTCGGTCCCTGGAAGAACCTCGAGAACGGTCTTTCCTGTTATCTCATCCGCCCTGAGCCCGGTCATGCTCTCGAAGGCAGGGTTGACGGCAAGGAACCTGTAATCCACGGGCACGCCTTTTTCGTCGCAGATTATCTCGTGAAGGGCAAAACCCTCTACCATCTCCTCAAAGAGGGTCTGGTACTCCCGCTCGGCTTTTCTCCTGGCGGTGATGTCCCTTGTAACCCCGTGGATCTCCACCTTACCCGACTCCCCGTCGGCCACGAAACGGGTTATCGCCTCTGTCCATACTGTGGAACCGTCCCTGCATGGCTGCTCAATTTCCTCGGTAAAATAATCGTTAGATGTGATCCTGCCAGCAAGAAAACCTTCCATTCCGGTTTTTACCCGCTCCAATAAATGCTTGCTTCCTGCCGTGGTAAAGGCCTCTTCCAGGGGACTGGCCATGACCTCTTCTGCCGTATACCCCCTCAGGTCCTTGACCGAGGGGCTGACGTAGCTGAACCTCAATTCATAGGGATCAATAACCCAGATGACGTCTTTCATGTTCTCCGTGAGTCTCCGGTACATCCGCTCGCTTTCGCGAATTTTTTTCTCGGCAAGCTTCTCCCCGGTTATATCGCGAAATTCCACCGACCGGACTGTCTTTCCCCTGAAGGGAACAGCCCTGGCCTCCAGCCTCAGTGGATACTCCTCCCCGTTCTTGCGGAGCCCGAAGGCCTCGTAGGGCTTCTCGTAACCCGAAAGTATATTGTTCATGACCAGATCCCTGGACCTTTCGGCTATCAGAAGAAGGCCGTCCATCCCCCTGAGTTCTTCCAGGGAGTATCCCGATATCTCCGAAAGACCCAGGTTGCAGTCGAGGATGATCCCCTTGTCGTGGATTGCAATGCCCCCGAAGGAGGCATTGTGAAGAGCCTTGAAGCGTTCCTCGCTCTCCCTGAGGGAGTTTATCGCATCGGCGAGACGCCTCTGGGTATCCCTCTGAAGGAAAAGCCTTTCCAGAACCCTGGGGAGCAGGTCGAGCATGTCCAGCCCCTTGAGAAGGTAGTCGAAGGCCCCCAGCCTCATCATCTCAACGGCCAGCCTCTCGTCCCCCTGGCCGGTGAACACGATGAATCCCGGATCGGCACCCCGGCTCCGGAGGGCCAGGATAATGTCCTTTGCCGACATGTCAGGGAGCAGGTGATCAAGCAGCAGGACCATTTCGGGATCTGCGGCGGCTAACTCCAGGGCTTCGGCTCCGGAGGAAGCGCCTTCTGCCTTGTACCCTTCCTTCCGGAGTCTCTTCAGGATCAGGCCCCTGAGCCCTTCATCATCCTCGAGAACAAGTACACGACCCGATTTTTCTTCGATATGCATCGCCATCATTTACCTCCGTTCAGTTCCGGTATCTGAACAACAGAAAGGAAAAGGCCCAGTTGCCGGATGGCCTCGACAAAGGCCTCGTAGTCCACGGGCTTTGAGATGTAACTGCTGCAACCAAGCTGATGACAGCGGGAGATCTCCCCGGGGTCATCGGTGGTAGTTATCATTACCACCGGAATCTTCCTGAGTTCCGGATCGGTCTTGACTCTGGAGAGCACCTCTATCCCGTCTACGGATGGCATGCGGATGTCAAGAAGCAGCACGTAGGCCCTGCCTGCCTCCCTGATCTGACCGGCTCCCTTTCTGAAAAGAAAGTCCAGCACAGCCTGTCCGTCGGTGAAGTGGATCGTTTCGTTGACTATCCCGCCCCGGAAGAGGTTCTTTCTGATCAGGCCGGCATGACCCTCATCATCTTCCGCGATAAGGATGACCACTTCTTCATTCATCGCCATTGAACCTCCCCTGGGGTTCCGCCCCGTTCCCCGAGGAAGGAAGTGTCACATAGAAACTGCTGCCCTTCCCCGGCACGGACTCCACTCTTATCTCCCCGTTCATCCTGCCCAGAACGTTCCTTGCGAGGGTGAGTCCTATGCCGTCTCCTTCGGCCCCCGACCGGTCCAGCCGGACAAAAAGCCCGAATATTCTCTCCTGCTGGTCCGAAGGAATCCCCACACCATTGTCGAAAACACGGTAAAGAGACATGTTTTTTTCGACCCATCCCCGGACGGAGATCTTGCCCCTTCTCTGAGAATCAAGGTATTTAAGGGCATTGCCCAGAATATTCGAAAAAACGGAACCAACCTGGACAGGGTCACCCAGGCAGGGAGGGAGGTCCCCGAGATCCACTTCCACGTCGGCCTCGTTGATCTGGAAAGCCATTGCAGAAACTATACCCGATACTATCTCGTTCATATCAAGAGGTACTATGTCGAGACCGACCCTGCCGGCCCTGGACAACTTCAGCAACCCCTTGAGGAGGGAGTCCATCTGAAGTGTGCCGCTTCTTATGTAGTTGAGGCTTGCGGCAAGCTCTGTAGATGCCGACGACAGGGCTTGCCGGATCTTCTCTTCCGAAGCATCTTTTTCGGTCAGAACCCTGTCCAGGCTCTCTATGATGAATTCAAGTTCCCGGCCATAGCCATCGATGTTCACAAGGGGCGAGCGCAGGTCGTGTGAGGCGGCATATACAACCTGCTCAAGTTCCCTGTTTTTTTCCTGTAGTTTCCGGTTAAGTACCGCAAGTTCCCCCTCGGCCCTTTGCCTTTCTTCTATCTCCATTTTCAGGTCCGATATCATGACCCGAAGCATTTCGGCCATGTGCGCAAAAGACCCGGAGAGTTCTCCTATCTCCCATATCCTGCTCCGGGAGTCTACGGCCCTTTCGAGGTCTCCTTCTGCAATTTGCCTGGCGGAGGAGTTCAGGATGGATATGGGGCTGACGATCTTCCTGGTTATCACAAGACTGGCAGCGGAGACAAGGGCAAGGGTCAGAAGCATCATTATTGTCGCGGTACGGTTGCCTTCCCTTATGGTTGACATGAAGTACGACTCCGGTATTACGGTGAAGATGAACCAATCCAGACCATGATCCATTCCGAAGGGCGTGACCTGGCCCAGGTGCCTTTCCTCCCCGAGAAGGAACTCAAACTGCAGCGGGGAACCTGTGCTCCCCGGGGTTTCCCGTATCTTCTCCACCGATGCCGCAGCGCCTTTAGTCATTGCGACGACACTGTCAGCAGCCCTTATGCGTTCCCATTCTCCGGACTCGCTCCTTCGGAAGGGCTCCTCTCCCGAAGAGGAGGCGACGAGGAAGCCCGCTTCATCAACTATGAAACTCTGGCCGTTGCGACCGGCATCCAGCCCCGAGAGGAAATCCCCCAGATGGGACAGAAAAAGGTTGACCGCCGTGACCCCGAGGAGTTTTCCTCCGGCATCAAAAACCGGCCTGCTGGCCGTTATCTCAAGATCCTGTCCCGTGAAGAGGACGTGGACCTGGCTCCACGTATCGGCACCTGCCGAGAGCGCGTCCACGTACCATGACCGGGTTCGGCTGTCAAAACCCGGGACGCCGGCTATCAGATCCCCCGGCGCATCTCCTCCGGCATAGGAATATTTTCGAAACTCACCGCTCCTGAAACCTTCCGTCAGGATCACGTAGAGCGATCCGGCCGCGCCCTCACGTCCGGCGTTGGCAAGACCTCCCTCGGTGTTGCCGAAATTTATGCTTGTTACCGAGTCGAATACCCGGATCTGGTCCATGAAGCGAAGTGAAAGCCCCCACTGGTCATCGGGGTCGACAAGGCCGCCGGAAATAGCCTCAGCGTTGGTCTCGTTGATCCTTCGGGGGAGCGCCATGAAACCGTCCAGGTGCTCCTCGATCCTCCTGTTGATTTCGTTTCTTAACTGGCGGGCAACATCGTGGACAGCCTCCTGGCTGTTGCGGAAAGATACGAACCAGACCAGTCCCACGGCAAGGAAGGTCAGGCCCACAAAGGGGACGAGAATGATGCTTTTTAGGGAAAAACTGCTTCTCTGGCCGAAATTGAACTTTTTCAGTGTCATCTCCCCCCGACAGGCAGGGCGTCTGCCCCGTAATTATATACCAGCCCTCTGCTATATAATTTTTGTAAAAATCGCCGGGGCAATGCGGAGAGGGAAGCACTATGCCTGGCCTACGGCCTCCCTGATGAAGATGGGGACAAGTTCAGGGGAAAATTGCGTACCTGAACACCTTCTAAGTTCGCCGACCGCCGTCTCCGGGCTGACAGCCATCTTCCAGTTTCTGCCTGAAACCATTGTGTCGTAGGCCTCGGCTATGGAAATGACCCTTGCAAAAAGGGGTATCTCTTCACTCTTGAGGCCTCTCGGGTATCCGCTCCCGTCCCATTTCTCGTGATGTGACAGCACAGCATCAGCAAATCGGCTGTATTCATTGGCAGAACTGAGGATGCTGAACCCTGTCTCAGGGTGTTTCATTATCTCGGCCCATTCCGCGGCAGAAAAATCGCCTTTCTTCCTTATGGTGAACCGGCTTATGCCTATCTTGCCTATGTCGTGGATAATACCCGCTGTTTTCAGTTCTCCAATTTCCGACTGGCACAACCCGAGGGCATGTCCGATCCTCTCGCACAACCGTCCCACGTTCTGCGAATGAGCCCTTTCTCCAGGCATCCTGGAGAAGAGGGTCTCAAGGATTATTCTCACCGATCTCTGGTCATGGACGGTCTTCTGGGATATCTTGTTTCGGTACATGTGATCTTCGGCCATCTCGAAGACCTTTCTGATGCCGGTATCCATGTCGAATTTCGTCCCCCACCCGCATGAGACAGAAAGGGGAACCCCTTCGACCTCCTCCATGGACATGGAATTACCAATACCTGAGGCCATCTGGCAGGCCACCGCAGGGTCCGACCCGGGCAGAATCATTATGAATTCATCCCCACCCAGCCTTGCGAGGACATCTTCCGGGCGACATTGTCCCTTCAGGACTTCCGAAACCCTTTTGAGAAGATCGTCACCGGCAAGGTGGCCAAAAGCATCGTTGAAAAGCTTGAGACCGTTCACATCGACAACAACAAGAGAGAGGGGAAGGTTTCTGGGCAGATCAAGCCGCCTCAGTTCCTCGTCGAAAAACCTCCGGTTGTGGAGCCCCGTCAGTTCGTCATGGTAACTGAGATACTCTATCCTTCTCTGTCTTTCTCTTTTCTCGGAACAGTCCCTGAATACCACGACCAGGCCGGTTGAGCCGCCAGCCATATCGCTGACCGGAGCCAGACTGCTTTCAACAGGGACCTTTCTCCCGTCCCTTGCCAGGAGCACCGCCTTTCCCTGGCAGGACGACTCCTGGCCAAAATGCAGCATCTCGCACATTTCACTGGTATCTTCATGAACGACGTTCAGGACTTTTTCAAGCACCTGGCCTCTGGCCTCGGCGTTTTTCCAGCCCGTAATATCTTCCGCGACCCTGTTCATCAACAGTATCCTGCGGCAACTGTCTGTTGATATAACTCCGTCACCTATCGAGAGAAGAGTTGTCCTGAAACGCTCCTTCTCAAAAAAAATGGCCTCTTCCGCCATTCTCTGGCCCGTCATCTCGCTCGCCACTCTAAGGACCGCAGGCTGCCCCTTCCACTCCACAGGCCTGCAGAAAACCTTCGCAGGGAACACGGAACCATCCTTCCGGAGACACGGCGTATCATAGGAAATCCCCCCGGGCCCCGGCAGGTTCGCTCCTCCTTTTGTGATGTCATCTTCGGAGCGATCTTCTATGCTCGAAATGGTAATATTTTGCAACTCTCCAGGTTCATATCCGTACATATCAAGGGTCTCACGATTCCAGTAAAGGAACCTCCCTCCAGCATCAACAACAGACACTGAAACAGGGGCCTTCTCCAGCAAATCGGAGGAAACGGGATCCGGGAGTTTCTGCCCGCGAGTCCAGCCCATTCTGTCGGCCATGTAGCCCGAGACCGCTCCTGCAGTGATCATCGCCACTCCGCGCAGGACAAAATTGAGACTGAGATCAAACTCAAGGACGTTGTGAACTCCAGCGAGCACAAGACCCGCAATCAGTCCCCCCCTGAGTCCCAGGAGCAGCGATGCCGAAATGACAGGTATGAAGAAAAAAGAGGGATAAACCTCCGTATACCCCCTTCCGAGATGGAAGTAAAATTCAAGCCATAGACAAAACCCCGTGGCAATAGCAACAAGAAAAACACCCGCGGTTCTCCTGGTCACAGGCAAAAAGCAACACATCCTCCGGTTTTCCTGAAATAAGGGGATAGCGTGAAACCGTCTTGCCCGTAAAGCCCCGCGTAAAGGTTATTTGCCGGGGCCCGAAAAAACAAAAGACATCCCTTTTGAGGCACGGCAGTGACGGGCCGAAGGCCCGAACATTTTACAGACATGTCTGTTTACGACAAGGTATTTGCCTTCCCTGTCGAGCCTGTCTATCATGATGGTTTCCGGGTCAGCAGGATATACCGGAAAAGAGTAAAAACCGGCAGGACAGACCGGGGTACCGGAAGGATCCATTCCCTGCCCTGCAACAGAGAACCTCAAAGAAACCCCTTTCCCGGGCACGGTCCTGTGTTCCGGCAACGAGTTTTCCCCGGGATACAGGTCTCCGGCAACCACTTCCCAAAAGATTCCCGCAGAATCCAGGGTCTCGGGCCGGGCAATATAAACCGCTCCCTCGCCTGGTTCCGGAGGGAAAACCGCTATGCCCACTGGCAGATCTTTCACTACACTCCTTATGAAACGTTCCGTATCCGATTTATGGATATCTGTATTTTCCCCCTTCATTGTCTCCATAGCGAACAGTGCCAGACCCACTGGAGATCCGTCGGCTGCCTTCACGGGGAATATGGCGTTGACGAATCTCCTGCCGAAAAGGATCTCTTCGAACTGGACTGGGTTCCCCGTTTCGAGAACCTGGGCAACCCGTATCCTTCTCAGTGTCCCGTTCCCCCCGGGAAGAGAGTCAAAAAGATTTTTGCCGAGAAGACTCTCCCCGTTTCCAAGACCCAGATGTTCCCCGGCTGCCCTGCTTGCCGCGAAAATCACACCTTCAGGATCGGTGAAAATAACCGATTCGCTCATGGCATCAAGGACCGAAGCAAGGTTTTCCGCGCCGGGGGAAAATTTTCCCCCGAAAGGAACGGCCCCGGTGTTTCCAGGTGGAACACCCTCACCGCGAATCATGGAACACCTCCATGGATGGCAAAAAACAAATTTGTCAGTGGAGACTGCATCTCTTATACTTTACGGAATATTATTTATAATAATACCAGAATCACAAATATTTCATACCGTGAAACCAGTTGCCATGAACGGTCCCGGGCTGAATTACCCGCTCCTGCTACCGTCTGCTTTCATCTAAACCACGCAAGTATGAGGAGGAAATTTTTCCATGAAAAGAAAGGCTTTCACTCTTGTCGAACTGCTTATCGTGATAGTCATAATCGGGATACTCGCCGGATCGCTGCTGCTGGTCATGGGGTCGGGAAAGGCCAAGGCCGAGGCAACGAAGATCGTAAGCGACATGAGGGTGCTTAAGGCCGCCGCGGTCATGTACTTTTACGACAACAGCGACTGGCCCGCCGACGGCGATCTGGATGCCCTGAAACCCTACCTCGACCGCGAACCCGATGCGGGCAACATCTGCAGTTATTCCGTAGCCAACGATGGCACTCACGTCTTTATTGGAGCGACCTTGACAAACTGCGACGAAAAGACCAAATCCTCGCTGGCCTCCATGGCCGAGGAGACGGGACTGCTCGATAGCGCAATGCCCCTGGCCTCGCTACCATCGGGTAACCGGTTAGCACTCATAAGGCCAGTGATGAGTCTTTTCGAGGCAAGACCGGCCTGGGCGGTCGTTGTCATCGAAGGATCATCCTACTACAGCGGAGGCGACGAAGCCTTCATGCACGTGGCCGATTACTGAGAGTAACCCAATAAAACAGGGGCTCTGACACGTTAGCGACAGAGCCCCTGGGTCTTTTCTATGGTGCCGGAGGGGGGATTCGAACCCCCACAGGCCAAAGCGGGTGCGGATTTTGAGTGTACCGGGGTTTTAGAACGGTCACCACTGAAAAACCCCGCATTGGCAATAAAACCGTGGCCTTCAGGCGAGAAAATCCTTCTAAAATCACTCCGACGGGCAAGAATTTTTCTTTGACAGAACGGTCCCGGAAGATTTATCAATTCAGGCAGTCTACCGGGGGAAGAAATACCCTGGGCGCCATTAACAGATTTCGTAATAAGATTCGCTGATGCAATCTCTTGAACCTGTATCTCCTGGGAAAATGCTATTACTTTGGATCTTTGGGTCTATAGTCACGCGGATCGATGCATGCATCGAAAATTGTACGATCGATACGGATCCAGTCGGTTTTGTCGATCCCACGTCTGTTGTTGTAAGTGGGACTGGCGGGAAAGGCACAAGCCATCTTGAACCAGCGTTCCTGTTGTCTGGAAATTTCCCGAGCCTCATCTGCAACCTCTGAAAGATCCTGGTCCTGACTGAAGATCAAGGCTATGTCGCATCTGTTTTTCCTTATGGCTGACACAATATCAAGAGCAAGACGGACGTCGATGCCTTTTTCGTTGCCGACCAGGATCGCAGTTTGGCTGCCATCCGGGAGAGTAATGGTCTGGTTGCGATACTTGAGTTGTCTGGAAAACGTCTTGATGCCGCTACGACCCATATTTGCCAATTTGGCCATCCAGAAGTGACTCCAGAAAGCATCGTCCTCCGGACTTGGCACTCCGGTGTAAAAGCGCGTATCGGTCAGCTGCCAACCTTGATAGTTGCAAACTGCCTCCGCAAGTTTAAGCGGGTCAAAGCTTGGCCAGGAATACCCGAATGCATTCCTGGCAGCATAGAAAAGGTTCTGTCCGTCGAAAAAGGCTATCGTACGTTTTGATGAAGGTTCAACAAATGACATGCATCTGACCTCCGCCTATAAAAAAATAACCCCGCCGGAGGCCTTTCGGCGTGTCCAACGGGGAGTAGATCAATCCTCTATCTGTTACAGGCATATTATCCCGATCATCCAACCAAAAGTCAAGAGTTCTGTTCTCCTCCAGAACTGGGAAGAATACCTCACCTGCAGCATCTACAACCCCAGATCTTTAAACGCTTCCTCTACGGACGCACATGCAATTCCGTCCCCGGCTTCCAGTTCCTCTATCGCTCTGCGGGTCTTTGCGTTGGGTACCATCAGATCGAAAGGGAATCGTCCGTCCTCGCCGATACGAATAAGAAGCAGTCTAACCGCATCTGAGACCGAAAGCCCCATACGATCTAAAGCAGCCACAGCCCTTTCCTTGGTCTCGCTGTCTATTCTCACCCTGACCGATGAATCGCAGGAAGGTCTCAACATAACCACCTCCGTTTTGTGACAACACTGTAGCAACAATTACAACTCACGTCAACTCTTATAATGATGTTGTCAAACCGAAAATCTTTGACAAAGCCGACAGGGCAGGAACTGCCCCGGTGGATGTTGGGAACCTGTGTCTACGTTTATTGCAGCAGTTACTGCATAAAACAGGGGCTCTGACACTTACGCGTCAGAGCCCTTGAGTCTTTTCTATGGTGCCGGAGGGGGGATTTGAACCCCCACAAGGTTGCCCTCGGCGGATTTTGAGTCCGCTGCGTCTACCATTCCGCCACTCCGGCAAGCGGGAATAGTAGTATCACAGCATCCGCTTTATGTCCAGTATTTAAAATTCTTTACTTGTTCTTGCCCGGGGCATTGCCCGAGTTGCCGGGGGCATCACCGGATTTTCCTGGAGCATCGCCAGATTTACCGGGGGCATCACCGGATTTTCCCGGAGCATCGCCAGATTTACCGGGGGCATCACCGGATTTTCCCGGAGCATCGCCAGATTTCCCTGGAGCGGAGTCTTCTTCACCCGGCTCAGCCTGCCCCGTTGACTGGCCCTTTCCCTGGGACTCTTTTTCTTTTTCTCTTTCACGTCTGGGCCCTTCGATCTTTTCCTCGATGGCCATATCCATGTCGGATACGCTGACCGATGACCCTGCTCCCTGCATGGATTCCCGCCCTATGGAGTCACGGGTCTCCACGGCTCCTGAAAGGACCGCCACAGAAGCTATGCCATCGGCCACCATCACGCCGAACTCGGTTCCCCTGACCGATGCAACCAGCGTAGGAGTCTTGACATCAAGTTCGGTCCCGGGAGTCACCTTGAACCAGTTCATGCCATCTGGAACCTCGTACTGGTTCAATCCTTCCGGAGTCACACCATCATAACCGAGGGAAGATCCGCCGGTAACCCGGACACGTATGGTACCATCCTTTTCCTCCAGCACGACAAGACCCTTTCCTTCAACCACGATCACGTCACCGGCCTGGAGCATATCTCCCTGGACCAGTGGCCTGGAAGCCCCCGTAACGGTATTGCTTATCTCCGCCGCTCCAAAGACCATCTGAACCTCGGGCCCCCCGGAGGCAAAAACCGGCGAGCAGATCAAAGCAATAACGGAAAGTTCAAGGAGACAACTTAAAGATAACCTTGAAATCCTCCTCATGGCCATCAATTCCCTTCCCTTGAGGTAACTTTGTACGCTTGGTTGAAATCACTATTATTATATCAGACTGCCTCTTCGGCAACTACCTCGAGAAGGGCCTCGACCACCGCTTCGTCAAACTCTTTTCCGGCGAGGGCCTTCATGTGGGCACAGGCTTCCTTCACTGTCCAGGACTTCCTGTATGGCCTGTCGCTGAGCAGGGCATCAAAAACATCCGCCGCCGAGACTATCCGCGAGGCCATATCTATCTCCCCGCCCGAAAGGCCCTGCGGATAACCCGACCCGTCAAGCCTCTCGTGATGGTTTCTTACGGCTCTCAGCGCGGCTTCGGGAAGAGATACGGTTTCCAGTATCCTGCCCCCTATTGATGGATGCTCCCTCACAACCCTGTACTCTTCATCGGAGAGGGGACCCTCCTTGCCGAGGATGCTGTCCGGGATACCGATCTTCCCGACATCGTGTATCACAGATCCAAGGTAGACGGCATCCACCAGACCATCGTCCAGACCAAGTTTTTTTGCCACACTGGATGACAGTTCCGCCACCCTTTCGGAGTGTCCCGCCGTCGCCGGATCTTTGGCATCGAGTGCCGCGATCATGGCCTTTATGGTATCTAACAGAAGGCGCCTGTTTCGCTCACTCTCCTCGAGCATTCCGTAAAACCACGACGAGGACATTATCCATACAGCCACGCTTTTGACCTGCTCCTCCGGGATATCACTATCCCAGCCTACGAGAGTGTAAGACGGATTTCCGGTTCCGGAGTCTCGCATAGTCTGGACAAGCATCCTGTTGACCGGTTTCTGCCTTGCGCTTCTTGAGACAAGTATTTCTCCCGGTTTCATCTTGCTGCCGCTTTCAACCCCCGTCGCCGCAACGGCTTCGGCAGGAGTCATTGATGGCGCCAGCAGTTTCATGCCAAGGTCGCGTTCGACAGATGGCCAGATCTTCCCCAGGTATTCTCCGAAATCGGCCCCCGAATCCATCCCCGTCAGCATAAGCCTGTAGATTGATCCAATTGAAAGAGTTTTTATCTCCCAGTCCCTGTGGAGGATCCTGAAGCGCACGTATAACAGGGCAGAGAATGAAATAGCAAGGGAGATAACGGGAGTTATCAGTGATATCCACCATCCATGGTAAACAAAGATCAGGCGGGTAGAGACCAGCATAAAGAAGAGCAACAGCGCCGCCAGGATCATTCCCTTCCTCGGACGAAAATGCCATGCCGCAAGAGATCCGGCAAGGGAGAGGATAAAAGCGGCGAAGCCGTCCAGAAGAGGGTCGGCCCTGACCGGCACGCCTCCCTGAAGAAGGGTGTTAAGGGCCTCCGCATGGAACCTGACACCCGGGATGGCCTCTATTCCTTCCGGCAATGGAACCATGAGAAAATCTTCAATTCCCGCTGCCGTGGCACCTACGAGCACGATCTTGTCCCTGAAGACATCCGCCGGGACACGCCCCTCCAGCACATCGACAAATTCGTATTCGGGAAATGGCTCCCCGCGAAATCTCACCCAGAGCCTTCCTGAAGGATCAACAGGGACAGAAGAGACCCCCGTATGAAGAACGAGGTTGCCTCTTCTGGAACTTTCGAGTTTCGGCCTCTCTCCAAGCACAAGGGGGAGCGCGGCAACCGAGAGGGAGGGGACATAGGATGATCCGCTCTTTCTGAAAGGGATGTAGTAACGGAACAGGCCGTCGATATCCGGCGATACGTTCGTGAAACCTATGTTCCCGGAAGCCGAGAGGAGCGAAACGCATGGAAAGACGGCTATATCCTTACCGGAGCTGTCTGACACGAAATGCATCGCAAGGACTGTGTTGCCCGTCATGCGGATAACCTCTGCCAGGACGGAATCCTCGACGGGGTCACTTTCTTCGGGAAAAAGGATGTCGAGCAGCACCACCCTGGCATCACCGATACGGCCAAGAAGCCGGGCATGTACCCCTCTGCTCCAGGGCCATCTCCCGAGACTGTCCAGGCTCCTCTCCCCCGCCGCGATTATTACGATATTGCTCCCGGGGCACAATCCCGAAATGGAAGACATGTTCCTGTCGAAAACCTGCCTCTCCACCCTTTCAACCGGAGTCGGGCGCAAAAACCCGATGGCACCGAAAAAAAGAGCGGGGACAAGTATCAAAATCGCGAAACGGGTTTTTTTGAACCGCAAACGCATCCCCTCAGATCAAAGGTCGAATTTGAATTCATTAAGTATATCCCTTTAAGTGCGTTTATAATATAATCCGCGAAGGCGGTGATAGTTAGTGGCCATGATCAAACTTGAAGGTTCTAAGGGGTGCTTTGTCTGCGACAGAACAGGCACCAACGCCCGCTCGCTGGGAGTCACCCTCTACTGGGATGAGGATTCAAAAAGGACCGTTATCCCTTTCACTCCCAAGACCGACTGGTGCGGCTATGAAGGAATAGTCCACGGGGGTATAATAACAGCTCTTTGCGACGACGTTATGGCATGGTCAGCAAGGCAGGCATCCGGAGAGTGGTCGGTAACGGCAAATATCTCCGTTCGTTTTCTGCGGCCGGTAAAATCGGGGGAAAGTTACACTGCATCGGGAAGCGCCTCGGCAGTAGAGGGGCGGAAAATCCGCACCGAGGCAAGGATCACAAATGAAGCTGGCAAGATCTGCGCAGACGCCAAGGCGGTGTTTGTGGCAGTAAAAAACAAGGCGTAAACAGTAAATAGTGAACAGTAAACGGTAATGGCAAGGAACAAGATCAGGATATTTTTTGAAGAAGTTTACCGTTCACCGTTTACCATTCACGGTTTACGAATATCAGGGAGGTAACAATAATGGAAGCATCAACGATCAGGATCAGGCACTACGCACCTGAAGGAGCTGCGTGCAAACCTGTGCAGGAGACTTTCGATACCATCAAGTCTCTTGTGGAGCAGCTTGGACCAAAGCTGGAAAAAATGGGTTTCCCTGTAACGCTCGAATCAGTTTCGTCCGGAAACGACACCGGAAAGCACAACATGGTCACCATGGAATGCATGGGGGTCGAATTCCCGGAAACTCCGCTCGATGAGATTCTCGGCTTTGAGGCCTCAGTGAAACCCTGCGAATCTGCAGCCGGAGAATGCCGCGTTATCGTTGTCGGGGATGAGTCCTACCAGGCAGTTCCCGCCGGCCTTATCGCAGACGGCCTGCTGAGGGTAGCGCTTTCATCCACAGGGGGCTGCGGAAGCGGCTGCGGAACCTGCGGCGGCGGCTGAGGCATCTAATTTACGGCTGCAGTCTGCAGCCAACTCAAAATCCAGATCCACGGAGGCTCTTTCATGACAGAACCCTGGATCACCACCAAGGGCGGTGACAAGGGAACCACCAGTCTGGGCGATGGATCTCGTGTGCCAAAAGACCACCCGAGGGTGAATCTTTACGGAACCATTGATGAATGCCAGGCAGCGATAGGCCTCGCCAGGGCTTCCTGCTGCTACGAGGATATCCGCCAGGTTCTTTTCGAGATAGAGGAGACCATGGGCTCGGTCATGGGATTCCTGGCACTATTTCCGGGTATCCCCGAACCAGATCCGGCACAACTGGATACCATTGTGGAAAAGGTCCGCGGAATCATAGGGGAAACCTTCCGGTTCGTACGCCCCGGGGATTCGGTTCCCGGTGCGGCCCTGCACATGGCTCGAACAATAGCCCGTCGTGGCGAAAGGCTGGCAGTGGCCATGTACAGAAACGGGGAGATAGACGAAACTCCCTACGCCTGGATCAACCGTCTCTCCGACGCGATCTACGCCCTTTCCCTCTGGACCGACAAGGCAAACCGCGAATGTGAAAACAAAAACTAACTGGTGCTGGCTTTTTGAAAAATGTCGAGTGTATAATGGACAGAGTATACGCTCGACATTTTTTCGGGAGGCGGTCTCATGTTGAATGATCCACTATCTCCGGCGCGCAATGTCGACCTCCGGCAGATCGTCTATGAGAAGATCAAGGAAGCCATAGTTGAGGGTCTCATTCGCCCGGGAGAAAGGCTTTCGGAGGTAGACCTCGCGGACAAACTGGCAGTCTCCAGGACCCCCGTCCGGGAGGCCATCAGGCAACTGGCCCAGACTGGTCTGGTAACCCTGGAACCACGCCGGGGGGCTTTTGTGTCACTTCCCACGGTCAAGGACGCGTCAGACCTTTACGACCTCAGGACCCATCTGGAAATAATCGCGGTGCGCCTGGTCACAAAGAACCAGCCTGTCGACGAACTCGAAAGGTGGAGACCCGTCTTTTCGGCCATGACGGATCTGACCGACACCAACCACTACCTGGCCGAGGACAGAAAGTTTCACGCCACCCTGTACGAGACCGCCGGGAACCGCTACCTTACAATGATGCTCCACAACATAGCGGACCTCATAAACCTTTGCAGGCATTATTCGGTGGAGGGTATCCCCCTGAGCACCTTCGCCCACGAGCATATCTCCATTATCGATGCCATCGAGACGGGCGACCCCGACATGGCGGAAGAAGAACTTCGCGCCCACCTCGAAAGATCCAGGGGCGGACTTCTCAACTACCTGAGAGAACACCCGGAACTGACAGCGACCGGTGAAGGTTAAGTCCGGGACATGAACGATACCCAGTGGCTGGGTTATACCCTGGCTTTTTTGGCCGCTGTTTCCTGGGCAGTGGCTCCCGTACTCTACCGGCGAGGGGTGGATCATGTTTCCTATGCGGGTCTGGGAGCCATAAGATGTTCGGGATACCTCGTCAGTGCGGCCCTTTTCCTGCTCTTCACCATGGGACCCGGGGCATTCGCCATCCCTGACGCAAAGACTTTGGGGTTTATCTTTTTGTGCTCCACCATCTGGCTTGTCCTGGGCGACTTCTTCTATTTTTCGGCTCTCCACAAACTGGGGGTCTCTATATGCGTCCCCATAACCTCGGCCTACCCCCTGCTGGTGGTCCCGGCCTCGTGGATATTCCTCGGAGAGAGGGTCAACCCCGCCGTTTTCGGCGCTGCAGTCCTTATCGTCGGAGGGCTTGTTCTCCTTTCACCGAAAGAAAAAAGCGAGGAAGGAAGACGCCAGATAAGGAGCGGGCTTCTGGTGGCGTTCCTTGCGATGTCCTGCTGGACCTTTGGCATCCTCAGCAACAAAATACTTATGGGAATGATCCCTGTTCCGCAGCTGGAGTGGTGGCGCGCCATAAGTGTTACCGTCGGATCCTGGATCATGTACATGGCCGTAGACAGGGCAAGGGGACTGGGGAATATCTCCTTCAGGGCCTTTGTAGAAATGGGGGTCGCCGGGGCGCTTGGCCTGACCATCGGCAATCTTCTCTTCACCTACAGTCTCTCTTATACACCCGTGGACATAGTGGCGTGTATCGCCTCAGTCAGACCTTTTCTGGCCGCGATCTTCGCGACTTTCGTCCTCAGGGAGAGGCTCACGTTCCGAATAGCCGGCGGCATCGTGCTGGTCGTAGGGGGGGTCATGGCGATCACCCTTTGAGGCCAGCCGCCTTGCCATCTTCGCTTCCTCGCCCAGATCCTGAGGATAGTAAAACCGCCTTTTTCTCTCCATATACTCCTGCTTTACCCAGTGCCCGGGGCTGTCATGGGGGTATCTGTACCCCTCGCCTCCGGGCCTGAGGTGCCCGGGAACCTCCTGAATATCACCTTTTTCGATGGCCGACAGGGCGCTGTTCACTGCCAGGTAGGCACTGTTGCTTTTCGGTGCCGCGGCAAGATAGATCACCGCTTCCGATAATATGATCCTGGCCTCGGGAAGCCCCACCATGTCCGCGGCCCACGAAGCGGATGCAGCTATGCTTATCGCCCGCGGGTCGGCGAGCCCTACATCCTCGGCCGCGAATATCATCAACCGTCTTGAAATGAAACGGATATCTTCTCCCCCTGCCACGAGCCTGGCAAGCCAGTATACCGCCGCGTCCGGGTCGGAACCACGCATGCTCTTGATCAGTGCGGAAATGATCCTGTGGTGATCATCCTGGTCGCGGTCGTATCGCTGCAGGGCTCTGGGCGCCGCCTTTCGGACCGTTTCGGGGTCGATCACGGATCCTCCGCCCGCCGCGACCGCCAGGGCCGCCAGTTCCAGCCGGGTCAGGACCTGTCTTGCATCGCCCCCGGAACCAAGGGCCAGCTCACTCAATGTTTCGGGAGAGGCGGTCAATTCCAGGTCTCCGAGACCTCTTTCCCTGTCGGCTATCGCCCTTTTCATCAGCAGCACCAGGTCGTCAACGGATAGAGGCCGGAGTTCGTAGATCACGAGGCGCGACAGAAGGGTCTTGTTTATCTCGAACCAGGGGTTCTCCGTGGTAGTCCCCATAAGAACAAGTTCGCCCTTCTCCACCGAGGGAAGAAGGGCATTCTGCTGTTGCCTGTTGAAGTGATAGATCTCGTCCACGAAAGCGACCGGCGTCCTGCCGCTCATTTTTCTGAGTCTTGCGGATTCGGATACAAGGTCACGGAGAGCTGCTATGTTGGCCGATACCGCGTTGATCTCCAGGAATTCCCTGCCCGTGACGGATGCCATCAGCCGCGCCATCGATGTCTTTCCCACTCCCGGCGGGCCGTAGAGGATGCAGTTTGGCACACGGCCCGAAGCGAGAGTCCTGGCAAGGGGCGCATCCTCCGCCAGCAGGTGTCCCTGTCCGGCTATTTCCGAAAGATCCGAAGGGCGCATCCGGTCGGCAAGGGGAGTTTCCCACTTGCTCGGCGGAACTCCCTGCCCGGTATGTGGATCATCCCAAAGGGTCCTTTCATCGTTCATTTCAGCCATGATCTGATCGCTCTTTCCACAAGCGAAGGATCCTCCGGCAGGGATCGGGGATAGTCGCTCCACGAGACAGAGACCTGCGGGTATCTCTCCCGAAGGGTTCGAGACATACACTCCGCCATGGGAGAGTCAACCGCCGAGATGGGAAGGAACGGAGCCTCCTCCCACTGCTCCAGGGAGATACGGGAATGGCCCGATATCCCGAACCTGCCGATCCCGAGGCGGGCAGCCTCCATGGCCACCAGGAACACTTCGGGAGATTCTTCCGGAACGGAGACCTCTATCCCCCAGGCCTTATCCAGCCATGTCCTGCCCTTTTCCCCGACCAGTTCACGGTACTCCCTCGTAACAAGGGGTTCCGGATCTCTCAGAGAAGATACCATATCCTCCAGCCTGCCGAAGGATATGTCGGCCCATCTCTCCCAGCCAGGCTCGGTCCGCTCGACCAGGACCGCTCTCATCCCCGCCCTGATCGCGCCGTAGAGATCGTAGATGAAATCCCCTATCATCACACAGTTGCCAGGGTCCACTTTTATCGAACCGGCAGCGGCCCAGAGCGCTCGGGGGTCGGGTTTGAGAGGTCCCTCGTCCCTGGAGAGGACCGTGCCGGGGAGTTCGATACCGCATCTGTCCGCGGCCTCGAATATCGAGTCCCTGCAATTCCTCGAGACCACCGCCCAGGGGATACCGGAAGAAACCAGCCACTCCAGGAGTTCATGAGAGCCCCTGACGGGTGTTGCCTTTCGGGCTCCTTCCATCTCCAGGTCGTAGAGATCGCGTTCCAGGGCCTCCCGCTCAGAAGCTTTGAGACGTCCCGCGGCCTCCACCAGGGGCAGCCTCTCGCCGTTGAAGTACCGGGCCCTTATAGGCGAAAAATCCAGTTGCGTATCCGCAAGAACCCCGTCCCAGTCCAGAATGAAACCTTTGGAGAGAGCCGGGTGCCAGAATGGGGGAGAAATATTCAAAAATCCACCTCCGAATAAAGAAAAAGCGGGGCATGGCAAGACCCGAAGCCGCCATTCCCCGCTTTATAAAATGCGCCCCCGCGAGTGCCGTGACACGAAGGCCTTGACCCGATCCTAAAAAGTGGAAGCCTCACCCGCCTCAACTCCGGCAGCGCCTTGACGCCGCCATCGCCGGCAGGTAGAACAGCCTCCCATAACCGGGTGTTGGCTCAAGGCACTTCAATATGTTCACGAACACCGCAGGGCCTGTTCTCTTTTGTCGTCTACGAAGTCATTATAGCACAATGGGGCAAGACTATTCTCTAACCCTTACTGGACATGGCATCGGCAGACCACGAAAGGCCGAGTTTTGCCAGCAGATCCTCGGGCCCCATGCATGATTCGTCCATTACGGCTGATTTGATCTCGACCTCCAGGGGAACCGCCGGAAAAGGCGAAAGGCCGGGCGCGTTGGAGGCAAGCCTTCCGGAAACGATATTGGCCCCTTCGGCAGGCGTGTGAGGAAGAAGCAGGAGAAGAGTGTCATCCCCGATCCTGCCCCAATGTC
>Ga0209607_1001487_pt1 | contig 19645 bp, 22 predicted proteins | sample AD_UKC117_MetaG_FD_184413 | JGI IMG/M metagenome (GOLD analysis project Ga0209607, IMG submission 184413) | Active sludge microbial communities of municipal wastewater-treating anaerobic digesters from Hong Kong - AD_UKC117_MetaG (SPAdes)... | ecosystem: Engineered > Bioreactor > Anaerobic >... | reverse complement strand
GTCATCCAGGCCCTGGGCGTGCAACAGCAGGGGAATGCGATAAATGGTATCTGCGTCGGGGACGCTAATCACCGCCCTGGGTTCGATGTTAGTGAACAGAGCAATTTTGCGGCGCTCCTCGGGGGGGATTTCCCGATCCGAGCGACAGAGCAACATGTCCGGCTGGATGCCGATGGAGCGCAATTCCTTGGCGGAATGCTGGGTCGGTTTAGTCTTGAGTTCGCCGGAAGATTTGATGAATGGTACCAGGGTCAGATGAATGAACAACGAGCGCTCGCGGCCTAGTTCCAGGCCCAGTTGACGAATCGCTTCCAGAAAGGGCAGGGATTCGATGTCGCCGACCGTGCCGCCGATCTCAATCAGAGCGATGTCGGCCTCGCCAGCGCCGAGACGGATACAGCGCTTGATTTCGTCGGTAATGTGGGGAATGACTTGCACCGTGCCGCCCAGGTAGTCGCCGCGCCGCTCCTTGCGAATCACGTTTTCGTAGATGCGCCCGGTGGTGAAGTTGTTACGCCGGGTGGCGGTCATGCAGACGAAGCGTTCGTAGTGACCCAGGTCAAGATCGGTTTCCGCGCCGTCGTGGGTCACAAAAACCTCGCCGTGTTGGAACGGACTCATGGTGCCGGGATCGACGTTGATGTAAGGGTCAAGCTTGACCAGGGTGACCTTGAGGCCCCGGGCTTCCAGAACAGCCGCCAGCGAGGCGGCGGCAATGCCTTTGCCCAGCGAAGAGACGACACCGCCAGTGATGAAGATAAATCGGGTCATGCGAACTGAGGGGGGTTGCAAAAAGACGCTACAAGATAGCAGACCCGGCAACTGATAGCGACATGCTTTACCACCTTGAGAGGGTAATATCGGTTCTCGATAAGTTTTGAATCCTGGATTCCCTCCTTTAGCTAAAGAGGGATGAGGGGGATGTGGATTGAATAACTCGATAGTGCGAGAACTTTCGTCAGTCCACCGCGCGCACGGCGGCGCACACCCGCAAAGCCTGAACCGTATCGCGCACGTCGTGGACGCGCACGATACGCGCCCCCTGCCAGGCCGCGATCACCGCCGCCGCCAAGCTGCCCGCCAACCGTTCGTTCACCGGTGCATCCAGCAACAGGCCAATCATGCTCTTCCGCGACAAGCCCACCATCACCCCGGCGGCAAGACCGGTAAACCGGTTCAAATGCCGCAGCAACGCCAGATTGTGCTCCAGGGTCTTGCCGAAACCGAAACCTGGATCTACCAGAATCCGCTCACGCGGAATGCCCGCTCCTTCGCAAGCGCCCACCCGCTCAGCCAGAAACGCCCACACCTCCGCCAACACATCGGCGTAATGAGGTTTCTGCTGCATGGTTGCGGGATTTCCCTGTAGATGCATCAGACACACCGGAAGACCACTGGCTGCCGCCGCCTCCAATGCGCCAGGCAATTGCAAAGCGCGCACATCATTGATTAGGCCCGCCCCGGCCCGAATCGCCTCGCGTATCACCTCGGGTTTGCTGGTATCCACCGAGACCGGAATCGGCAACTCTCGCGTCAACCGTTCCACCACCGGCAAAACCCGATCCAGCTCCTCCTGAGTCGCCACTGGCGGCGCACCGGGCCGGGTGGATTCGCCGCCAACATCAATAATAGCCGCGCCTTCCGCCACCATGATTTCAGCGCGGCGCAAGGCATCGTCGAGGTTAAGGTAACGCCCGCCATCGGAAAGCGAGTCGGGGGTGACATTTAACACCCCCATGACCACTGGTTGACGTAAATCCAGTTTCTTTCCCGCACAGTCCATCAACATTGCAACCGCTCCTCAAAACAAAACCCCTCTTCCGCAGGGAAAGAGGGGTTGCCGTCACTCATTTCCGGTGGAAGAGGGGTTAAGAGTAAGGCCGATTAATGCTGCTCAGCCGGCCCGCCAATCGGCTTTTCACCCCGCCGATCCTTGTCCAGATCGATGGTCGTTCCGGTAGGCGGTTCGTCATCAGCATTAACATCCGCCGGTTCACGCGGCGGCCGGCCTGCCATAATGTCGTCGATCTGATCGGAATCAATGGTCTCGTACTTCATTAAAGCCTCGGCCATCTGGTGCAGCTTGTCGAGATTATCTCGTAGCAACTGCTCGGCGCGCCGGTAATTCTGATCAATGATCGAACGAATTTCCTCATCAATGACATGAGCGGTTTCATCCGAGACATTCTTATGCCGGGTCACGCTGCGCCCCAGGAACACTTCGCCGTCATCCTCGCTATAGGTCAATGGTCCCAACCGGTCGGACAGACCCCACTTGGTCACCATATTACGGGCAATATCAGTCGCCCGTTCAATGTCGTTCTGCGCGCCCGTGGTCACCATGTCCGCGCCGAAAATCAGCGATTCGGCAATGCGTCCGCCAAACAGGCTGGAAATCTGACTCTCCAAGCGCTGCTTGCTGAAGCTGTAGCGATCGCCTTCAGGCAGGAACATGGTCACGCCCAGCGCCCGGCCACGCGGGATGATGCTGACCTTGTAAACCGGGTCATGGGACGGCACCAAGCGACCGACAATCGCATGACCGCCCTCATGGTAAGCCGTCAGCTTCTTCTCCTCTTCGCTCATCACCATCGACTTGCGCTCGGAACCCATCATAATCTTGTCCTTGGCTTTCTCGAAGTCCTCCATGTCGACATCGCGCTTGTTGCCACGAGCAGCGAACAGGGCCGCCTCATTCACCAGATTCGCCAGATCAGCGCCGGAAAACCCGGGTGTACCACGCGCAATCACCGAGGGCTTGACATTGGTGGATAGCGGCACCTTGCGCATGTGAACCTTGAGAATCTGCTCACGGCCCCGCACATCCGGCAATGGCACTACGACCTGTCGGTCAAAGCGGCCCGGCCGCAATAATGCTGGATCGAGTACATCGGGGCGGTTGGTCGCGGCGATGACGATAATACCCTCGTTACCCTCAAAGCCGTCCATCTCCACCAGCAATTGGTTCAACGTCTGTTCGCGCTCGTCGTGACCACCGCCCAGGCCCGCGCCGCGATGACGACCAACCGCGTCGATTTCATCAATAAAAATGATGCAGGGCGCGTGCTTCTTAGCCTGCTCAAACATGTCGCGCACCCGCGAGGCGCCGACGCCGACGAACATTTCCACAAAATCCGAACCGGAGATCGAGAAGAACGGCACCTTGGCCTCGCCGGCGATGGCCTTGGCCAGTAAGGTCTTGCCGGTGCCTGGCGAACCCACCATCAATACCCCGCGCGGGATCTTGCCGCCGAGTTTCTGGAACTTGCCGGGATCGCGCAGGAATTCGACCAGTTCGGCGACTTCTTCCTTAGCCTCATCTACGCCGGCTACATCGGAGAAGGTGATCTTGATCTGATCTTCGCTCATCATGCGCGCCCGCGATTTGCCAAAAGACATCGCCCCCCGGCCCGCGCCGCCGCCCTGCATTTGCCGCAAGAAGAACACCCAGATGCCGATGAGCAACAGCATCGGGAACCATGAAATGAAGATCTGCATCAACAGCCCCTGCTTTTCAGGCGGCTGACCCTCGATATCGACGCCATGATTGAGTAATTCGCCAATCATCGCGCTATTGTCTGTTTCTGGACTATAGGTTGTGAAGCGTTCGCCGCCGCTAGTGCGGCCCATGATGGCGCGGCCATCAATGCTCACCTGAGCGATGCGTCCCTGTTTGGCTTCCTGCAGGAACTGGGAATAGGACATTTGCGCGGAAGGCGCCACCTTGGGACCGAAGCTATTGAATACCGACATCAGCACCACGGCGATGACTACCCACAAAAGAATATTTTTAACCATGTCGTTCAAGACGGACACCTCGGCAAACCAGGACGGGATAACGAATGCAATTGGGAGCTACTTGGGAATGAATCACGGATTTTCCAGAGTAATTACTGCAAAGACTTCAAAAAAAGAGCGATTTTTTAGACCGACTCACCCGCGATAGTTCCGGGCCAGTAGGTACTGCTCAGCGCTGCGCGCGCGTGAAGCCGGGGGTTTGCGGGGCGCGACCGTCGTAAAAGCGGCACGTAATTCCTTCAAAAATTGATCGAAACCTTCACCTTGAAAGGCTTTTACCAACAGATCGCCGCCGGGGCGCAGGCATTGCTGGGCAAAATCCAGGGCCAGTTCCGCCAGATACATCCCGCGCGGCTGATCGACCGCTTTCAGGCCGCTGGCATTCGGCGCCATGTCGGATAACAGCAGATCCACCGGCCGGCCCGCCAGAATCACTAATAGACGCTCCAGCACCTCGGCTTCACGGAAATCCCCTTCAAGAAATTCGACGCCGGGTAAGGATTCCATCGGCAGGATGTCCAGAGCGATCACGATGCCCCGCTCCCCCACCTGACGCACCGCCAGCTGCGACCAGCCGCCCGGCGCCGCGCCTAAATCGACCACGGTCATGCCAGGCTGCAGCAGCCGATCTTTTTCATGAATTTCCAGCAGTTTATATACTGCGCGAGAGCGATAGCCCTCCCGTTGCGCGCGCTTGACATATTCGTCGGTGAAGTGTTCCCGCAACCAGCGGGCGCTGCTTTTACTGCGCGGCATTCGGGGATTGCTCGCGTTTCTGAGTCACTTTAGCGATGACCCGTCGCGTGCGGACGATGATCCAGATCATGCCTAACACGCCATAACTCAGCAACAGCAGCAACTGCAATGGGATACTGTCCAGCGCCCGTCCCTGCACCAGCAACACCACCAAACCCACGACCAGGATCACGCCCAAGTCGAGCTTTACTTCATTCAATGGACTCGGCGCTACCGCGAAGCCCTTGCGGGCGGGTACACTATCCGCCTCTTTTATCCTGTCGGGTTCCCTACTCATGCTCACCTTGACCCTATCGCAAAAACGCCACCTTAAAGCGCTGGCTCATCATCGCAAACCTGTAGTGATCATTGGCAACAACGGCGTCACTCCGGGAGTCAGCCAGGAAATTGATCAGGCGCTCAGTCACCATGAACTGATCAAGGTGCGGGTGAACGCCGAGGATCGCGATGCGCGCGAACGGATGATTGAAGCACTCTGCGCCGAGTCCGACGCAACGCTGGTGCAACGAATCGGGCATGTCGCCATTCTATTTCGCCGCAATCCCGATGCGCCGCACGTTGAATGGCCAGTTTAAATGGTGCTGGTGGGGGGACTCGAACCCCCAAGCCCGGCAAGGGCGCAAGATTTTAAGTCTTATTCCGGTTTTCATAACGCCATTGATTAATAACATCTTTATTTCTTTATCCGCTGATCATGGGGCAGAAATGGGACATTTACCCAAGAGCATCAGCAACACTCTACAGCAATTCATATCGGCTTTGAAATCGACAAATTTATTCATGTTGCACTGCGTCAAGTCCCAAAATTGCCCCATTAGCAAAGGTTTCTATCGAAAAGTATTTAATAAATATAGATAATTATCGCATACGCATAGGATTAATAATCTTGTGTTGCTGATGATCGCCGATTTTGGTAGGTTATCGCTCCTGATTCCCCACAAGAGCCTACTGCTATGGCGACTATCGAAAAGCGCCGATCCGCCGACGGCGACCCCCACTACCGCGTCAAGGTGCGCTTGAAAGGCCATCCACCCCAGACGGCGACCTTCACCAGTCGCAGCGATGCCAACAAGTGGGCGGCGAAGGTTGAAACCGAGTTGCGGGAACATCGCCATTTTCCCGTCGCGGTCGCACAACGGCATACCGTCAACGAGTTGATTGAACGCTACTGCAAACACCACCTGGCCCATAAGAAAGTTGCGGACCAGCAAGCCCGGCAACTGCATTGGTGGCAACAGCGCATGGGCCACCTGAGCCTGGCCGACATCACCCCGGCTCTGATCATTCAGCAACGGGAAGCCTTAACCGAATCCAGCGCCGGCACGCGCCCGCGTTCTCCAGCGACCGTCAATCGCTACCTGGCCGCCCTCTCCCATGTCTTCACCATTGCGGTTAAAGAATATGAATGGTTGGACCGCAATCCGCTGTTACTGGTCAGCCGTGGCAAGGAGTCCAAAGGCCGCGTGCGCTTTCTCAGTGACTCCGAACGTAACCGCCTGCTGGCCGCCTGTCAGGCCAGTAGCAACCCCGATCTTTACCTGGCCGTGCTCTTGTCATTGGCGACCGGCGCGCGCCGTATGGAAATTCTGGGGTTGCGCTGGCCGCAGGTCGACCTGGTTCGTAAAACCGTCACCTTGCTGGAAACCAAAAATGGGGAGCGCCGCGCCTTGCCCTTGGGGGAACAGCCACTCGATCTGTTGCGCGACCGAGCCAAGATTCGGCGCATTGATTCCGACCTGGTCTTTCCTGGCCGCTATCCGAATCAGCCCGCACAATTCCGCCATGCCTGGGCGACCGCACTGGAGGCGGCCCAGATTCAGGATTTCCATTGGCATGATTTACGACATTCCGCCGCCAGCTACCTGGCCATGAGCGGCGCAACTCTCCAAGAAATCGCCGCCATCCTGGGCCATAAAACCCTCGCGATGGTGAAACGCTATACCCACCTGTCGGAACCGCATACCGCCAGCGTGGTAAACCGCATGAACGCCAAGATTTTCGGCGAATAGCCCCAGAAACAAAAATGCCGGAACCCTCGGGCAAGGATTCCGGCGTACTCATCAGGACAAAAAGATGGAAGCGAATAGGATAACCGATTTTTTTGTATGGGACCTACGGAGAATATTTACCGCACACGAAGTTGCTTATTTGTGGTTTGGTCTTCAACCCAATTACGGTAATGATCATCCCGGCAATATAACTAGCTTTGTGCTTGCCTTAAGTGAAACTCAATTACGCAGTGAATTACTTTTAACTGGCGACACTGGACGCCGTTACTATACGGACAGCCACGGCAAGCGAATGGAAGCTTGGGTTCAAGAAAGCCCAGACTATGAACGCGCGTCTTTACGAAGTTGGGCGGAAAGGATAGGACAAAAGCCACTGTTTCTATTTCCTGAATACCGGGAACCCCTGCCTCTTGATAACGCTGCTATCGTTTCATGTGGTAATGAAGACATCCCGCCCAGAGCCAAATCAACCCTGCTTAAAATGTTGGATGCTGCGTTATCACAGCAATATGGACAAGACTGGTTAGATGGTGATGTTGAAACTCTCGCATACAAATGGATGAAAGATTTAGAGCTTGAAGGCATTCCTATCCCTGCGGAAAAGCGCGCAATAAATAAATGGTTAGCTGAGATAAAAACTCGTCGCAAATAGCCGTCAATTGACCAATTGGTCAATTGGTTCCAATTGGTTCCAATCGGTAAGACATCCCCGCAACACCCCGTCATGATTGGCCGCACAAACCACGAGCAAGAGGCCAATCAAAATCATGAACCATCCGCAACCGCGAGTCCTGCTATCTGTCAAGCAGTTTTCCGAACGACACCCCGCATTCAGCCAAGCCAGTATCCGGCATCTGATTCATTGCAGCGATGAACGCGACCGCAGTAAGGGCAAGCTGCCCGGCAATGGCTTAAAAGAAGTCGGCGCTCTTCTCAAAGTAGGTCGGCGAATCGTTATCGACGAAGGCCGATTTTTCACCTGGCTTGATCAGCGCAACGGCGTACAGCAAGGGGAGGCTCGCCTCTGATGCCCCGCGCTCGCTTTGACCGCAGGATGAACCCCGCCGACCGCGCCGCCCTGAACGCGGAAATCCGCCGCCGTGGCTATGGCGACCTTCAAGGGTTGTGCGCTTGGCTGGCAGAACGTGGCGTCACCATCGGCAAATCCATGATGAGTCATTACGTGATCCAGTTGCGCCGTATGGATGAAATGCAGGTGCCTGCTCATTTCAGCCCGGAAGCCCAAGCTGCCCTTACCGACTTTGCGCAGTTGGTTCTGAACGCCAAGGCCGGATGGGACCGGCTGATCAAGACGCTGCAACTTCCGACGCCATGAAACGCCGCCAGATTGACGCCATCGCCGCCGACCTCTTGAGTGGCGAACCGGTTGATGCTGTGACCGCCGCCTCGCGTCATTCGATCTGGCGCTTAAGTAGCCTCATTCACCGCCTGCGCGCCCGAGGCTGGCCGATTACTGCGAGTCAGGATCATGGAACCGGACTTGCCCGTTATGCCCTACCGGAAGGATGGAAACCCCCATGCTGACCTTTGCCTTCAACGCCGCCCTGCCCGCGACGGCTAGCGCCAGCGCCGCGCCGACGTGGATTCAATTGCTCCCCGATGCCACAGATATCACCGGCTATGACGGGCGGCGCTGGCTCAATGACATGCCCCATGCCGTGGTGAACCAGACGCGGACACCCCTCGTTGTCGATTTTGAGCACGCCAGCGAACACCGCGCCCCGCAAGGTCTGGACGCGCCCGCCGCCGGCTGGGTTACCCGCTTGGAAGTGCGTGGCGGCGTTTCGGTCTGGGGTCAAATCGACTGGACAGAACGCGCTCGGCAGCAGATTACCGCGAAGGAATACCGCTACTTATCGCCCGTCTTCCAATACGAAAAGGGCAGCCAGCGCATTGTCCGGCTGACCAGCGCCGGCCTGACCAACCAACCGAATCTTGATTTGAAAGCCCTTAACCAAAAAGGAAATCCCACGATGTCGCTCTTCCCCGCTGTCGCTGAGGAATTCACCATTCCCGTGAAATTGAATAAAGAGGATCAAGCTTTTATTGACGAAACATTGAAGCACTTAGGCATTAATCTCAAACAGGCGTATGAGCGACTACTCCAAAAAAAGGCCGCTGAAAAGGCCGCCAAGCGCCAGCTAAACGAAAGCTTCGCCGACGCCTTTGCCAAGGGGTTAGAACAGGTCAAGGAAGCCTATTGGCCCCCCGCCGACCGCAGCGCCGCCAATCGCGCAACCGCCAGCGCTGACCCTGATCCGCTCGCCCGCTTTGCCCCGCAGCATCGCGCCCAGATTGAGCGCGACCGCGCCGACAACCCGCACCTGTCGATTGAGCAGGCTGTTGAACGATTCTTGATCACCCAGCGCGCCCAAAGCGCCCTCGCCCTGTCTCGGGAAAAGGGCCTGAGCTATGGGCAAGCCTGGCAGCAATTGGAAACCGCCGCGTTCTACGCCGCCGACTAACCCTTCCCCCGCCCCCCAACGAAGAGATTTCAGACATGAAAACGACCGCCGCTCTCACCGCCGTTTTGGACGTGCTGAACCGTCAACAGGAACATGGCCAAGCGCTGGCCAAGCTGGACGCCGCGATGGCCGTCCAGCAGCAAATCATTGATGGTGCCGCCGTAGATCATGCCGCCGTGGACCAACTGCAACGCCAGTTGGAAGACGCCCTCGCCCAGACTGCCGCCGGCGAAACGCCCGCCGCCAAGCCCGAGGTGCTGGCGGAACAACTCCGCAAAGCCCGCACGGATTGGGAAAAGGCCCAGGCCGACGCCACCGTCCAGAGCGACCTGGCCCGGCAGACCCTGGCCGGATTAGCGCGCCGCCGGGAGGCTTTAAGCGGCCAGGTGATGGATCATGCGCTGAACGATGCTCTCAAGGCATTCATTCTCAGCGAACAGGATGAAGCCGGGCGCGCCTATATCGCCGCCAGCGATGCCCTGGTCAACGCCTATGCCAAGATTCAGGCGCTGCAGGCGATGGCGATCCGGCATAGCCCGGCGCTGCATCGCTCCGGCCCGCCGCCGTTCCTGCATGAACTGGACTTGATCAAGCGTCCGCAGAACATGGCCCTGCCCGAACCCGTGGCGTACAGCCCCGGTCACCCCGACGTGCTGTTCAGCCATCCCAACTTGCGCGCCCTGGTGGAGACAACCCGCCTGGCGCTGGTGACCGAGCTCCGAGAGGTCGGGCTGTCGTTCTAGGTTCGCGGTAGGGACTTTCCCGGCAGGCTAGGCTGAGGCGTCTGCCGGGTTTTTCCCTGTCGCTATTGGCGCTTCATCCGTTGAGTTTGTTGGAGTTACGCAAGGCCGGGACACATAGAATGAGTCTCAATCTATGTGTCCACAAAACAAAGTCTTGCGCGTACCCACCGACCGTGAATAATGTCCCTTCAATGCGGCTGTCAACCGCGTGTAAATCCACTTTCAACGATGGAGTCGTGTGCTACAATTTACCTGTCGCTGCAAAATCAGCGACCCGGCGTGACAACCGGAAAAACCACAGGCGCACAGCGCCCCCTTGCTGCGAAATCGGCGCTTTTTTTGCGCCCGCGTTCTCTGCAATGGCGGGTTGTGTGGGGCAGCCCTTGCGGCTGGCCGGTTCCCTGTGTCCGGTTTGTCACCCCCGCACAGCCCGCCGCCCTTACTCCGTGACAAGAGTAGCGACGGCTCCCGCAACACAGGAGTTCGTCTCATGAAATCTGAAATCCCTTCCTCGTCTCGCAATCATAACGAAGTTGAAATCGCCTTGATTCAAGCGGCCCGCGAAAACAGCACCGGCCCGAATCCGACCTTCCGCGATGAAATTGATTGGCGAATTGGTCACGCCAAAAACACCATGAACTTTTTGGCGTGTGTTTTCGATCAAGCCAACTTCCATGATTTCGACCTGAACTATGAGCATCTGCACGGGGTGGCCACCTTGCTGCTCGCCGAGTTGCGCACTATCGAAATCTTGCATACCGCGCTGCAAGAAACCTTTAACGGATTTCTAAAAGGGGAGGTGCAATTATGACGAACACTTTGGATGACATCCTTGTCAAGCTCGCCCAGGTCACCGGTTACACCCCGCAGCGATCCGGCGATGAATGGCGCGCGCGTTGTCCGGCGCATGAAGACGACACCCCTAGCCTGTCGGTTCGGGAAGGCGACCAACAAGCCATCTTGATGAAGTGCCATGCCGGCTGCGCCTACGAGGCGATTGTGGCCAAGCTGGATCTGGCGCACAAACCCGCGAAGCCTGGCCAGCGCCGCATCGCGGCGACGTACTCCTACTGCGACTTAGACGGTCACGAGGTCCGCCAGAAGATCCGCTATGAACCGAAAGGCTTTGCCATTCGCCATCAGGATGTGGCTGGAAAATGGGTTTACAAAGCCGGCGTCGGCCCCATCGTGCTTTACCGTTTTCCGGAACTCTTGAAAGGCATCGCCGAAGGGCAAACCATTCTAATTGTAGAAGGTGAGAAAGACGCTGATCGCCTGGCGGCGCTTGAATGGATTGCCACCACGAACATTGAAGGCGCTTCCGAACCGGGCAAGAAAGCCAAGTGGCGGAAGGACTACACCGCGCAACTGTCCGGCGCTGGCCGCGTGGTGTTGATTCCCGACAATGACGCCCCAGGGCGCGCGCATATGCAGCACATTGCCCAGCAGCTTCAGGGCAACGTCGCTGACCTGCGCTGGCTGGAATTACCCAGTCTGCCCGAAAAGGGCGACGTTTCGGACTGGCTGAACCAAGGGCACACGCGAGACGAGTTGCTGGCCCTGGTGGAACAGGCCCCGGCTCCTCGCCAAGAGGCTACATCCAAAGAAGTCCTCGAGGAGCAACCGCCGATCCCCGCGCCGCGTTCTGCCAAGGTCAGGATCAACGCGGGCGAATTACCCGAAGCGGTCGACGCGGTTGAAGCCGCGCTGATGACGCATAGCGCCCCGATCTATCAGCGTGGCGATGCGCTTTGCCGCGTGGTGTGCGTTCCTGATTGCGTGGTACGTGGCGGCAAGGAGCGCCCCCAACAGGTGACCAGTATCCTACTTCTGGATACGGAGCATCTGTTGGATCGAATCAACCGGCTGATTCACTTTGAGCGCTGGTCGGATCGGAAAAACGACTACGCCCGCTGCCATGCGCCGCGCGCCGCCGCCACCGCTCTCCTGGCGCGTGTGGGTGAATGGCTATTTCCGGCGCTCAGTGGCGTGGTCAACGCGCCCACCTTGCGGCCCGACGGTTCACTGCTGGATCAACCCGGCTATGACCCAGCCACCGGATTGCTGTTCGAGGCGCAAGGCGTGGTCTTCCCCCAGATTCCCGAACACCCAACCCGTGCCCAGGCCGAGGCGGCGCTGACCTTCATCGGGCAAGAAGTGCTTGCGGGCTTTCCCTTTGCAGAACCCAGTGACCGCGCCGCTGCGTTGTCCGCCCTGCTCACCGCCTTGATTCGGCCCGCGTTGCGCACGGCCCCGATGCATACCTTCGATGCCCCGCACCCCGGCAGCGGTAAGAGCTTGCTGGCCGATGTGGTTGCACTGGTGGCGACCGGCAACACCGCCAAAGTCATGAGCTTCACCCGTGACCCGGAAGAGATGCGCAAGCGCGTCTTGTCCGTACTGTTGCAAGGTGCGGCCGTGGTCAATCTCGACAACCTGGAGGAACCGTTGCAAGGGGCGGCGCTGTGCAGCGCACTCTCGCAAACCTCCTACAGTGACCGCTTGTTACAGTACAGCCGGACGATCAGCGTATCGACCTGCTGCACCTGGATGGCCACGGGCAATAACCTGCAAGTGATCGGCGATATCACCCGGCGCTGCATTCCCTGCCGGTTAGATGCCCAGTGCGAACACCCGGAAGAGCGGGAATTCAAGCGTGATCTGTACGACTGGATTCCCCGACATCGCCCGCAACTGGTGACCGCCGGCTTGACGATCCTGCGCGCCTACCTGGCCGCAGGCAAACCCAAGCAACCCATGAAAGCCCTGGGCGGTTTCGAGGACTGGTCCAACACCGTGCGCGCCGCGCTGATTTGGCTGGGTGAAGCCGATCCCAATGTCGGACGCGCGGAATTTGAGGAAGCCGACCCCGATCGGTTGCAACTGCGCGCGCTGATGCTGGCGTGGTATGCGACCTTCAAGAGTGCGGGAGCCACCAGCAAAGAGGCCGTCGCCAAGGCGAATGAGACGCGCATCAATGACCAAGGCGATGAAGAACGCTGCTATCCCGATCTGTGGGAGGTGCTGAATGATCATTTCCAGGATCGAAAAGGCATGATCAGTACCCGCGTAATCGGTGAATTCCTCAAGAAATTCAGTCGCCGATTCGAGATTGGCGCGCGGTTTGAGGAAAGGGGAAGCTCGCAAAATCGCCAGATTTGGCGCGTAGTGATTGCTGATCAAAATCGCTTCCAAAAATTTTGCAGTGAGGTTGAACAGACTCACACGACTCACACGACTCACATGGACGGCAAAAACGAGATGGTGGTTATCTGTGAGTCGTGTGAGTCTGGTGAGTCTGTTCCCCCAAGGTCCGAAAATTTCGCAACGCCGAAAAACGACGTGGCCGCCCTGGTTCACGGCCTGAAAAACGGTTATCGAGGCCGTGACCGGGCGGCGCTGATGGAAGCGTTTGGTTGGGATAAAGCCCGATGGGAAGAGGCGAAAGACGCAGCGATGCTTCAAGGATTGATCGAAGCAAAAGCCGGATTTTGGTATGCCACAGGGGAAACGCCATGATCCGCGCTCTGGTGACCGGGACGCTGCATAACGACCCGCAAGCCCGAACCAGTCAGAACGGCAAACCGTTCACCACCGGCAAGCTCAAGGCCGACGCCAGCGAAAACGGCATCGCGTGGGTTTCGCTGATTGGATTCCAGGAACAAGCCGAGCGGCTGGCGACGTTGAAAGCCGGTCAGGCCATTTCGATCAGTGGCCGCGCCAAGCTGACCGCGTGGCTGAACAAACAGGGCGAAGCGCAGGCCGGGCTGGACGTGGTAATTGACGAACTGGCGACCTTGCGCCCACGCCCCAAACCCAAACCGGAACCCGCCCAGGCCGGGTTTGATGATGATCTGGCGATCTGAACGGAAAGAGTTGGGGAGGCGACGCGGGGATAGCAACCCCCAGAACCTCATCAGTGCCATAAAGCAAAGGGTTCGTCAGCTTGACCGCCGCCTTAAACGAGCGCCGCTACGGGGGAGCCGCCCCCGCTCCCGATAACATCACTGGCGTTTAACCCGGAAGAACAGGGAAGAACCCGGATAAACAGCGACAACACTAAGCCCCTGATCAGGCAAGCAGAATGCCGTGCCCAGGTCGGATAAAATGACCGTGTTCCCGCTCCCTATCGCGTCGAGGTCATCATGCAGATTCCCGAACATTACCCGCCGATCCTGGCCGACATTGCGCAACTGCTACGGTTACGCCTGAACGGACATTTTTCCGCTGACCAGGCCGACGCCCTGGCGCTGGCCCAGGTTGAAGATTTGCGTACCGTGTTTGGTGGGTCTCTGGTTTATCTGCCCAAAGGACAGGACTACGAGCGCAAGACCCGCGATGCGGCCCTCTATCAGGAGTTCACCGGGCATAACCACCTTGACTTGGCTCGACGCTACAAGCTCACCGTCACCCAAATCTATGACATCATTGCCCGTGTTCGGGCGGCGCGGCCTTCTGCAACAGAAGATCGCCCGATCGCCTGAATGGCGCTGGCGTTCTGTGGATAAGCCGACTTATCCACAGTGAAGTTATCCACAGGCAGGGGATAAGTCGGGTTGTCCACAAAGCGCCTTATGGCCTTGGGACACTGGCGGGACAATCAAGGGCGAAAAACCGCCAAAAACGACAACGATTAAACAATGTGACTGAAAAACGCCCTACACTAACCCATTGAAAATATGGTGCTGGTGGGGGGACTCGAACCCCCAAGCCCGGTCAGGGCGCAAGATTTTAAGTCTTGTGTGTATACCATTCCACCACACCAGCCTGAAAGGCGTAACCCGCTAAAACCTCACGAACAATGATTGGCGTTAGGATAGCTCATTCAGATTCGCATCGGCAATAGAGGTTTCAGGCATCACAGAGCAGTCTTACTATGTGAGAGCTGATCGCAGACGGATCGTCAGGGTAGCGGGACGGGATTAATCGGATGGTCCTGCGGCCAGAGCAGCGCAATACCGCCCCGACCAAGGCGTGTTAAAGGCCCATGCAGTTGGCGTAATAGGTCACTGTGGCCGGCCAGTCGGAGAAGATTCCCTCGATTCTGACCCTGCGAGCTAATACGTCCAACGCTTTGTACATGTCGCTGTCCTTGCGGATAGCTTTGCCCTCGGGGTCAAACAGGTAGTACCAGCCCCCTTTGGACGCACCATTGCGTAGATCGGAGCGCTCGAAGGTCCAGGTGATGATCTTCAGTCCAGCGCCCTTGATATCCAGGGCATACTGGGACGGAATCACCTCGCCGGCATCGTTGACGTCCAGCAGCGCCCACATGGGCGGAGCGAATACCTGCACGCCTTGTTGTTTCAGTTGCCTCAACTCGGCGACGGTCAGGCGCGGGATGGGCGGGTTGGCAGTAGGGTCGATGCTGTCCAGGTAGACCGCCTGCTGGCCGAATTCTGGTTCGTTCTTGATCCAGTACAGGATGTCGTCCAGGTTGAAGGATTGGACCCATGCCCGTGTAGGATCAACGCCGGCGGCATTGAGTTCGTCGATAAATTTCTGGGCATATTGCGCCTGACCGCCGAAGATGGCTTCGATGCGGTCTTGGTGTGTAGCGCCCTTCAACTCGGGAGTATGCTTGACTCCGTTGAGTTCGTTAAGCTCGATGCTCTCCCTGAAAGTGACCACATTAGCGCGACCAACGTAGAGATCAGTACGCCAGTTGGCGGTGCCGCCGAGGAAGCCCTCTGGCGTGTCGGCGGCGGGGTTACTGGCGTCCATCTTGGCTTTCAAGCTCTTAAATTCTCCTAAAGTCAGATCGCTAGCGCAGCACTGTGGGGCAGGGTGAGCACCGTCTACTGGACCGGTCCAGGGCACCGTACACTTAGCGTTTAGATCAGTGGCAACGATGTTCGTGGTGGTCGCCAAGTCGCATTCGCTGTGGCGGCACACTAACACGCCATCCTTGGTGAAGGTCACGTCACATTCCACGATGCCAGCCCCCATACGAATGCCCGCCATATAGGCCACGTCCGAGTGCTCTGGAAACTGCAAGGCCGCGCCACGGTGGCCAATGGAAAAGTCAGTGCGATAAAAAGGCCCATCCTTGCACTCCAATAGGCGATCCTTCAGCACTCCCTCGTCCATGCCCTCGACCAGGTAGAATGGCCGCGGACCGAGTTGCACGCTGTCCCATTGCAACCGTTGAGGGTAGGATTCCCAGGACGGCAGCTGGGTGCTCTTGGCGGTCGCGCTGCTTTCAGCATGTACGACGCCGATCCCGGCGCCAGTTAGCATGGCTAGTGCTACAACCAGTGTCTTGTTTTTGCTCATCGCTTAGTCCCATGAAGTCGAGTTGATCGTACTGGCGCGCTCGCGCTTAATACATTTTGTGGCGCGGTTGTGTTCGCAAGATGTCAAAACGATTTCAGTCGTATGAAGCAAGAACTGGGGACCGTACGGCTAATCTCCCTCTCCTCCTGGCAAGGGGGATAAACGATGAGTTCCGGTTGCGCCTGCTCTTCGGTCAGCCAAGTCCAGCGACCACATAGCGCGATTGCCCTGCAGGCTGATAGTGATTAGTTTATGCTGGTAGCTTCAATAAGGATCGAAAATACCGGTTGATGGCGACTTGGACCCCATAAGGAAGCATCTGGATAGCGACACTTTTAGCAATTCGGCTAAACTGAAAGAAGATTAACGTTTGAGGAATGTCCCATGCAAATGCCTGATCCTAACCCTAGCGTCGCTCTAGCATTAACCGAGGATGTCGGCAACGGTGATTTGACAGCGGCTCTGATCCCAGAAGACGCCCAGGCTGAGGCGACAGTTATCAGCCGCGAACCGGCCGTGCTGTGCGGCGCAGCCTGGTTTGATACGGTATTCCGCCAACTGGATTCACAGATAGCCATTGAATGGCAAGTGGCTGACGGTGACCTTGTGACGCCGGACCAATTGCTTTGCACCCTGCGCGGCCCGGCGCGATCCTTGTTGACGGGCGAACGCACCGCGCTCAATTTTCTGCAAATGCTGTCTAGCACCGCTACCCTAGCTCGTCGCTATGCCGATGAGGTGGCGGGGACCAAGGCCACGATTCTCGACACCCGTAAAACTCTCCCCGGCCTGCGGTTGGCGCAGAAGTACGCGGTGCGCTGCGGTGGCTGCCAGAACCATCGCATTGGCCTGTTTGACGCCGTGCTAATCAAGGAAAATCACATTATGGCCGCTGGCTCCATCAGCAACGCCATCACCGCCGCCCGTCGCCTGCATCCCGGCGTCACGGTCGAAGTGGAAGTAGAAAACGTTGCGGAACTGGAAGAAGCGCTGGCCGCTCACCCTGACATCATCATGCTGGACAACTTTGATCTAACGGCTATGGCTGAAGCGGTGAAAATCACCGGTGGGCGAGTCAAACTGGAGGCATCCGGCAATGTCAATTTCGACACGGTTCGCTCAATTGCCGAAACCGGCGTCGATTATATTTCGATTGGCGGCTTAACTAAGGATGTGCGGGCCATCGATTTATCAATGCGGTTTCACACTCTCTAAACCCACCGGTTGTCATGCGAAATTCACTTTGCGCGTCTAAGCTATCAATGAACAGGAACCATAAACCATAAAACATGATGAGGAGGATAAAACAATGTACGCAAATCTGGCCGTAAGCACTCGCCCTGTCAGCCTGGGTCATCCCGTGGCCGACTATCGGGCCGCCGATTATCTGCGTCAGGAGATCGCCTTTTTTGAGACCCGCCTGCACGAAATGGGCGAAAGCGGTGATTGCGCCTACGAGCATGCGCTCAGTCGCGCCTATGAAACACTGTTGTGCGAACGCCGTCAACAATTAGCGCAATTACAAGCTTGAATTTACGGACCTGCGCGGTTGCGCTCGTTAGCCTATGGCTGACGTTACCCAACCCGTTAGCTCAGGCTGCCGTGGAGCAACCCGTCGCGCCTTTCCAGGCTCGCTATGAGCTGTATGGCGTGGGTCTCCCCTTGGGCGAGGCGTTTATGGCGCTGGACTACCCTGAACCGAGCCATTACGCCATGCGTTTTGAAGTGCGTCCCAACCGTCTGGTCGGGCTGTTGACGTCGAACCAGGTTCAGGAGCAAGCCAGCGGCGAAATTCATAATGGCCAAGTCCAATCCACTCAGTACGCACAACAGGCGGACACCGGTGGAGAGACTCGCGATATCCAATTGCGCTTCAACCGGTCGACCGGGCAGGTCGAGGCCCACGACAATGCCGAACAAGCGACATTACCGCTATCGCCTGGCGTGACCGACCCACTCAGCCTGCATCTGATGGTGATGTGGGATTTGGAGCGCGATCAGTTGCCGGAACAGTACGCACTGATTGATGGAACCCGAATTCGCACCTATCAGATCCGCAACGAAGGCGAGGAAACGCTGAAAACGGCGCTCGGCGAATTGCACACGGTGCGCGTTAGTCAAGCCCAATCGGATGGAAGTCGCATCACCACCTTCTGGTTCGCTACCGATTTGCAGTATCTCCCCGTGCGCATCACTCGGCAGAAAAAGGGCCGGGAGGATTTGCGGCTGGAAATCCGTTCGGTCGAACGCGAATTCACCACACCCTAAAACCACTTGTGATCCAGGAAGTTTTTACGATGTCTGAATCTGCTAATTGTATTTTCTGCAAAATTGTCCGTGGCGAAATTCCATCCATTAAAGTCCATGAAGATGCCCAGACGCTAACCTTTATGGATGTCCGCCCAGCTAGTCCAGGCCACACTCTGGTGATTTCCAAGACGCATGCGTCCAACTTGCTGGAGATTGCCGAAACTGATCTGCTAGCGGTTACCCTGACGGTCCAGCGCGTGGCTCGGGCTATCCAAAAGGCATTGGCCCCGGATGGGATGCGCGTCAGTCAATTTAACGGTGCCGCTGCCGGCCAGACGGTATTTCATTACCACGTCCACATCATCCCAATGCAAGAGGGGCAGCGGACTGGTTCGCATGGTCGAGAGTCCGCTAACCCACAAGAACTGGAATCATTGGCCGCGCGAATCCGCGCAGCGCTGCAATCTTGACGCGGATCACTTCCGATGGGGTCGGTCGCCGCGAGCGCGACGAAACAGGACGATGTCAACTCGCCGGTTCATCTGCCGGCCTTGGGGCGTAGCGTTGCTGGCGATGGGTTCTTCTTCACCACGCCCCTGAGTGATTAACCGGCGGTTATTCACGCCTTGGGCGCTGAGAAACGTCGCTACGCTTTCTGCCCGGCGCAACGAAAGATCGAGATTATAGCTTTGTGAACCTTGATTATCGGTATGGCCGATAATGCGACTCCGAATGCCACGATAACGCTTCATCAGCCGGGCGACTTCACGCAGCGTAGGAGCGAAATCGCGGTTGATGTCGGCGCTGTCATAGGCAAACATTACTTCGCTGGGCAGCCGCAGCCGCAGGCTGCCATCGGGCAGGGATTCGACGCGCATGCCCAGTCGGCGATATTTTGGAGTAATAATGCGTTCAAATTCCTGCTGGGCGCTGCTGAGATCATCACTGCCTGATGGGCCGCTGTCCGCATCTTCATAGCCCTCTCCAGCGGGCTGCGCGACGGCGCTGCTGGGGACCATGAGGCCGGTAGCAAGAAGCGTCAAGGTCAGCAGACCCAACGCGACAAGACGGGATAAGTTCATCATGAAAGCTCCTTGAGATTCGAGTGCAAATTCAAAATATAGAACAAAAATGGCTGATCAGAAGAGCGCTCTGTATAAGACACTTACCACTGATCGCCCTGCGCTTCGGGATCGAAGTCTAGTGGGCTGACACAGAAGTTTTGACAGGTTCAGAGGTTTCTAGGTCCACCGGGGTTTCAGAAGATTTCAAGGGAGGATAGAGGCGCTTGAGTTTGACCCGGGCCAAGTCGGTGCCGAACTGCCAG
>Ga0209607_1001485_pt1 | contig 19657 bp, 17 predicted proteins | sample AD_UKC117_MetaG_FD_184413 | JGI IMG/M metagenome (GOLD analysis project Ga0209607, IMG submission 184413) | Active sludge microbial communities of municipal wastewater-treating anaerobic digesters from Hong Kong - AD_UKC117_MetaG (SPAdes)... | ecosystem: Engineered > Bioreactor > Anaerobic >... | reverse complement strand
GCCCAGCACTGCCCAATACTTGCCCTCGGTCGCCCGCCACGACCAGCGCAGAGCGCCACCGGCGACCACGACCTGCGCCAGAGTCGGGATCAGGCGCCCGGTCAGCCAGACCGACAGCACGATCGACCCGATGAAGGCCAGCAGGCCCAGTGCGACCGCGAGGGCCGGGGACAGCTGTGCGGCCAGGGCGATTGCTCCCACGACCAGGACCAGGGCGACTCCGGCCAAAACGGTGATGAGTACGTAGTAGCCGAACAGTCGCAGACCTGCGGTGAAACCGGACCTCCAGGCGGGGCCCCACGACACGGGGTTCGACGTGGTCGCGTCCATCGCCAAACGGTTGACGGCCCCGATCTGCACCGTGCTCGCGAGCAAGAGCAAGACGGACAGGATCACGCCGATCAGGACCCATCCGGCGACCGGCAGACGGCTGAAGGCCTGCCCGAAATCGGCCTGCAACTGGTCGATCTGCGCCTGACTGAGATTGCCGTCAGGTGTGCTGTCCAGCGTAGTGCCGAGGAAGTCAAGGCCCCTGCGGAAGGCCGGCAGATCCACCAACGCCACCCCCAGGACGGCCATGAGTGCGGTCATCGCTGTCCAGATGATCACCGAGATCGCAAGGATCGGCCACCATGCGCGCCGGACGATCCGTCCGATGTCGGAGAACATCGAGCCCAATGGCCGCATGCCGCTGCCAGTCAACGGGTTACTCGGCGGCGGTGAGTAGGGAGCGTAGCCCCCCAGGGGTGCGGTCGCGGCGGGTGCGCCCGCCCCTGCGTCCCACGCGCTGGCCGGGGGCTGAACGGGTTGGGCAACGGTGGGATCGGGCGCCAGGGGCTGCTCGACCGTGCCGGTGGCCGGTGGCTGCACAGCGGCGTCAGTCGCAGCGGGCGGTCCGGTGCGGGTGTACTCGCTCCACCCGATCCCGCTCCACCAGCGAAGACCTCCTGTGCCGTCGGGATTCGGGTACCAGCCAGCCGGAGGCAGATCGTTGCTCATGACGCAAGGCTAGACAGTTGGCGAGAGCCCGGTGCCGCGGCACGCCCGTGTGCGGGCAGCGAGAGGGGCTTCTAGGCCCCGGTCCAGGATGGCGCCGCAATTCGGGGGGCATGTTGATCGCCGTTTTGGGCGCGCGCAGGCAGCTGCGGTCATCACGTGGCGGAGGTCGCCACCGCCGAAACTGTCAGCCCCGGGCCTTGCGCCGTGCCGTCGCGCGTCCGCGCAGAGCCGCGTTCAACTCGACCTTTCGCAATCGCACCATGTGCGGAGTGACCTCGACGCATTCGTCTTCCCGGCAGAACTCCAGAGCCTGCTCCAGCGACAACTGCCGCGCGGGGATCAGCCGTTCGAGCTCCTCACCGGTCGAGGACCGCACGTTGGTGAGCTTCTTCTCCTTCGTCGGGTTGACGTCCATGTCGTCGGCGCGGGCGTTCTCCCCCACGATCATGCCTTCGTACACCTCGGCGCCGGGTTCGACGAACAGGGTCCCGCGTTCCTGCAGGTTGAAGCATGCGTAGCTGGTGACCACACCGCGGCGGTCGGCGACCAGCGAGCCGCTCGGGCGGGTGCGCAAGTCACCGTGCCACGGCTCGTACCCGCCGAAGACGTGGTGCATCAGGCCGGTCCCGCGCGTCTCGGTGAGGAACTCGGTGCGGAAGCCGATGAGTGCTCGGGCGGGCACCCGGTACTCCATGCGCACCCATCCGGTCCCGTGGTTGGTCATGTCCTCCATGCGCCCGCGACGTAGCCCCATCAACTGCGAGATGACCCCGACGTAGTCCTCCGGGATGTCGATGGTGACGTTCTCCATCGGTTCGTGCAGCGTGCCGTCGATCTCCTTGGTGACGACCAGGGGCTTGCCGACGGTCAACTCGAAACCCTCGCGCCGCATCATCTCCACGAGCACGGCCAACTGCAGCTCGCCGCGACCCTGCACCTCCCATGCGTCGGGGCGGTCGGTGTCCGCGACCCGAAGTGAGACGTTGCCGATCAACTCGGAGTCCAGCCGGTTCTTGATCAGTCGGGCGGTCATCTTGCTGCCCTGCCCGCCGGCCAGGGGCGACGTGTTGGTGCCGATGGTCACCGAAATGCTCGGCTCGTCCACCGTGATCACCGGCAGGGGCCGGGGGTCGTTCGGATCGGCCAGGGTCTCACCGATCGTGATCTCCGGAATCCCGGCCACCGCGATGATGTCGCCGGGCCCGGCTTGGTCGACGGGCTTGCGCTCCAAGGCGTCGGTCATGAGCAGGTCGCTGACCTTCGCGCTGGTCTGTGTCCCGTCGGCGCGGCACCACGTGACCTGTTGGCCCTTGCGGATGGTTCCGGCGTGGATGCGGCACACCGCCAAGCGGCCCAAGTAGGCAGACGCATCCAGATTCGTGACGTGCGCCTGCAGAGGGGCGTCCTCGTCGTAGCTGGGAGCCGGGACGGTGGAGACCAGCGTCTCGAAGAGCGGTTCGAGGTCCGGTGAGTCGGGCATCGACGCGTTCTGTGGCCGCTCGAGGCTCGCCCGACCGGCACGGGCGCTCGCGTAGACGACCGGGAAGTCAATCTGGTCCTCTGTGGCGTCGAGGTCGAAGAACAATTCATAGACCTCGTCGACCACCTCGGCGATCCGGGCATCGGACCGGTCGACCTTGTTCACCACTAGAACCACCGGCAATTGTTTGGCCAGCGCCTTTCGCAGCACGAACCGGGTCTGGGGGAGCGGCCCTTCCGACGCGTCGACCAGCAGCAGTACGCCGTCGACCATCTCGAGTCCGCGTTCCACCTCACCGCCGAAGTCGGCGTGGCCGGGGGTGTCGATGATGTTGATCGTCACGCCGCCGTGCAGCACCGCTGTCTGCTTCGCGAGGATCGTGATGCCCTTCTCGCGTTCGAGGTCCATGGAGTCCATGACCCGGTCGGCGACGTCGGCGTTCTCTCGGAAGGCGCCCGACTGCCACAACATGGCATCGACCAGGGTCGTTTTGCCGTGATCGACGTGGGCGATGATTGCTACGTTCCGCAGGTCGCTGCGCAGGGCCATGTGACGTGTCCTTGGGATCGGGGATTACCTGATTGTCGCAGGTGGGCCGCTCCGGCCCGGCGACGCGCTCGTATCAGAACCCCGAGGCGTACCGTGGAGGTATGCATCACAAAGGTATGGGCGCAGCAGCACTGACGACGATTCTGACCATCGGGTCGGTGGGGGTGGTGGCGCCGACGGCCAGCGCCGCGCCGACTCGGGACCTGTACATGGTGAAGAACCTGCAGTCGGTCAACGGGCTGTACTACGGCGACTTCGCGGCGCTGCGCAAGAAGGGCCGCAAGGTGGTGGGCGCGATCGGCGCGTTCTACAGCGAGTACTTCTGCATCAAGGGCAAGGTGTCGAAGGGCAAACTGCGCGCCACTCAGTACGACGAGTTCAACCAGCCAGCGGGCAAGTACACGGTCCGGTGGAAGGGCTCGGGTTCCAAGCAGCGGATCAAGGGCACGACGTCGGTGAGCAAGGCGCAGATGAAGATGTACGGCGGCAGCAACCCGGTACGCATGATCAAGGCCTGCGTCCGCGCGACCTAGTAGGCCGCAGCCGCGGCCCTGCTACCGGTTGACCAGGCTGGCAGGCATCCCGATTCCGGTCTGGAAAGCCTCCAGGCAGGCCTGCTTGGAGATGGGGCGCGCGAACAGGAACCCCTGTCCGAGATGCACCCCCTCACGCAACAGGATCTGCGCCTGCATCGGGGTCTCAACGCCTTCGGCCAGCGTGTCGAGACCCAGCGCCCGTGACAGGGCGACGATCGTGCGCACGATCTCCAGCGACTCAGGGGACTCGCCCAGACCGGCGACGAATGCACGATCGATTTTCAACTGATTCGCGGGGAGGTCGGCCAAGCGCGACAGTGAGGAGAAGCCGGTCCCGAAGTCGTCGATGGCCACTTGCACACCGAGGGCACGGACCCGGTCGAGTTCGCGCTGCGCCTCGCTGTCCATCGCGGCGCTCTCCGTGACTTCGATGATCAGCCATTCCGGTTCGACACCGCGCTGGTGCAGGACGGTGGAAACGGTGCCGGCGAAGTCATCCTTGAGTTGCTGGGTGTCGACGTTGACGGCCACGACCGCGTCGCAGGTCTGACGCCATTGGGCGAGGGTCTGGCATGCCTGGTCCAGGATCCAGCGGCCCAAGGTCGGCATCATTCCCTGCACCCCGGCCATCGGGATGAACTCCATCGGGGGGATCATGCGGCCGCTGGCATCGCGCCAGCGGACGAGGGCTTCTGCGGCGACCATCGATCCGGTACGCATGTCCACCTGGGGCTGGTACTCCAGGTAGAAGTTCTCGTCGGGCAGGCGCATGGCGATCCGCAGGGCCCTGGCCAACTGCCGGTGAGCTGCGCCCTCGGCGGCCATCACCGGATCGAACCGCACCACGGAGTCGGCTTGCTTCTGCTTGGCAGCGCGCACCGCGATGTCAGCGTTGACCAGCACGTTGTCCAGGGAGTTGCCATCTTCGGGCCAGACGGCGATCCCGATGGAGCTGCTGAACTGCACATCCCGGTCGCCGATCGGGATGGGTTCGTGGACCAGGGTGTGGACCATCGTGGTCAAACCGGCGAGCGAGCCGCGGTCCATTGCCCGCGCCACGACGAACTCGTCGCCGCCGAGCCGTGCGATCGTCGAGTCCACGTCGCCGGCTAGAACGGACAGCCGATGGCCGATCTGGCGCAGGACCAGGTCCCCGGTCGGATGGCCCCACGCGGTGTTGACCTCCTTGAATCCGTCGAGGTCGATGAACAGCACCGCCAACGATCGGTCGGGGTTGCGCATACACCACCCGTCGACCCAACTGCGAAGACCGTCGCGGTGCGGCAGGCCGGTCAAAGGGTCACGTTCGGCCAGGAAGCGCAGGCGGCCCGTTGCCTGCTGCAACTCGTCGGCCAGGCGGCGGATGCGCCGCGCATCCAGCCATTTCCACACCACGAGGCACAACAGCACCGTGACGATCAGTCCACCGATGAGCGCCGCCCACGGGCGCCAGGCGCCTTGTTGTGCCAGGAATCCCGGGGTGGGTTGCCCGGCCAGAATCAAATCCTGGTCGTCGGTCAGCGTCACCGTGGCCGAACTGGTCCAGTCCTGCGGGTTGTCGGGGTCGACGTTCGAGTCGTTGGACCAGATGACCTCGGAGTTCTGCCGGCGGTCGTCGATGAGCGTCAAGGACGTGGTCCGATCGGCTTGGGCGCCCGTTGCGCGCTCCATCCACTCGGGGATCCGCAGGACTGCCACCGCCACCCCGGCCCAACTCTGCTGCCGTCCTTCTACCGTGGTCGGTCGCTCGCCTGGGCGATAGATCGGCGTGTAGAGCAGCAGAGCCGGGGTGCCGTCCTGCACGATGTTCGTCAGGCCGCCGATCCGCGTTTCGCCGGTGTCACGTGCGGCCAGGACGGTCGGGCGGTTGGTCGGGCGGTAGAGCACATCCAGGCCATATGTCCGGCCGTTGCGAGCTTGCGGATAGGTGTACTGGATCGGCAGGTATTCCACGCGTTGGGGGGAGGGGACCAAGCCGTCCGGTGATGGATCCCGGATCCCCTTTGGATGCCCGTTCTGGGTGAGCTGGGCCTCGAACTCGGCGCGTTGTGACGTGGAGATCAGCGGCGCATACTGCACTGCCTGAACGTCCTGGCGACCCGCGAACGCCCGCCGCACGAAGGCGCGGAACTCCTCCTGGGTGATGTCGCCCTGGATCTCGAACAGGCCAGTCACGGCGCCCATCGAGCCGTTCAAGGTACCCAAAGAACGCGATGCCCGTTCGGCGGTGCTGGACACGCTCTGTCGCACCACCACCCGGGCATCCTCGGCGACGTTGTGCCGCTGCAGATCTACCATGCCGATCGTCAGGGCCAGTCCCAGGGCTGCGACAAGGGCGACCGGAATGGCAAGTTTCCATGCCGAAGGAACCCCCTTGAGATCTGGACCTGGATCCGCCACGGTTCAACTATCCTGCTGCGAAGAGGTTTATTACCATTCGAGACGATTCGAATACGCAGAGTAGTCAATATGGACCCCCTCGGACATAGGCTGAGGTGACTGATGGGGAGGCGCGCATGCGCAACGGCCGCGGGTCGTCGATCGCATTGGTGCTCGCCGGCGTGCTGTTCCTGCTGGCCAGCGTGGCCGGATTCCTCAATGCGAATGTCGTCAACGGTCCACGGTTCGCCGACCACGTCAACGCCATGCGCACCGACCCGCAACTGGCCGCACAGATCGGCGCTCAGATCAGCAGCGCCCTGGTCGACGCCCAGCCCGACCTCGTGGCGATCGCCCCCGCTCTACAGCCGGCCGCGGCTGCAGTGGTGGCCAGCAGCGCATTCGACGGGGTGTTCACACAAGCGGTGGCGGCTTTCCACAGCGCCCTGACCGAACAAGGATCGGAATCGGCGGTTCTGACGATCGCCGACATCGGCTCCTCGGCGCTCTCCCTGGTCGAGGCGATCGCCCCGGACCTGGCCAAGAACATCCCGCCCGGCCTGGACGTCACGCTTGCTCAGATCGGCGGCCAGCAAGGGGTGGCCGCCCAGGTCATTCCGTTGTTCCAGACGATCACCGCCCTGGCGTGGCTGCTGCCCACCCTCACCGTGGCTCTGTGGGTGCTCGGAATATGGATGGCACCTGCTCGGCGGGTGGCCGTGCTGCGGGTGGGGTGGTCGCTGCTGGCGGTCGCCACCACGTTGGCGGTCCTGGGTGGTCTGGCCTGGATGACCAGCCGGTTGTACAGCCCGGGTCCGCTGCCCTCAGCAGTACTGCAGTCGGCTGCCGACGTGTTCGGTCGGGCGCTGGCCGTACGGGTGTTGTGGACCGCAGTCGTGGGTGGCTTGCTCGTGGTGACGGCCAGTGCCCTTCTGCCGCAGGTGCATGTGCATGAACTGGTGACGTCGTGGGGTCGGCGCCTGACCCGGCGTCCCAGTTCGCCGGCGTGGGCCTTGATCCGGGCCTTGGTGCTGGTGGCGGTGGGCGCGGGCTTCATCCTTGAGCCAGACATCGCGGTTGTGGTGGTTGCGATCGGGGTGGGAATCGCCGTGGTTCTGACCGGCGTTGCCGAACTCGACCTCGTGGTCGAGCGATCGCGCGGCGCGGCCGAGGACGAGGGTGCCTGGCGGTGGGCGTGGGTGCCACCCGTCGCCCTCGGCGTGCTGGCGATCGGGCTGGTCGCCTTCGTGCTGGTGCCGTCCGCGTTGCCCCAAGCCACCCGGGTCGCCGCCTCGACCGGTGATCCGAGGGCCTGCAACGGGCACGTGGAACTGTGCGACCGTCCATTCAACGACGTCGCGTTTCCAGCCAGTCACAACTCGATGTCCGCAGCCGACCAGCCGGGTTGGTTCCTCGCCGAACAGCCCACCGGCATGGTGGAGTCCCTGGACGACGGGATCCGGGTGTTCCTGATCGACACCTGGTACGGCCAGGCGACCCGCTCCGGCGGTGCGGTCACTGCCCAGCGCTCCCTGGCACGGGCGCAGTCGGGTTTTACGGCGGGCCGGGCGAGCGCGCTGACGCCTGCGATGGAGCGCACCATCGACCGGCTGCGCGGCGAGCAGACCCTCGGCCCAGAAAAGCCGTTCCTGTGTCACACCCTGTGTGAACTCGGTGCCACTGAGATGCAGACCGAGCTGGCGGGGGTCAAGTCCTGGTTGGACCAGAATCCGCGCGAGGTCGTGACGATCTTCATCCAGGACGCGGTGACGCCAGCGGACACTGCGGAGGTTTTTGAGGCGACTGGGTTGGCCGACATGGCCTACGTCCACGACCGGGGTGACCCCTGGCCGACGCTGGGCCAGATGATCGACTCGGGCCGCCGAGTGCTGGTGCTCATGGAGAACGAGGGTGGGGCTGCTCGGTACCCCTACTTGCATTCCGGCTTCGATCTGGTCCAGGACACCGGGTTCACGTACGAGAGTGTGGACGATTTTGATTGCGCACCGAACCGGGGTCCGGCCGATGCTGAGCTGTTCATGGTGAACCACTGGTTGAGCGGTTTCACGACGCTGGTGTCCAGCGCCCAGCAGGCCAACACCGAGGACGTCCTGGGGCAGCGGGTTAGCACCTGCCGCGACGAGCGTGGTCAGATCCCGAACTTCGTGGCGGTGAACTGGTACGACCAGGGTGACCTGTTGCAGGTCGTGGATCAGTTGAATGGCTTTGGGTAGTGGGCGCTGCCATCAAAACTGGTCCGGATCGTGCGCCGGTGGCCCAGTTTTGATGGTCGGAATCAGTCATATCGGGCAGATTGCCGTGGATTGGCGTTACAAGGGGGCCGGATCGCCGGGAGCGGCGTCTCAGTGGCCCAGATTTGATGAGGGCTCGCGCCACTCATCTGCTCACCCGTAGCCTGACGGCTGTGAGCCTGTGGTGGACCAACGCGGTCGTGTACCAGATCTATCCACGTTCCTTCGCGGACTCCAACGGTGACGGGATCGGGGATCTCGCCGGGATCGAGTCGAAGCTGGACTACCTCGTGGACCTCGGCGTGGACGTTCTTTGGCTGTCGCCGATCTATCGATCACCGCAGGACGACAACGGGTACGACATCAGCGACTACCGCGACATCGACCCGATGTTCGGCACTCTCGCGGACTTCGACCGGCTCCTGGCGGCCGTGCACGAACGTGGCATGAAACTCATCATGGATCTGGTGGTCAACCACACCTCCGACGAACACCCGTGGTTCATGGAATCGCGCTCGAGCGCGGACAACCCGAAGCGGGACTGGTACTGGTGGCGCACCGGATGTGATGACGGTCCCCCGAACAACTGGGGCTCTATCTTCTCCGGCAGTGCCTGGGAGTACGACGACCTCACGGGCGAGTACTACCTGCACCTGTTCACCAAGAAGCAGCCGGACCTCAACTGGGAGAACCCGCAGGTCCGGCAGGCTGTCTACGACCTCATGAACTGGTGGCTGGATCGCGGGGTCGACGGGTTCCGCATGGACGTGATCAACTTGATCTCCAAACACGCAACCCTGCCCGACGGGCAGCAAGCGCCGGGCGAGTTATACGGCGACGGCAGCCCGTACTACAGCGAGGGTCCGCGGGTGCACGAATTCCTGCAGGAGATGCACCGGGCGGTGTTCGCCGATCGGGACGCCGAGCTGCTGACAGTCGGGGAGACGCCCGGGGTGTCAGTGGAGCAGGCCCGCCTCTACACCGACCGGGATCGGCACGAACTCGACATGGTCTTCCAGTTCGAGCACGTGGAACTCGACCACGGTCTGGGTAAATGGGACGTCCGATCGCTGAACCTCGTGGAACTGAAGGAGAACCTGGCGAAGTGGCAGTACGGGCTCGCGCGGGTCGGCTGGAACAGCCTGTACTGGAACAACCACGATCAGCCCCGCGTCGTGTCCCGGTACGGCGACGACCGCAACTACTGGTACGAAAGCGCGACGCTGCTCGCTACAGTCCTGCATTTGCTGCGCGGCACGCCCTACATCTACCAGGGCGAGGAACTGGGGATGACGAACTACCCCTTCGCAAGCATCGAGCAGTTCCAGGACGTGGAATCGCTGAACTACTACCGGCAGGCGGTCGATGGCATGGGCCTGGACCCGCGGCTGGTCATGAGCAGTCTGCAGGCGATGGGCCGCGACAACGCCCGCACCCCGGTCCAATGGGACGACTCGGCGCACGCGGGATTCACCACGGGGACGCCGTGGTTACCGGTCAACCCGAACTACCCCCGGATCAACGCAGCGGCAGAAGTGGCTGACCCGGAATCGGTGTTCGCGTACTACCGCAGCCTGATCGCGTTGCGTCACGCCGATCCGGTGGTCCGCGATGGTGACTTCGAATTGCTGCTGCCCGCGGATCCGGATCTGTTCGTGTTCACCCGCACCGCCGAAGGTGTCCGTCTCCTGGTCGCGGCGAATGTCGGCGACGATCCAGTCGAGTCCCCGGTCGACCTGCACGGGGATCTGGTGATCACCAACTATCGGGAACCGGTGGGGCAGGTTTTGCGACCGTGGGAGGTCCGGGTCCATCGGCAGGAGGTGACGTCGTGACCGAGGAAGTGGACTACCGGTATTCGCTGGCCAACGAGCGGACCTATCTGGCATGGGTCCGCACGGGTATGGCACTGATCGCCGGCGGCATCGCGATCCGGATCTTCATCATCGACGCTGGTGCTTCCCCGTTGCTGTCGGTGTCGGCCATCGGCTTCGCCATCCTGGGTGGCATTCTCACCATCACGTCGTACCTGCACTGGCAGGATGTGCAGCGCCGGATGGAGCAAGGTGAACCGTTGCCGACCCAGCGTGGTCCGCTGATCCTGACCATCGGCATGGTGGTGCTCACCGTGATCGTGATCGCGGGGTCCCTGTAGTGAATTCCCAGATAGAACGCACGCGGCTGGCCTGGCGACGGACTGTTCTCGCGCTGCTGGTGGTGGCGGGGGTCGGGTCGGTGCACCTGGCAGTGGCCGGGCTGGGCCACTTTGCACTGGCGGTCGGCGTGATAGCCCTGATCGGTTGTGTTCCGGCCGCCCACCGGCTCACCAGTCTGCGACATGCGCAGATCCGCGCGACGTGGGAGCCGGCCGTGCTGACGGTGACAGGCTGTCTGCTGGCCTTGAGTGTGCTGGTGAACCCCTAGCGAATTGGTGGGCAGAACATCTATCGAACGGCCTTGGCCGGTGATCCGGAGTTGACCAAGCTGAAAGCGAGTACCACGAGGCCCAGGTTGAGGATCGCCGAGGAAGGCATTCCCACCGCACCCGGCCCGGTGAGTGTGGCGAAACCTGTGGCCGACATGTTGAGCACCGCCACACCGCCGAGCGCGCAGCCTACGGCCGGGGCCGATACCGGCCCGCGCCACTTCAGCAGGCGTCGTTGCACCGGCTCCACGAGGCCGGCCAGGAACCAGGCGGTGGGGACCACGACCACGGCTACCGCGATGTGCACCAGCCACCATAGCCCGCTCAAGGGTGGCTGAGTCCAGCCAGTGGCGATGACGGTCGCCGCGGCCGTGCCCACCAGCGGGATGTGCCATAAGTACATGCCCATCCCACGCGCGCCGATCAGCGCGATCACCACCCACAAGCGGTCGCGCGATAGGAGTCTGCCCAGCACATCCCAGAGGCCGGCCAGCAGCAGGATCTGCCCGGCGCCGTACAGCGCCAGCACAACACTGGGCGGGGCGAGGTTGGACAACCCTGGAACGCCTGCCACCGAAATCAACGAATGGGAGTACGGGCCGACGAACGCCACCAGGACGGAGGTCGCGATCAATGCTGCCCCCACAGGTGCCAGCCACCTGCGGCCCTTGAGTTGTGGCAGGTAGTAGCCGCACTGGTGCAGCCATCCCCAGACCAGGAGCATGTTGATCCAGCCCCACGCGGCGAGGTCCGTGGTGCGCAGGGCGTCGAACGCCGCGATTGCGCCCAGCCACAGGCCCAGTGTGAGCACCGGGTGCGGTATCCAACGGGTCGTTATGACGGCCGCTGCCGCCACCAGCAGGTACACGCCGGCGAACCACAGCAACTGCGACAGGAAGCGTCCCGCTCCGCGCACCTGCTCTGAGCCGTGGAACGCCAGTAGCACGACGGTCCACAGGCTCGCGTACACCACAACCGGGGCCAGCAACGACCTGCCGCGAGCGCGCAGGTAGTCCATCTGGCCATGTCTGCTCAGCGATGCCGCGTTCGATACCGCCCCCGCCGCGAAGAATAGGGGCAGGACCTGGAACAACCACGTCAGCGCGATCAGGTACGGGACATCTTCGACAACGTTGACGGCGGTGCCGTCTGGCCGTACGTGCCAGGCCAGGCTGTGACCCACGATCACCAGTAGCAGAGCGACCGCCTTCACCGCGTCCAGCACCCGGTCCCGGGTCCGCGAGGCGGCCAGCACGCGCTCGCCGATGCCAGCCTTCATGGATCGACACTAGGGCGTGATGGGATCAATGGTCGGTTTGCGCGGATGAGCTGCCCGGTTCCGCGGGATGGGTAATCCACAGATTCTTCCGGGCCGGTTGACCCGGCGTGTGATCCTGACAGGCTGGATGCATGACAGGGATACCGGCGGAGGCCTTCGAGTTCTATGAGCACCTCGATGTGGACAACTCACGGGAGTTCTGGATAGAGCACAAGTCCGAGTACGAGCAGTATGTGCGCGATCCTTTGCACGAACTCGCGCAGTCACTGGAACCGGACTTCGGCCCGGCGAAGCTGTACCGGCCGTACCGCGACATGCGGTTCAGTCGTGACAAGACGCCCTACAAGGACCACCAGGGTTGTTTCTTCGCAGCTGACAACGGTCTCGGATGGTACCTGCAGGTCTCCGTGCACGGGTTGATGGTCGCCGGCGGGTGGTATTCGTCGAGTGGACCGCAGGTCAAACGTTTCCGCGAGCACATCACCGAAGCTGGGGCCGGCGATATCCGCGCTGCTTTGAAGGGGCTGCCGAAGGCGGGCTTCACCATCGATGGGGAACAGCTGAAGTCCCGCCCGCGCGGAATCGACGCTGATCACCCGGATCTCGATCTGTTGCGTCATCGCACGCTGCACGCGACGAAGACCTGGGAGCCAGAAGCCTGGATGGGGACCAAGCGGCTGCGAACCACGGTGCACAAGTCGCTGGACAAGCTGCGTCCCATGGTGGTCACGTTGGCGCAGATCGTCGGTCCGCCGGAATAATGGATGTGTGACCCGCGCTGCTTGGACGACGCCACATCCGGATCGGTTGGCGTTCGACCACCCGCGACGGGCTGAAATCCTCGCGGCGCATGCCAGGGCCGTGGAGGCTGGAGACGCCGGATACTCCGATCCCGACACGGGACTGTTCGTGCTGACCGCGGCGTTTCATGTCAAGCGCGGGACGTGCTGCGGCAACGGATGCCGACACTGCCCGTACATCTTGGAGGATTGATGGCCACCCACCGCCAGTTGCTCAAGACCCTGGGCGCATGGTCCGCAGGGTCCATGATCGCGGGAGGTGCGCTGTGGTCCGCCGGTCGAACCCCGGCGGTGCGCAGCTTCGGTCGACAGACGGCCGCGTGGGGCGCCGTCGATGCGGCCATCGCGGCATTCGGCCTCAGCCGACCGGCTCCTGATACCGACCGGCTGCGCAAGGTCCTGCTGGTGAACTGCCTGGCTGACGTCGGCTACATCGGTCTGGGGTTGTGGGCGTGGCGCTCGGAACGGTTCCGCGCCGATGGGGCGGCGGTCGTGGTGCAAGGGGCTTTCCTGCTCGCGCTCGACAGCCACTTCGCGTATCACCTGACGGACTAGGGCTGGCGCTGCTGGTGCGCCACAGCGACGATTCGCGCATCCGTTGGACAAGCGCGGGCGGTGGTTCTCCAGCCTCTGCGCCGATGTCCAACGCCTGATGTCGGTTTTCCGGGGGTGAGGAGGCGGGGGCCCGGTGCGTCGCGGCCTTGACATCGGCGGACAGTGGTGGTGCGCTCGAGGTATGGGGGCGCGGATACGTGACAGCGCTTCGTTCGGGGAGGTCGCCGAGACGAAGTACTGGCACCTGCTCGACGACGGGCGGGTCCAGTGCGACATCTGTCCGCGGGCATGCCGACTGCACGAGGGTCAGCGCGGGCTGTGTTTCGTGCGGGCCCGCGACGGCGACGAGATCGTGTCCACGACCTACGGACGCTCCAGCGGGTACTGCATCGATCCGATCGAAAAGAAGCCGCTCAACCACTTCCTCCCGGGGACGCCGGTGTTGTCGTTCGGCACCGCCGGATGCAACCTCACCTGCAAGTTCTGCCAGAACTGGGACATCTCCAAGTCCCGTGACATCGACACGTTGGCGGACTCGGCCAGCCCTGCGGCCATCGCCGATGCGGCGCGCCGACTGGGATGCGCCAGCGTCGCCTTCACCTACAACGATCCGGTCGTCTTCCTGGAGTATGCGGTCGACACCGCGCTGGCCTGCCGCGAGGCGGGGATCAAGACGGTCGGGGTGACGGCCGGATACATCGAGCCAGGTCCTCGGGCGGAGATGTTCAATGCGATGGATGCGGTCAACATCGACCTCAAAGGTTTCACGCACGACTACTACCGCAAGGTGTGTGGTGGCGACCTGGATGCTGTGCTGGAGACCATCGAGTGGGCGGTCAAGGAGTCGTCGGTGTGGGTGGAACTGACGACCTTGGTCGTCCCGGGTCACAACGACTCGGATGAGGAACTGTCGCGGATGGCGGCGTGGGTGGTCGAGCACGTGGGGACCGACGTACCGATGCACTTCAGCGCGTTCCACCCGGACTGGAAGATGACCGACGTCGCCCCGACCCCGCCGGCGACGCTGCGTCGAGCCCGCCGGATCGCGCTCGAGCACGGCGTTCATTTCGCCTACACCGGCAACGTGCATGACCCGGATGGGGACACGACGTTCTGCCCCAACTGCCACCGCCGGGTCGTCGAACGCGACTGGTACGAGATCCTCGCCTACGACCTTGACGCGCAGGGTGCCTGTTCGCACTGCGGGACGCAGATTCCGGGTGTCTTTGCCGCCAGCGCGGGCACCTGGGGACGACGCCGGCTGCCGGTCACGCTTCACAGTTAGCCTTAGGCCATGTTCGTGCTGGCGGCTGATGACTACCGGCGGATGACCGCCGCGGCAGCCGCTGGTCTGCTCGCCCGTGGTCTGCGCAGGGGCGACCGGGTCGCGGTGGTGACCCCCGAGCACCGCTTTCCGGCCGACGATGCCGCGCTCCTCCAGGCCCAGGTCATCGCAGTCGTCGCCGCCGCACTGCGGTCTGGCCTCGTGCCGGTCCCCATCAATCCACTGCTGACCGAAGCGGAACGTGCGCACATCATCGAGGACAGCGGTGCCGCGGCAGTACTGGAAAGCGCCGACGATCTGGTCTCCCTGACCCGTTTTGAGGGGGAGGCCAACGACCTGGCGCGCTGGCCGATCGGACGACCGATGCACTACACCTCCGGCACGACCGGTCGGCCCAAGGGGGTCTACACGCAAGGGATCGGCGAGGCCGCGTCGGAAGCGTTATGGCGCGACGAACTCGATCAATGGCAGTTCACCGCCGCCGACACCACGCTCGTGCACGGCCCGCTGTGTCACGCCGCACCACTGCGCTACGCGATGCTCGTCCTGGAGGCCGGCGGCCGTGCGGTCCTGCCCGGCGAGTTCGATGCGCCCGCCATCGCGCAGGCGCTGATCGATCACCGTCCCACCCACGCCTTCCTCGTGCCGAGTCATCTGCAGCGGCTGTTCGATCTGGACCTTCCGCCGAGCCCCTACCGGCTGATCACACACGCCGGGGCGGCGTGCCCACCGGCGCTCAAGCGGCGGCTGCACGAATGGGCCGGCGTGGACGCGGTGTGGGAGTTCTACGGGTCCACCGAGGGTCAGTTCACTGTGTGTTCGGCCGCCGACTGGGAGCAGCGCCCAGGGACGGTGGGTAGGGCGCGCGCAGGACGCCGCCTCGAAGTTCGCGACGGCGTGATCTGGTGTCACACCCCCGAGTTCGCGCGTTTCAGCTATTGGAACGACGATGCCAAGACGGCTGCAGCGTGGGACGGCGACGCCTTCAGCGTGGGTGACCTTGGACGCCTCGACGACGGCTTCCTGTACCTGGAGGGCCGACGCGAGGACCTCATCATCAGTGGTGGTGTGAACGTGTATCCCGCTGAGGTGGAAGGCGTTTTGGCGGAGTGCCCCGGCGTGCTCGAGGTTGCGGTCTTCGGGCGCGACGACGACCTGTGGGGCCAACGGGTGTGCCTCGCGTACAGCGGAACGGCCACCAGCCAGGACGTCGCGGCGTGGGCCCTCGAGCGGCTGGCCGCGTACAAACGACCCAAGGAGATCCAGCGCCTCGACGCCCTGCCGCACAACGCCTCCGGCAAGGTGCAACGGCTGGTGCTGGCGGGAGGGGGCACGTGATGGACGTCCGAGAACCCGCGGTCGCCGGCAGGTTCTACACCGGCGATGCGCGCACTTTGGCCCACGAGGTCCAAGGGTGGCTCGCGGCCGCCCCCGGGGGGACCGAGCAGCCGGCCGGGATCATCGTTCCGCACGCGGGCCACATCTATTCGGGCCCCGTGGCAGCCTTCGCCTATCGGAGGGTGCATCGCACCCAGCGCGTGGTGCTCGCCGGGCCGGCGCACTTCGTTGGGGTGGCTGGGATCGCGGCCCCGGCAGCATCTGTGTGGCGAACCCCTCTGGGGGATGTGGCCATCGATCAGACGACGATCCGCGACCTGCCCGTCACCGTCGACGACTACCCGCACGCACCCGAGCACAGTTTGGAGGTGCAACTGCCATTCCTGCAGGAGCAACTCGAGCCGGGATGGCAGCTGCTGCCGTTGCTGGTCGGTCGGACCGATCCTCTCGACGTCGCCGATGTGCTTGAGCCGTTCCTTGCCGATCCAGACAGCCTGGTGGTCCTTTCCACCGATCTGTCCCACTACCTGCCGTATGCGCAGGCGTGTGAACGCGACGCGGCCACTGCTCACCGGATCGTCGCTCGCGATTGGCAGGGGATTGCCGACGAGGATGCCTGCGGTGCGTATCCGCTGCGGGGTCTGCTGGTCGCGGCCGAGCGGTTGGACCTGCCGGTCGAGCTATTGGATCTGCGCAATTCCGGCGACACTGCGGGCCCCCATGACCGCGTGGTCGGCTATGGCGCCTTCACCGTGGGACTGTGATGTTCACCGCCAGCCAGCAGGAGCAGATGCTCGACATCGCCGAAGCAGCGATCGTGCGTGGGTTGACCGCTGGCGGCCGGGTCGCGGTCGAGGGCCTTCCCGACTACCTGCAGGAGTTGGGGTGTGCGTTCGTCACCCTGCGCCGCGACGGGAACCTGTTGGGCTGCATCGGTGCGCTTGAGCCGTATCAGCCGCTCGGCCAGGACATCGCCGACCACGCCTATGCCGCGGCGTTCGAAGACCCGCGCTTCGAGCCGTTACAGGAATTGCGAGGCGTCCACATCGAGGTCTCCGTGCTCGGGCCGCTCGTCGAGTTCCCGGCGACCTCCTACGACGACGTGGTCGCTCGGCTGCCGCGGGAAGGCGCTGTCGTCTCGGCGCAAGGGCGCCGGGGCACCTTCTTGCCCACAGTCTGGGAGCAACTGCCGACCAGTGAGTCGTTCGTTGCGGGGTTGTGGCGCAAGGCGGGCCTGAGGCCCGGCACCTGGCCCGCGACGGTCTGGACCTACTCGGTGGACGAATTCGGCCGCGACGCCAAGTCGTAGTGGACGCCGGTCAAGTCCTCGGAGAGTTCCCACAGTCCAGCAGCCGTGGCCTGGTCTTTGGCCGCCGCAGTGCGTCCCACTCGTTTGGGTGCGCCCCGGGTTTCGAAGAAATCCTTCGGGCCGTAGTACTCGCCGCTACGCACGTTGGGCATGGTGGCGGCGTACAACTGTGGCCGGGCCCCGGATTCCGCCGATTGGCCCATGACCGCGTTCATCAGCCGAGTCATCTGCTTGCCGACCGGGTTGTGTGCCATCGACGGACCGGCGAACTGCAGGTTGGTGGATGAGAAGCCCGGGTGCGCCGCGACGCTCTTCAGGGTCCAGCCGGCCTGTTGCGCGCGCCGGTCGAGATCGGCGGTGAACAGCAGATTCGCCAGCTTGCTCTGCCCGTAGGCGGGCCAGCTGGAGTACTTGCGATGTTCGTAGTTGAGGTCGTCCAGATCCATCTTGCCCATCTTGTGAGCAGCACTCGACACGTTTACGACCCGTGAATCCGCATTGGGACCGGCCACCGGCATCTTGGGCAGAAGCAGCCCGGTGAGTGCGAAGTGCCCGAGATGGTTGGTTCCGATCTGGGTCTCGAAACCGTCGACGGTGCGTCCCAGCGGAGGCGCCATGATCCCGGCGTTGTTGATCAGCACGTCAAGGGTGTCCACGGGGAGGTTCTCAGCGGCTTTGTGCACACTCTCGAGATCCGCGAGGTCGACGAGCAGCGACTCAGTGTGCCGCGGTATCTGATTCTGCGCATCTGACAGTCGCTGCGCTGACCGTCCGGCCAGAATCACCTGGCCGCCAGCTGCCGCCAGCGCCTTGGCACTCTCCAGGCCGAGGCCCGACGTCGCTCCGGTCACGAGGTATGTACGTCCCGACAGATCGGGAATGTCAGTTATGTTCCAGCCCATTGCTCCACCGTACGGGCGTCTGAAGGAATCGCACGCCGGGATGGGGGCGGCCACGGAGAGTATCTGAACCTGTGCGCATCTATCCAGCCACGCGATCCGAGCCGAGCGGCTCTGGCCCGGGCTCGGTCCGCAGTCTGGGTCTGTACGCCGACGGTCGGCTTACGAAAGACTGGGGTGTGCGAAAACTGACATTTGGCATGAACGTAAGTCTTGACGGCTACGTCGCCGCGCCCGGCGACGACCTCGGTTGGGGCGTGCCGAGCGACGAGTTGTTCCAGTGGTGGTCCGACCGGGTGGGGTCCACTGGTCTAGCGCTGTACGGGCGCAGATTGTGGGAAACGATGAGCTCCCATTGGCCGACCGCCGACCAGCAGCCTGGCGTCACCCCGGCACACATCGAGTTTTCCCGCCGCTGGCGGGACATGCCGAAGGTGGTGTTCTCCTCGACTCTCAGCGCGGTTGACTGGAACGCCCGCCTGGTCACCGGTGATGCTGCCACGGAGATCACTCGGCTCAAGGCTGAGGATGGCGGTTTCATGGACGTCGGCGGTCCCACCCTTGCCGCGACGGCCATGCGGGCCGGGCTGATCGACGAGTACGTGTTGGTCACTCATCCCGTCCTGGTGGGTGGAGGCAGGCCGTACTTCGCGGCCCTGGACAACTGGGTGAACCTGAACTTGGTGGAGACCCGGGCGTTTCCCCACGGCGTGCTCCTGACCAGGTATGAGACCAGGCGCTGAGTCGCGATCCGTTTTAAGCGTGAGCTGGGGCCACTGTCAAGCCTCTTGGCCGTGATTGCCTCGAGGTTCGATGGTGGTCTCATGGTCTACCTGGACCTCGTTGGGTTGGTGTGCATGCTGACGGTGGGTCGGCTCGATCCCGCAGGTTTTGTCAGAGGCCCGGTTTACGGTGTGAATCAGTGATCGGGGAAATGTGATAGGTCCCGTTTACGGTACGAATCAGTAGCTCGGGGAAGATGTCACACCCTGGGTTTATGGTTCGAAACAGGTAGTCCGGGGAAGATGTCGGAGCCTGGGTTTATGGTTCGAAACAGGTAGTCCGGGGAAGATGTCAGACCCTGGGTTTATGGTTCGAACAAGTAGCTCGGGGAAGATGTCACACCCTGGGTTTACGGTTCGAAACAGGTAGTTGGTAGTTGGTTGTCGTCAGCTCGTGGAGCGACGTCGCGGTAGGGCACCGGCCCTTCCGATACGACATTCAAGGTTCTTGTGTCGATCGGGGGTGTCCTATGGCCGTTACTGCTACTGCTGCGTCTTCTTCGTTCTTTGATGTGTCGCGGGCGGCGCACCGCCGGGCCCGGATCCGCGCCTCCCTACCCACTGCCGCCCCGGCCGGGTTCGACCAGATCAACGACGATATAGATGCGCTGCCGGACCCCGACCTGCTGTGCGCGGAGGAACGCGCCGCGGCGATGGCACACACCGCGAAGTTGCGTAACCGCATCGAGGCCTACCTGACCGGTCTGGCCGGTGCCGCCGATACTGCCGGGGATTCCCGGGTTCTGGGCGCAGGCACCACCGGGTCCCTGGTCGCGATCGCGACCGGATC
>Ga0209607_1001484_pt1 | contig 19657 bp, 19 predicted proteins | sample AD_UKC117_MetaG_FD_184413 | JGI IMG/M metagenome (GOLD analysis project Ga0209607, IMG submission 184413) | Active sludge microbial communities of municipal wastewater-treating anaerobic digesters from Hong Kong - AD_UKC117_MetaG (SPAdes)... | ecosystem: Engineered > Bioreactor > Anaerobic >... | reverse complement strand
GCCGTCAGCTCTGCCGCCCCGGCGCCCTGGCGGGCCGCGCGCGCGGCGTCGGCGCTGCTGTTCGCCGCCGCCTGGATCGCGCTGTCGGTAGCCGCCGCCGGGCCGGCCTCGGTCGCCGAGCCGGCCGGGCGCGCCAACGCCGGGGCCGACGTGGTGTTCGTCCTCGACGCGTCGCCGAGCATGGCCGCCCAGGACCTCGAGCCGACCAGGCTGGACGCCGCGAAGGCCTTCGTGCGCTCCTGGCTGGGCTCGCCCGACGGCGCGTCCGGCGCCGCGGTCGGCCTGGTGGCGTTCGGGGCCGAGGCCGCGCTCGCCTGCCCCCCGACCGTCGACTACGCGGTCGTGGCCGAGCGGCTCGAGCTGATACGGCCGGGCATCCTCGGCGACGGCACCGCTATCGGCCAGGGGCTGGCGAGCGCGTACCGCCAGGTCGAGGCATCGGGCGCCGCCCGCGCCCTCGTGGTGCTGCTGAGCGACGGCGAGGACAACGTCGGCCTCGTGCACCCGGCCGACGCGGCGCGGGCCGTCGCCGGGAGCGGCGCCGCCCTGCTCGTAGTCGGCGTCGGCTCGCGCGGCGACGTGCCCATCGACTACGTAGACCCGGACAGCGGCCGGCGCATGAGCGGCGCCTATCGTTCAGGCTTCGACGACGCGGCGCTGGCCGCGGTCGCGGCGGCGGGCGGCGGCGAGTACCGATCGGCCGACGACGCGAAGGGCCTCGAGGCCCTGGCGGCGGCGCTCGGCGATACCATGTCCGAGCTCGCGGCCTCGGGCCGTAGCGACGGCGGCGGCCGCGTCTCCGCGCCGGGCCGGGCCGACCCGGCGCGCCGGCCGCTGGGCCGCGCGATGATACTGGCCGCGATGGCCCTGGCCGCCGTCGGCTGGGCGCTGCGCGCGCTGGCGCTCGGGGGGCTGGCGTGAGCGGCGTCGCGCCCTGGGCCGTCGCGGCCCTCGCGCCGTACGCCGTCGCGCAGATCGCGTTCCTACGGCGGCTGGCCAAGGCCCCTGAGGTTATCGGCGGCTCGATGGAGACCGTCGGCCGAGCGCGCTGGCGCCGCTATCTGGCGCGCCGGGCCGCCGGCTCTGCGTTCGGCGCCGTCTTCTGGGCCTTATGCGTCCTGGCGGCGTCCGGGTCGGTGCGCGTGCCGCGCTACGCGACCCAGACGGTGACCGGGGCCGAGCTGGCCTTCGTCGTCGACGCGTCGAACTCGATGCTGAGCTCCGACGGCGGGCCGAGCCGGCTCGAGCGCGCCCGCGAGTTCGTCTCGAGGGCCGCGGCCGCGGCCGACGGCGCGGGGCTGTCCGTGGTCGCGTTCCGGGGCCGGCCGGTCACCCTCTGCCCGTCGACCCGCGACCGAGAAGCCTTCGCCGACGCGCTTCGATGGGCCGGCCCTACGGTCACGAGCTCGGCCGGGTCGGACGTGGGCGCCGCGATAGACGAGGCGCTCAGGCCGGCCACCGCGCCGGGCGCGTCCAGGCTCGTGTTCGTCCTCAGCGACGGGAACGATACCGGCGGACGGGCCAGGGCCGCGGCCGCGAGGGTCGCGGCTTCCGGGGCGGCCCTCGTCGTCGTCGGGTTCGGGAGCGATGAACCGTCCGCCGTCGTCGATATGGACGGTAAGCCGGTGATCGGCGACGGGGGGACTGCGATCATGAAGGCCATCGACGAGGCCGCCATGCTCGACTGGGCCGCCGCGGGCCGCGGCGAATACCTGCGGGCGGCCGATCCCGAGTCGCTCGGCCGGGCGGCGTCCATCTGCGGATCGGCGGCCTCGTCGATCGGGTCGAGGAGGACCCTGCGCGTCGAGTCAGACGCCTCGTCCGCCCTGGCCGTCGCCGCGCTCGCCGCCCTGGCCCTGGCCGCCCTGGCGTCCGGACCGGCCCTCGAGCCTCGACGCCCGCCGCGCGGCCGGAAAGGGAAGCGTTCGTGAGGCGCGTCGTGCGCGTCGCGCGCGTCGCGGTCGTCGTCGCCGCGGCCGTCGCGTCGGCGTCGTCGTGCGGGCGGGGCTCGGCCTCGGTTCCGGAGCCGGGGCTGGTCGCGTCGATCAAGATGGCCCGAGGCAACCGGCTGTTCGCCGACGGCTACTATCACGAGGCGGCGGCGCTATACCTGGAAGCCGGGGCCGGAAGCGATCCGATAGCCTCGTACGACCTGGCTAACGTGTTCTCGGCCCTCGGCGAGCGGGAGGCGGCGTCGTCGATGCGCGCCCGGGCGGTAGCGCTCGGCGAAGCGGCGGGGGACGCCGGGCTGAAGGCCCGCGCCTGGTTCAACGACGGGGTCGACGCGTACGCCGCCGGCGCCTTCGACGAGGCGGCGGCCGCCTTCAGGACGGCCCTGGCCGAGGCGGCCTCCGTCGGCGCTTCCGGGCTCGGGTCGGGAGAGCGGCTCGAGTTGTCGAGGGCCTACGAGCTGGCGGTCGAGGCCATGGCCCGTAAGAGCGAGGCGAGCGCTTCCGAGCGCGGAGCCTACGAGGCCGCGCAGGTACCGGGCGAATCGCGGCCCCTGTCACTGTCCAGGGTCGACGAGCGTACCCTGTTCGCCCCGGGATCGTCCGAGCCCGGCGGCGCGGAGGATCACTGATGCGTATAGCCTGGCTTCGCCGGCAGTCCCGCCGCGCCGCTTCGACGCGCGCCGCCGCGGCCTTGGCGTGCCTGCTCGCGGGCGCCGCGGGATGGGCCCAGGACGAGCGCCGCGTGACGATATCGCCGGAGCGTCCGGCCGTCGGCTCGGCCTTCGTCATCGAGGTTTTCCTGCCCGGCGAGCGCGCGGAGGCTCTCGAGGCGATCGAACCGGATATCCTGGGGCCGGCCAGGTTCTCCGGGGCGGACGTGCGGCCGGCGCCGACGTCCGGCGGCGGACCGGCCGCGACTATATCGTATCGCTTCGTGGCCGAGGGCGCAGGCAGGATAGACGTGCTAGGCCTGATCGCGGTATCGGGGACCCGTACGCTGAGCCTCGGGTCTTGGTCTATCGAGACCGAGCGCCTCGATCGGGGGCCGGTCGCCCGATTCGGGACGTGGTCGGCCCCCGCCTCGGTCTACGAGCGAGAGGTCTTCGTCATCGAGGCCAGGGGCCCCGACGGCTCCCCGGCCGCCTGCCCGGCGCTGGCCGTGGAGGGCCTGCTGCTCGATCCGATACCCGGCCGGACGGGCGCCTACTACGCGGTCGCGCCGGCCGCCGGGTCGGCCCGGCTGCCGGCGCTCAGGCTCGATGACGGCTTCGGCCCCTTCGATCTCGGCGAGCGCCCCGTGCGTATACGTCCGTTGCCGGCCGAGGCCGAGGGCGTCATGGCCGTCGGCGGGCCGTGGCGGCTGGAGCTCTCGTTCCCGGGGCTGGCCGGCCCCGACAGCGATCCGGGCTTAAGCTCGACGAGCCTCGGATCGGGCGATACGCTGCCCTGGGAGCTGCGCGCCGCGGGGCTCGGCTGGCCAGGCCTCGCCGGTTGGCCGAGGCTGATGATATGGGCGGAGGGGGGCGAGCGGCGCGTCGCGGAGGCGGTACGATTTTCCGGCCGCGGCGCCGGCCGCCTCGACTGCGTGGCCGGCGCCCGCGGAGCCTTCGAGGCTACCGAGCCCGGCGTCTACGTCATCGAGCCGGAGCCGTACGCCTGGTTCGACCCTGCCTCCCGCGCAGTGCGCTACGCATCCGCCCCGGCCGTCCGGGTGACGGTGACGGAGCGCGCGGCGCCGCCTTGGATCCCTCCCGCCGCGGTCGCCGAGCTGGCGGAGTCCGCCGCGTCGGCCTTGGCCCGCCGGGACGACCGCTGGGCCGCGGTCGCGGCCGCGATACGATCGTCGGGCGGCCCCGACTGGGACGCGGCCCTCGCCGAGGCGGAGCGGGGCGCCGATCCGGCCGGCGGCTCGCTCCGCGAGCGCGCGGCGACGGCGGCGCTGGTATTGCTCTCCGGATCGGCCTCCGAGCGCGATCGGGCGCTCGCCTACGCCGAGCTGAAACGATCGGGTCGAGCGGCCTTTACCTTGAAAGGCCTGCCCGAGGCCTTGGACGCCCTCGACGAATCGTACGGTAACCTCAGAGACGGCGAGGATGTTTTACCGCAGTTCGGATATCCCGGGGCGGCGGGAGCGGCCCTCCTGACGGCGGCCGCCGTCGCCGCGATCCTCCGGCGTCGCGCGTACGGTCGCGGGGCGCGGCGCGGATCGGCCCTGCCCGTAAGCCTGGCCGTCGCGGGAGCCGCCCTGATGGCGCTCGCGGCCATGGCCGCCGCGGAGGACGCCAGGCCGCGCTTCGTCTGCCTCGGCGGCGTCTCGCGGAACGTGCCGTCGACCGAGGCCGAGGGCTCGGTCCTGGCTGCCGGCCGCGGCGGGCGCGTGATCGAGGCCGCCGGCGGCTGGCTGTTCGTCGAGCCGGACGGGGGCTCGTCCGGGTGGCTGGCGGCCGACGACGCGGTCGTCTATTGAGCCGGCGTGAAAGGGGAGCGGGGTGGACTTCGGCGAGATACTTAAGCTGTGGGACGCGAAGGCGGGAACGCCCTCGGCGGTCGACGCCGTTCGCGGCGACGGCAAGGACGAGTCGAGGGAGCGCCGCCTGACGAAGAAGGATATAGACGCGCTACCCGTCGACGCTAGGCTCGATCTCCACGGGCTGACCGCCGCGGAGGCGGAGGACGCGCTGGCGTCCTTCTTCGCGGCCGCCGAGCGCGGGGGATGCCGCAAGCTGATGATAGTCCACGGCAAGGGCCTGCATTCGGCGTCGGAGCCGGTGCTGGCCGGCGTCGTGCGCCGTTGGCTCGAGCGCCGGCCGTCGGCCGGCAAGTCCGGGCACCCGGACGCGGCCAACGGAGGGAATGGAGCTACCTGGGTACTGCTGAAGGAACGGGAGGGTCAGCGCTCGCGATAGATGATGCGTCCCCTCGAGAGGTCGTACGGAGATAGGGCTACCCGGACGGTGTCGCCGGGGACGATGCGGATGTAATGCTTGCGCATCTTGCCGGAAAGGTGGGCTAGAATGAGGTGTCCGCCATTCTTTAATTCTACCCTGAACATTGTGTTCGGCAGGGCTTCCCTGACGATACCCTCTACCTCGATAGCTTCTTCCTTGGCCACGATGCCTCCTACGGAGAAATGGGGCGCTCTTGCTTGAGCGCGGCGCCCGACGCGCTATAATAGTACGGGCCGCGCGTAGGCGTGTCAACCTGCCCGTCCGGACGGTTGACAGAGACACGCAATCCATGAATAGTAACTCGCTCGTTTATATGACGATCCGGCGCCTACGGCGCCTACGCCGACGCTTGAGTATCGAGGAGGGCCCGATGGACAAGGATTTCACCGAGAAGATGCGCGAATCGTTGACCGAGATGAAGCAGGAGATCCTCGATAAACTCATCGCGACGAACGCCGATTTCAGGGCGATCGTCGAGGAGATGGACCCCAAGGACTTCGCCGACGTGGCCTCGGACGACGTCGACAGGAAGATGATAGAGGCTCTCGGTTCCCAGGACCTGAAGCGCCTTCGCTCGATCGAGGCCGCCCTGGTCCGCATCCAGCAGGGCCGCTACGGCTCGTGCATGAAGTGCTCGAAACGCATCCCCCAGGAGCGGCTCGAGGCCCTGCCGTACGCCGTGCTGTGCATCGACTGCCAGAAGAGCGAGGAGCGCCGCAACCGTTAGGTTGCGCCAGCCGCTAGGTTGCGCCAAGCGCTAGGTTGCGCCAAGCGCTAGGTTGCGCCTAGCGCTGCCCTAGCCCAGCTCGCACTCGAAGCGGCCGTCGGGGCTTATGACGGTCAGCCTGTCGTAGCCCGCGGCCGCGGCCGCCCGCAGCCCGTCGTCGCGATGGGCGCTCAGGTGGCGGGGCTCGTGGGCGTCGGCGTTCAGGCAGACGCCTACCCCGCGCGCCCTCAGTTCCTTCAGTATCCAGGACGCGGGGTACGGCGAGTCGGTCTTGCCCCGCGCCATCCCGCCGGTATTGATCTCCACGATCGCCCCGCTCGCCGCTACCGCCTCGACCGCCGCCATAGCCGCGTCCCTGTAGCGGCGTCCCGCCTCGCTGAAGAGCCGCTGGCCCGCGTTGTTCTTACGAACCAGGTCGAAGTGCCCGACTATGTCGAAGCCGCCGGAGCGCGCGCAGGCGGCCAGCGCCGCGTAGTAGTCGTCCGCCATAGCGTCGGCGTCGCCGTCGTAGAAACGCTCGAGGTGCGCGTCTAGCTTGTCCTCGGACTCGTCGACGGTGAAGCCGAAGGTCGGCTCGCCGTCGTCGTCGAGGGCGTTCGGGGACGGGGCCGGCGCTCCGTCGGGCAGTACGAAATGGACCGAGCCGATGCGGTAGTCCAGGCCCGCGCCGTCGAAGCGGCCGTCGGCCGGGCCGCACAATCCCTCGATATAGTCGACCTCCAGGCCGACGAGGACCCGCATGTCCTGGCCGTGCGCCCGGCCGAGCCCGCGTATCGAGTCCACGTACTCGCCGAGCCTGGACATCCTCATGTTCCACCTCGTCTGGAACGGCAGCGGCGCGTGGGACGAGAAGCCGAGTATCGAGAAGCCCGCTCGGCGCGCGGCGTCGGCCATCGCGGCCGCGGTCGCCTTGCCGTCGCAGAAATCGCAGTGGGTATGGTAGTTGGTCAGCATGGGCGGAGTATAGCGCGGCTGGCCTCGCGGTGGCAACGAAGGCTCGACGCGTGGCTATGCTGTAAATATGCATAAACTCGGCCAAGAATGCATGGATATGCAGAAAACGCTTGACCCGGCCATTTCGCGAATGTTACTGTGCATGGAAACATGACGCCTGGCGCCATGCATATCCGCTATGGGAGGCTCGCGCATGAGCAAAAAACCGTTCAAGGTTCCGCATACCTTCGTGCTGCTGTTCGCCTTGATCATCGTCGCCGTCATCGGTTCTTATATCGTTCCGGCCGGCGAATTCGATCGCGCCAAGGATCCAGCCTCCGGGCGTACGGTAGTCGTCCCCGGCACGTACCATCGCGTCGAGCAGAATCCCCAGCATCCCTTCAAGACCTTCATAGCCCTGCAGAAGGGTTCCATAGACGCGGCCGACGTCGTGTTCTTCGTCTTCTTCGTCTACGCGTCGTTCTATATCGTGCTGCAGACCGGGGCGCTCCACTCGTTCATCGGGGGGCTCCTACGGACCCTGCGGGGCAAGGAAGTCGTGCTGATACCCGTCTTCATGTACATCTTCGCGCTCGGGGGCTCGGTCTTCGGCATGTTCGAGGAGACCTTCGGCTTCATACCCCTGTTCGTGGGGCTGGCCATCGCGATGGGCTACGACGCCATCGTCGGCATGAGCATGGTCTTCCTCGCCGTGGGCATGGGCTTCGCGGCCGCCTTCATGAACCCGTTCACCGTCGGCGTCGCGCAGAAGGTGGCCGAGCTGCCGCTGTTCTCCGGCATGGGCTTCCGCGTCGTCAGCTGGTTCGTCTTCGTGACGATGGCCGTGATCTGGACGACCCGCTACGCGCTCAAGATCAAGAAGGACCCGAGCAAGAGCCTGCTCGCCGGCGTCGACATGGGCAAGCTGGCGCTGAACCACGACGAGCTGATCGAGAAGAAGGCGACCGGCCGCGACCGGCTGATCCTGATCTGGGTCGTCGGCACGATCGGCGTGCTCATCTGGGGCGTCATCGCGAAGGGCTGGTACTTCGACGAGCTGGCCGGCCTGTTCATCATCATGGGCATCGCCTCGGGCTTGATAGCCGGCTGGGGGCCCAGCAAGATAGCCGCCACCTTCCTCGAGGGCTGCAAGGACATCGTCTTCGGCGCGCTCGTCGTCGGCCTGTCCCGCGGCATCCTCGTGGTGATGCGCGAGGCCCAGATCATCGATACGGTCGTGTACGGCATGTCGCAGCCGCTCGCCGCGCTGCCCCGCTGGATAGCCGCCGAGGGCATGCTCGTCGTGCAGACCCTGATCAACTTCTTCATACCGTCCGGCTCGGGCCAGGCCGCCACGACCATGCCGATCATGGCGCCGCTGTCCGACCTCCTGGGCATCTCGAGGCAGACCGCGGTGCTGGCGTTCCAGTACGGCGACGGCTTCTCCAACCTGCTGTGGCCGACCACGCTGCTGCCGGTCGTCTGTTCCATCGCCAAGATCCCGATCCAGAAGTGGTGGCGCTTCTTCGTGCCGTTCTTCGGCTTCCTGCTGGCCGCCCAGGTGATCTTCATCGCGGCCTCGGTCATGGTCGGGCTGGCCTGATAGCCTAAACCGCCGTACACTAAGCGTATCGCTCCCCGGACGGCTCGAGGCTCCTCGGGCCGTCCGGTCGAAAAGGGCGACTACAGAAAGGAAGCGACGTGAGCGAGTATCAGAGCTTGGCGGAGATCGTCGACGAGGCGATAGCGCTGAAGGCGGCCGACGCGATCGCCCTGAGCGACGCGATGGCGGCGGATCCGGAGATATCGGAGCAGGAGTTCCGGAGCAGCGAGGCTCACGTAGCGTTCCTCCGCGGCTGCGGCTTCGAGGTCGAGTATCCGTTCTTCGGCATACCCACGGCCTATAACGGGACGCTGTCCTCCGGTCCCGGCGGGCGCGTGGCGCTCTTGGCCGAGTACGACGCGCTGCCGGGCATCGGCCACGCCTGCGGCCATAACGTCCACGGCGCGATGAGCCTGCTCGCCGGCGCCGGCCTGGCTCCCGTGATGAAGGAGCTCGGCGGCGAGCTCCGGGTCGTCGGCACGCCGGCCGAGGAGACGAACGGCGCCAAGATAACGATGGCCGCCGGCGGCGCCTTCGACGGGCTCGACCTGGCGCTGATGATCCATTCGGACAATGACGAATGCCGGGTGCGCTACCGCTGCCTGGCGATGGACGGCATAGAGTTCACGTTCAAGGGCAAGACCTCGCACGCGGCGGCGTCGCCATGGGAGGGACGGAACGCGCTCAACGGGGCCCAGCTGTTCTTCCACGCGATCGACATGCTCAGGCAGCACGTCAGGCCGGACGTGCGCATGCACGGTATCTACGTCGACGGCGGCAAGGCTTGCAACATCGTACCGGAGACCGCGGTCGTACGCTTCTATTTCCGCTCGCCGCGCCGGGCGCACCTGAACGAGCTGCTGCAAAAGGCCTACAACGCGGCCAGGGGAGCCGCGATGGCGACCGAGACCGAGGTGGAGTGGCGCCAGTTCGAGCTACCCTTCGACGAGCTCGCGCCGAACGAGGCGGCGGAGTCGATGATGGAAGGCGTCTACGACGAGCTGGGCGTGCCCTACGGGCCGGTCTCCGGTCCGGAAGGCTCGTCCGACGTCGGGAACGTCAGCATGCGCTGCCCGACGCTCCAGCCTACGCTGTCCATCGTCGATCGGCCCTACGCGCTGCATACCCGCGAATTCGCGGCCGCCACGACCGCGCCGATGGCCCACGACGCGATAGCGACCGGCGCCAAGATCCTGGCCCGCGCCGCGCTCAGGACCTTCCTGGACCCGGGCCTCAGGGCCTCGATGCGCTCCTGCATGGAAGCCGGAAGGGGAAAGGCGTAAGGCCATGGCGTACCGTACCGGATTCTCGCTCCATCGGGCCGTCGACGGGGCGTTCGGCTCGTGGGACCTGTCCGGATGCTCGATCCGGAACGGCCGGCCGACCCTCGACCCCTCCGCTCCGTCCGCTTCGCCCGGCTCGGGCGACGACGGGCTGCCGGGCGCGTTCATCGTCGGCGAGGCGACGAGCCCCGAGCTATCGCCCGATTTCCCGTTCCGCTCCTGCGTGCCCTCGTGGAACGCCGACGCGCCCGACGGGACGTGGCTCGAGGCGTCGCTGCGAATTCGCTCGGGGGGACGATGGAGCGGCTGGAAGTCGCTCGGGCCATGGGCGCCGAACGGCTCGACCGTACGGCGCCATTCCGTAGCGGGCCAGGACGACGACGACGTCCGCGTCGCGACCGACACCGTCGAGCCGGCGGCTCCGGCCGAGGCCTATCAGGCGCGCTTCCGACTGTACGCCGCGGTCGGCCCGGACGGCCGCCCCGTCGCGGCCGCGATGCCGGAGCTCCGGTCGTTCTCGCTGGCGTATTCCGACCCCAAGCCGACCGACATCCCGCCGGCCAGCGAGTTCTCGGGCGACGCCCGCGTCGTCGACGGCGTGCCGCGCTGCTCGCAGATGGTCTACCCGGACGGCGGCAAGGTCTGGTGCAGCCCGACCTCGGTGGCGATGGTGCTCGGCTACTGGGCCGGCGACGGGGATCCCGGAGGGGACGCCCGCGAGGCCCGCGTCAGGGCCGCGGTGGCCGGCGTCTACGACGGCGTCTACGGCGGCCACGGCAACTGGTCGTTCAACGCCGCCTACGCCGGCTCGGCGCCGGGCATGGAGGCCTACGTGGCCCGATTCTCCGGGCTGGACCGCCTCGAGCAGTGGCTGGCGGCCGGCGTGCCGCTGGTGCTGTCGGTCGCCTGGGACAACGACGCCGGCCGCCCCATCGGCGCGGCCCCGGTGCCGAGGACCTCCGGCCACCTGACCACGCTGATCGGCTTCGACGCCGACGGCGACGCGGTGATGCACGAGCCGGCCTCGCCGTCGAACGAGACCGTCCGGCGCGTCTACGACAGGCGCGAGCTCGAGGCGCGCTGGCTGGCGGCCTCGGGCGGCGTCGCGTACGTCATATTCCCGTCGACGGCCGGCCCGGGAGATCGGTCGCGCCTCTTCGCCTCGAGCATAGGCTGACTATCGAGGGGGGGCGCGCCTTGAACTGCTTGCCTGAATCGAGAGTATGGCCCTATAGTGATGCGGTATTCATTTTTCGCACTATGGAGGTATACATGGCTAAAAAAACCGCTCTCCTGATCGCGGCCATCGTCGTCCTGTCCGGCTTCGCGTTCGCCGAGCCGGCCGCCAAGGACGGCATGATCATCGCCCCCGGCACGCTCAACGCGAACGTCGGCATCGGCTACGGCTACGTCTGGGGACTCGACATCGGCGGCGGGGCGGAGTTCGCCATCGGCAAGTTCATGATCGGCGAGACCTTGCCCTTCAGCTACGGCGCCGCGGCCCGCGCCGGCATAGGCATCGGCGATACCTTCCCCCTGTCGGTCGCCGCCCTCGGTACGGTTCACTTCTGCTGGGGAGCCCTTGAATGGCCCGACGAGCTGGCCTGGCTGGCTAACGTCGATTCCTATATCGGCTTGGGCATTCAGATCCTCCCGGGGATCGGCATCAACTCCATCGGCGGCTCGAGCTACTTCATCAACGAGCACCTAGCCGTCAACTTCGAGGGCGGCCTGCGCGCCTCGTACGTCGGCGTGCTCTACAAGTTCTGATCGTTCGGTAACCGCGCGCGTGACGGGCGCCTCCTGGCGCCCGTTTTTATTGACAAGCGCGGGCCTCGCCCCCATACTGCCGCTCCATGGAGCTACGGCGTTTCTTCAGCCCGAGCACTATAGGCCTCGGCACGGCCATCGCGGCCGGGGCGTCGGCCTCTTCCTTCCTGCTCGCGATCGTCGGCTTCGGCCGTCCGTACTACGCCTCGGTCTTCATGCCCCTCGCTATGGTCTGCCTCGTCGCCCTGGCCTGGTTCATGTACCTTCGGGACGATGGGCTGGCCAGGAGGCCGCCCGCTTCGGGGCGGCCGTCCGGCGCGTCCGCCGCGAACCGGGCCGAGCCGGAACCGCGGCCGGCCGAACCCGTCGACCTCGGCGACCTCGACGGCGACGTCGGCTCCTCGATCCCGTCCGCGCCGTACGCCGGCCTGTTCGTTCCCCGTTCCAGCGGCCTCCTGCCCCGGGCCCCGGTCGCCGGCCACTCCGGCCGGCGCCTCAGCGTCCGGGGCGCCTGCGTCTGGGCCGCCGTCGAGCTGGGAGCGGCGTCGGCCGCGCTCTACGCCGCCACCGGCCTCGGCGCCAGCTTCTATAGGTAAACGTATCGAAGGAGGCTCCTATGGTATACATGAAGCTAGACGGCGGCGTCGAGCTCGAGCTCGTGTCGCCCTACAACGCGGACGAGATATACGCTCTGGTCGACGCCAATAGGGACTACCTGGCCGAATACCTGACCTGGGTCGACGAGACGAAGGGCCCGGAAGAGGTGCTGGCGAGCACGAGGCGCTCGCTCGAGACCTTCGCCGCGATGAAGGGCGTAGCGTACGTGATCAAGGTCGACGGGGCGATAGCGGGAAGGATCAGCATGTGGCTGAGCGAGGAGCGGGCGAGCGTCTACGAGATAGGCTACTGGATCGCGGAGGCCGCGTCGAGCCGCGGCGTCATGACCCGCTGCGTCGACGAGCTCGTCAGGATCGGGATAGAAAACCTGAACGCCGAGAAGTTCGAGATCGTCTGCGTCGTCGGGAATATCGCGAGCAACCGCGTCGCCCAGAAAGCGGGCTTCAGGCTCGAGGGAACGAGGCGCCGATCCCAGATAGTGCGCGGCGTCGCCTACGACATGAATTGCTACGGCCTACTGAGGGGCGAATACGCGCGATAGCGGCCGATAGGCCCGCTCTACTACGTTAAGCGGCGAGCGTCAGCTCGACCGCTTGAACGATCACACCCGTATCGCCGCGCCAGTCGGCGATACGGTCCTACCCTACGCGATAGCGGCCGAAGGTCCGCTATCGCGCTTTTTTGAGCGCGGCCTCTCGTTCCTTCTTCCACTGGGCCTCGAGCCGCTCGTAGGCGTCGGTGTCGAGCGCCTTGTCGAGCACTACCTGGCCCTTGAACTTCAGGTTCGACATGCCGAACGGCGCGAAGGGACAGGTGAAGGGCTCGAGCTTCGAGGCCTCGAAGCCGCCGCCGCCCATCGCGTACGGGATGATCAGCGCCTCCTCGATCAGGTAGGCCTCGGCCTTGGCGAACAGCTCGTAGCGCTTCTTGAGGTCCTTCGTCTCGGCCATCGCCGCGCGCACGAGCTCGTCGTAGCTGGTCGAGCCGTCGCCCTTGGCGTAGACGGGCGAGCTGTCGAGGAAGATGTAGTTGGAGCCGGAGACGAAGGGGTCGGTGTAGGTCTGCGGGTCGGCGTAGTCCGGTCCCCAGTTCAGCTCCTCCATCGCGTAGTTGCCCGCGCGTCGGGTAGCGTTGAGGAAGCCGGTCGGCGGGAAGGATACCGGGATCACGTCGATGAAGTCGGCGCCGAGCAGGGCCTCGAGCTGCTGCTCGACGACCTGGACGCGGTTCGTCCACTCGGAGCCGCCGGAGTTGTACGGCATCATCACCTTGACGGGGAACTTGGCCTTGCCGGCCAGCTCGGCCATCGCCGCAGCCTTGTACTGTAGCGCCTTGGCCTTGTCGAAGGAGTCGCCGTTGGCGATAGTCAGGAGGTCGCCGGTCGCCACGTAGTCGAGGCCGCCTGCGCCCACGAAGCCCCGCGGCGTCACGGTCGACTGGAGCCTGCGGCTCGGCGCGTAGGGCTCGGCGGTCAGCATCGCCGCCTTGCGATCGAAGGCGTGGAAGATAGCCTTGCGGAAGTTCTTGTTGTTGACGACGATCTTCCAGTTGTCCGGCTCGTACTCGGCCGCGAAGGTCGGCTTGAAGTTGAAGCCGTAGAAGTAGGTATAGGAGCTGGTGCGGCTCGGGTGTATCTGGGCCTTCTTGGCCGGGTCCTTCATCCAGGTGTCCAGTATCGTCGACGGGATCACCGCGTAGGACGTCTGCCCGCGCAGGAACAGCTCCGGGGCGAGCGTGGCGTATTCCTTGTTATAGCGGTAGATCAAGCGGCCTATGTTGACGTTCTTCTGGTCCCAGTACTTCTTGTTCTTGGTCAGGACCCTCGTTACCTGGGGCTCGAACTCGGTCATGATATAGGCGCCGTTATACAGGATCTTCGTCTGGTCCCTGCCGAACGTGGCGCCGGCCTCGGCCAGGAACGAGCCGCTGACCGGCAGGTAGGTGACGTAGCTGAGCATCGACAGGAAGTACGGCACCGGCTGCTCGAGGGTGTACTCGAGCGTGTTCTTGTCCAGCGCCTTGACGCCTACCTGGGAGAAGTCGGATATCTTGCCCTCGTAGTAGGCGTCGGCGTTCTTGACGACCGACGACAGCGGCCCGACGATGCGGGACGCGTTGGCCTTGGTCAGTATGTACTTAGCCGCGTCTACCCAGTCCTGGGCGGTTACGTCGCCGTATACCTTGCCCTGCCAGGTGTACCAACGCAGGTTCTTCCGTAGCTTGAAGGTCCAGACGAGGCCGTCGGGCGACGTCGTCCACGACTCCGCGAGGCCGGGCTGTACGACGCCGTATCGGTCGTACTCGATCAGGTTGTCGATCATGTTGGCGAACATGATGTGCTCGTTCTCCGATCCGGAGATCAGGTAGTTGAGCGTGGTGACCTCTCCCGCGTACATCTCGTAGTAGTCCGCGGATTTCCGCTGGGACCACGCCTGGCCGATCGCGAGCAGCGCGAATACGGCCATCGCCAGAGCCTGTTTCCTTTTCATGCGTCGTTTCCTTAATCGAACCGGGAATCGTAGGGCGGTAACACCGTCGTCGCTAGAAGTATTCCATCGATAGTAACGCGCGTCAAACGAAACGTTTCCATCGGTAGGAGCGATGCCTTGATCCAGCCGTATTTTTTTCGGATCGCCGTCGCTTAAACCGTGTTAGGATATCCCCTCGAACGCTTCTACAAGGAGGAGTGCCGCCGCGTGGGCCCGACCCGCGGCGGCCGGGGCCAGATGCTCAAGTATTCCGTCCGGCGGCTCCTGCAGTCGCTCGTCACCCTGCTCATCGTCGTATCGGCGGTGTTCCTGCTGATGCGCCTGTTGCCTATAGAGGGCTACTTCGGCGACGGCTACGATAAGCTCAGCGAGAGCCAGCGCGAGGCCGTGCTCCAGAAGATGGGGCTGCTCGACCCCTGGTACGTCCAGCTCGGCTCGTTCTACGCGGGCCTGCTGCGCGGAGACCTCGGCACGTCGACGATCTATCGCCAGGACGTGCCGGTGCTCCAGGTCATAGCGCCGAGGATACCGTACTCGATGCGCTTCGGCCTCGTCGCCATCGCGATCGCCCTGGTCGCCGGCCTGGCGATGGGCGTGTCCATGGCTAAGCATAAGGGCCGCGCGATGGACAAGCTCTGGACCGGCTACGTCGTGTTCGTCAACGCCGTGCCGCTCGCCGTGTACCTGCTGTTCATCCAGCTGTACATGACCGAGCTGCTCGGCCTGCCCCTGCTGTTCGACAAGTACCGGCCGTCCAGCTGGATACTGCCGGCCCTATCGATGTCGCTCGGCAGCATCGCCGGCTACGCGATGTGGATGCGCCGCTACATGGTCGACGAGCTCAACAAGGACTACATCCGGCTGGCGATGGCCAAGGGGCTGCCGCGGTCGACGATCATGGTCAGGCACGTGATGCGCAACGCCTACGTGCCGATGGCCCAGTACCTGCCGGCGTCGATCCTGATGACCATATCCGGCTCAATCTACATCGAGTCGCTGTACTCGATACCGGGCATGGGCGGGCTGCTCGTCGACGTGATCCAGCGCCAGGACAACCCGATGGTCCAGGGCCTCGTGCTGATCTTCTCGTCGATAGGCATCGTCGGGCTATTCCTCGGCGACCTCCTGATGGCGCTGTTCGACCCGCGCATCAAGCTGGCCAAGAGCGAGGCGTCGCGATGATACGGGATAGCATAAGCGCCGGGCCGATGAGCCCCGAGGCGATACTCGCGGCGGCCGACGGCCTCGACCCCGCCCTGTTCGAGCCCGCGGCCTTCGACGCGAGCGCCGGCGAGCGCGGCGGCTACTCCAATTACTCGTACTGGCGCTCGACGGCGCGCGGCTTCCTCAAGAACAAGGTCGCCCTGTTCTTCCTCGTGCTACTGGTCGCGCTGCTCGCGTTCACCTTCGTGCAGCCGCTGCTGCCCGGCCAGAAGAGCCCGACCAAGATCCATATCGACCCGGCCACCGGCATGCAGTACAGGAACGTCGAGCCCTGCGCCGAGTTCTGGTTCGGCACGAACACGATAGGGCAGGACCTCTGGGCGAGGATATGGAGCGGCACGCGCACCTCGCTGATGATCGGCCTGATAGTCGGCGCGGTCGAGATGATAGTCGGCATCGGCTTCGGCGCGATCTGGGGCTACGTGCGCAGGCTCGACGGCGTGATCACCGAGATCTACAACGTGCTCAACAACATACCGACTACCATCGTGCTGATGCTGCTGTCGTACATCCTCAGGCCGAGCTTCAAGACGATGGTCATAGCGATGTGCGCGACCGGCTGGCTCGGGCTCGCGAGGTTCGTGCGCAACCAGATCGTCATCATCCGGGATCGGGAGTACAACCTCGCGTCGCGCTGCCTCGGAACGCCGACGAGGCGCATCATCCTCAAGAACCTGCTGCCCTACCTGGTGTCGGTGATCATGCTGCAGACGGCGCTGTCGATACCGGGCACCATAGGCTGGGAGGTGTTCCTGACCTATATCGGCCTGGGACTGCCGGTCAGCATCCCGTCGCTCGGCAACCTGGTCAACGAGGGCCGGCAGATCATGATGTCCCCGGAGCTGCGCTACCAGCTGCTGTTCCCGACCGTCGTGCTGTCGATGATAACCATTTCGTTCTACGTGCTCGGCAACGCGTTCTCCGACGCGTCCGATCCGCGTAACCACGTGTAAGGACGGCGGACATGGCGAACGGAGAGGCGATACTCGAGGCCAGGGGCCTCGTCATCAAGTTCAACCTGCGCGGCCGCGCGCTGACGGCCATACGGGGCGCGAGCCTCGATCTGTACGAGGGCGAGACCCTCGCGATAGTAGGGGAGTCGGGGTCCGGCAAGTCGGTGCTGACCAAGTCGCTCGTCGGCATGCTCGACCGGAACGGCTGGGTCGACTCGGGCTCGGCCATGTTCGAGGGCCGCGACCTGGCCAAGATCAAGGACGAGCGCGATTGGCTCGGCGTGCGCGGCAAGAAGATATCGATGGTGTTCCAGGACCCGATGACCGCGCTCAACCCGCTCCTGACGATAGGCGCCCAGATCCGGGAGGTCTTCGAGCTGCACCACGGCCTTTCCGGCAAGAAGGCCGACTACGCGGTAATCGAGATGCTCGAGCGCGTCGGCATCGATAATCCGGAGGAGCGGCGCAGGCAGTATCCGCACGAATTCTCGGGCGGCATGCGCCAGCGCGTGGTCATCGCGATAGCGGTGGCCTGCAAGCCGCGCATCCTGATCTGCGACGAGCCGACGACCGCGCTCGACGTGACGATACAGGCCCAGATCCTCGGCCTGATCAAGGCCCTGCAGCGCGACCTGTCCTTCACGACGGTCTACATCACCCACGACCTGGGCGTGGTAGCGAACGTAGCCGACCGGGTCGCGGTGATGTACGCGGGTAGGATAGTCGAGACCGGCCTGGCCGAGGAAGTGTTCTACGATTCCAGGCACCCGTATACCTGGGCACTCCTGTCGTCGCTGCCGCAGCTCGGCGTCAAGGGCAAGCCGCTGTACTCCATATCGGGCACGCCGCCCAACCTGTTCAACGAGATCAGGGGCGACGCGTTCGCGCCCCGCAACCCAAAGGCGCTCAAGGTCGACTTCGTCGCGGAGCCGCCCGAGTTCGCGGTGAGCCCGACCCACCGGGCGTCCACCTGGCTGCTCGACCCGCGAGCGCCGAGGATAGAACCGCCCCCGGCCATCCTCGCGATGCGCGCTAAGCTCGGCGGCTCGTCGTCCGGCGCCGCCGGAGGCCGGCTATGAGCGGCGAACGCGAGACGGTGCTCGAGCTGCGCGACCTCGAGGTCAGCTTCAAGGTCAAGGGCGGCGGCGTCTTCAAGGCGGTCAGGGGCGTATCGTTCTCGATCTACAAGGGCGAGACCTTCGGCCTCGTCGGCGAGTCGGGCTCGGGGAAGACCAGCATCGGCCGCGCCATCGTCAGGATCAACGGCGCGAGCTCGGGCTCGATCCTGTACAAGGGCCGCGAGATCAGCGGCCGCATCTCCAAGGAGCTCGACCGCGAGGTGGTGCGCAAGATACAGATGATCTTCCAGGACCCGATGGCGTCGCTGAACGAGCGGGCCAAGGTCGACTACATCGTCTCGGAGGGCCTGTACAACATCGGCGTCAAGCGGACCGAGGAGGAGCGGCGGGCGATGGTCGCCAAGGCCCTGCTCGAGGTCGGGCTCCTACCCGAATTCGCGTCGCGCTTCCCCCACGAATTCTCCGGCGGCCAGCGCCAGCGCATTGGCATAGCCCGGGCGCTGATCATGGAGCCGGAGCTGGTCGTCGCCGACGAGCCGATCTCGGCCCTCGACGTGTCGATACGCGCCCAGGTGCTCAACCTGCTGTCGGCTATCCAGAAGGCCAAGGGGCTGACCTACCTGTTCATAGCCCACGACCTGTCGGTGGTCCGCTTCATCACCGATAGGATAGCGGTGATCAACAAGGGCGAGATCGTCGAGCTGGCGGAGACCGAGGAGCTGTTCAGGAACCCGCTCCATCCGTATACCCGGGCGCTGATCTCGGCGATACCCCAGCCCGACCCGCTCGTCGAGCGGAAGAAGGTGGTGACGGTCTACGACCCGAAATGCCACGACTACTCGACCGACAAGCCGCAGTGGACCGACGTCGGCGGCGGGCACTTCGTGCTGGCCAACGCGAAGGAGGCCGACGCGTACCGCGAGCGGATCGCGTCCGGGCGCTAGCGGCGGGCGGCCTCGACGAAGTCCCTGAAGATGCCGAGGAAGGCCGGGTAACGCCTGGTCAGGCCCTCGGGGTGGAACTGCACGGCGACGAGATACCGGTCGCCGTCCGGCGACTCGAGGGCCTCGATGACGCCGTCGTCGGCCCTGGCCGTGACGACGAGGCTCGGAGCCGCTTCTCTCGCCGCCTGGTGATGGAAGCTGTTGACCGCGAGCCGCGTCCCACCGAGGGCGGCGGCGAGGCGGCTATCCGGCTCTATGTCGACGAAATGGGCCAGCTCGTCCATCGGCATGTCGAACGAATGGCCGCCCGCCTCGGGAAGATCGGTCGGCAGGTCGTCGTAGAGACCGCCGCCGAGCGCTACGTTGACGACCTGGCAGCCCCTGCAGACGCCGAGCACCGGCAGGCCGCGCCGGCGGGCGGTGGCGAACAGCGCAAGCTCCCAACGGTCGCGGTCCGACTCGAAGCGCGCCAGGCCGCGGGACGGCGACCGGCCGAGGAGGCGCGGGCTGACGTCGCCGCCGCCCGAGAGGAGGAGGCCGTCCAGCCGGGCGGCGTATGCCTCGGCGGCCTCCGCCAGCTCGTCGTCGCCGGGCTCCGCGGCGGAACCGGCCGTCCGCAGCCCGCTCGGCCCCGGAAGGACCGCGGCGACGCCGCCTGAGGCGTCTATCGAGTAGAGGTAATTAGCGTTGATCGACGCGTAGATCGAGCGGGTCTTATGGTCGTCGAACGAGGTTATACCGATCAGGGGTCGCATGCGTCGCTCCTAGCGCGTCCTCGACGGATCGCGGCCAGCATTGTAGCGCGTCCGAGCGCGTTTGTCGAAGCTCGCCGATCGCTTCGTGTTGCTAGTTCCTCGAACCTTGTGGCGATTACCCTGCCGCGTACTTCGGGAGGTAGTCGTCACTATTCTTGAGAGGAGTCATCGTTCCCTTCATCCATATCCTTTTATTGTCAATACTTAGCGCCTGCTTCGAGATGAACGGCCGACGCAGGTAGATCCAACCGAGTCCAGAAGCGATCCGCTCAGCATCGATGCCCGCGACCTCGGCATGGGTTCTCATCGGTTCCGGCGTCGCTGACGCGCTCGCGTTGACCCGGTACGGCTTCTGGTAGTTGTGGTACACGAGGTGTAA
>Ga0209607_1001479_pt1 | contig 19713 bp, 15 predicted proteins | sample AD_UKC117_MetaG_FD_184413 | JGI IMG/M metagenome (GOLD analysis project Ga0209607, IMG submission 184413) | Active sludge microbial communities of municipal wastewater-treating anaerobic digesters from Hong Kong - AD_UKC117_MetaG (SPAdes)... | ecosystem: Engineered > Bioreactor > Anaerobic >... | reverse complement strand
GAGCCGGCGACGACTTGAGCGCGGTTTTGCGAACGCGCGTCGCAACGGCGCATTCTCACCGCCGTCAGCCCGGGCGGAATGAACGTCACGGGCCGAGACGCGGGTTTCGATCATCACCGGCAACGGCCGGTCAGCGCCTCGAAACTCCTCGGGGGCTAGCGCGTAAGGAAGTTCGGGTTTGGCGTCGAGCGAGCTGAAGCGGATCGGCCTCCGGGCAGCGAACAAACCGGGGATCGCCGGTCCGGCTACGAACCCGTGATCCCCATCTCAATATCGCTGACCCCATCGGGGTCCGTCTGCCCCCGCGCGCCGACGGCGACGGAACCCGCCCTCAGGGGGTGGGATCGGACTTTTTTAGGGAGGCATCGCCGCGCGGGGACGCGAGGTGCAGCGATCCTCCCGATCAACAAAGGGTCCCCATCGGGATACGGATTGATGGACGTTCTCCTCGAAAGGGGGTGAGCGCGGAGGTGGTCTGGGTCTTTCCGCGCCACGCTCGCCTTTGGCCACCCAAGCCACAGGACCGTCGGGACCGTGGTGGGTGCTGTGGCGAACGAACTCCATGGGAGAAAACCATGCGACTGGACCAGACGATCACCCGCTGTTTTCCCACCTTGGCCAAGTTTATCGAGCGAGAAATCCCGCCCTATCGGTTTAACCCACCCGTCTTCAACGCCTTCAGGCATTTCGGGCAATTCACGCCGGGGGAGGCCGCCCGGGCGCTGACGTTCGGGACGAGCGATCCGATCATCGACGCGCGCATGATGGATGATTTCGGGGTTTATCTGTGGCGGCGGCCCAAGGATCCGGCCAAGCCCCGGAAGAAGAACCGGAAGATTTGGCTGGCCCGGGCGATGTGCCGGGATTTCGAACGCATTGATGGCGATTACAAAATCGTCACTAATATTGATTTCATCATCAAGGTCACGATCCTGCACGAGATGGTGCACTGGGGCGACCTGCGGGACTACTACGACCAACCCGATGTGCTCTGCTCTATGAGGATCTCAGCGGCCGGTCGCGGATGATCGATGTCGGTTTTCAGTTTGAACTGGAGGCGTTTGGCGGGATCGTCGAGGAGCGCAACTGGAGGCAATACAGAAGGTCGAAAACGCGTTAAGTCTCCCTATGGAGCGCAAGGCCGGCGCGCGGCGGTCCTGGTTGCATCACCTAATGCGAGACGCCGTGGTTCGTGCCGGCGAGGCCGGGAAAACCCTCGATCCGTGGACCCAGCGACCATCAGTGCCGAAGAGCGGCGGCGGCCTGTTCGCGGGTATAGAACCGCTCCGCCCGCAGAAAACCCGCTTGGACGGAGGACTTGAGGGCGGTTACCCGGCCCGTCGTCGCGTCGCGGCTCGCCACCACCGCCGACGGCAACCCATCCAGCAGGTGCATCGGCGCCGGCCGACCGTCGGCAAAGCAGGCACGATAGACCGCCCCCGTTTGAGTATCCCGGAACGCCGGCACAAACCCCAGCGTCCGGTTTTCGGCGCTGACTCCGCCGGTCCCGCGAAACATCTGGTTTTGCCGACGCAGGGTCCGGGCGGTCAACGCCGGTTCCGGTCGCGCGGATGGCATGCTGGTGGGGTGGGCGATGGGCATCGGGTTCATGGCGGACCTCCGGCAACGGGCATCGAGGGTTTCCTCACCCGTCATACGTCAGCCGAACTCGATGGGGATGCAGCCGGCGCGGGCGGCGGGTTCGCTGGAGGTGGTGCATACCGTGGGCCAAGCAAGGACATGGAACCGCGCCTTCCTGGAAAGTGATTGATTCTCAATTGCATTGTGGCAGCAACACGCCATCACTGGCTCCCGCAGCCGCCCTTAGCCACGACATTTCGCGGCCGAGGGTGTAAGTCGTGGCGGGCCAAGCCTACCCGTCGACCGTGCCGAAGTGACCGGCCGCGCGCGGAGAGGGGCTCACGGTGGTTTCCGTGGCCCGCGCTCGGGTGGAGCCGGGCGTGACCCCCCGCTGGCATCGCCATGCCGAACACGACCGAGCGGTCTCTGATCCTGGAGGAGTGGAGGCGGATCGAGGGGGGCGACGGGCTGCCGGAAGCTGTCGGGCTCAGCGACGGGGTGCGCGTTCCGCCCGATGTTCGCCCGCCCATCGCCAACACCGGCGACGCCGACCTGATCTTTCTCGCCATTTGCATGCCGCGGTTTGCCGGGACGGGCGATGAAGACGTGGAGCCGATGGGACGGGCCAGCGCCGCTTCATCCGGCGCCGTGCGCCAGTTTCAGGCCTGATCTTTCTCGCCACTGGCACGTTGCGGTTTGCCGGGACAGGCGATGAAGACGTGGAACCGATTGGACGGGCGAGCGCCGCTTCAGCCGGGGCCGTGCGTCAGTTTCAGACGATCCCGGCGACGATCAACCCCACGGAGACCAGCCGCCCAGCACTGGCGGGATCGCCATGGAACAGGATGCCCACGATAAAGGTTCCCGTCGCGCCGATGCCGGTCCAGACCGCGTAGGCGGTCCCGATGGGGATGTCGCGCGGGGCCGCCGGAAGCCCACCTACTTCAGACTCGAACCTCGACCGCCAACCGTCGCCGTGAACCGGCCAGCCACAGAGCCAGTCCGATGACTGCGATGGGATAGGCCGCCGAAAATTGGTAGATCTGCTCCAGAGACAACCAATCCCGCAGTGGACCGATCACGAACGAACCCAATCCCACCCCCACCATCAGCGCGGCGATGAGCATGGACGACACCCAAGCCACATGCTCGGGAAACCGCGCCGACGCCAGCGTAATGGTCAGCGGAAAGAAAGCCGAGCAGGCCAAACCCGCCAACGCGAACAACCCCAGACCCAGCACTGGCGTGGAGGCGCTCGGTAGCAGCAGAAACGCCGCGATCATCAGAACCGGCAACGCCAGCCAGATCGTCAGTGGCGCGATGCGGACCACCAGCACCGCAACCAGCAGCCGACCGACCACCATCGCGCCCCAGAACACCGATAGAGCCAGCGCCGCCACCACCGCCGATAGATCCTTGGCCTCGCGCAGATAAATCACCGCCCAATTACTGAAGGTCCCTTCGGCGAAGGCGTAGAGTACCGCGATGGCGGCGAACGTCCAGAACGCCCCGGAAATCAGCGGCGGATTCGTCTCGACGCGGCGCTCCTCCATCTCGCCGCCGGCCTCCAACGGCAACCGCACGGTCGCGGCGGCCAGCGCCAGCAACGCGCTGAACCCCAACAGCGATAGCGGGAATCCGATCCACCAGCCGGCTCGACCGAAACCGTCGGCCAGCAACGGTCCCACCATCAAACCCAGTCCCAACAAGGTGTGCAAGGCGACCACGGCGGCCGGCGCGCGTCGGGGAAAGAAGCGGGGCGGATAGCTGTTCAGCGGCGCACCGCCCAACCCGAAACTCCACCCCAGCAGCGCCGTTCCCGCCAAAATGACCGGAAACGCCAGCGCCGGCATGACCCAGAGACTCGCCGCCAGCGCCAATTGCGACAAGCCGTTGCCCGCCGCCGCCAACCACAATAACGGTTGCAGACCCAGCCGGCGGGCCAGCGTCCCGCCGGCCACCGCGCCCAGCACCGCCAGCGCCACCTGCGGTAGAAAGATCGCGCCGTACTGGGCGTCGGTGAAACCGTGCATTTGCCTCAGCACGGCGCTGCTGGCTGGGAAGCTGACCAGCGTCAGGCCCTGTAGGAAAGCGATGAGGTACACCGCGAGGACCGCCGGCACGTTCGGCGACGTTTGCTTGATCATGTCGATGCTCCTTACTCTTTGCCGCCGGTGATGAGCCGGGTGCCGCGTTTGTAGGTGAGATAGGCCCAGAACCATTCGATGGCGACCGACAGGCGCTTGCGCGGGTCCACCAGGAAGAAGACGTGCGCGATGCCCCACAACCACCACGCCAGCGCCCCGCTCAATTTGAACCCGCCGAAATCGACGACCGCCGCTTGCCGGCCGATGGTGGCCAGATTGCCCAGATGGCGGTAGCGAAACGGCGGCAGGCCGGTACGTCCTTCCAGGCGAGCCTTGATCGCTCCAGCGACGTAAACGCCCTGTTGCTTGGCCGCCGGCGCCAGTCCCGGCACCGGCTTGCCGTCCCAGGCTTCGCTCAGGGCGGTGTCGCCGACGGCGAAGACGTTGGGCAAGCCGGGCACGCTCAGTTCCGGTCCCACCTTGAGGCGGCCGGCCGCATCGGCTTCGGTCTTGAGCCATTGCGCGGCGGGCGAAGCCATCACCCCCGCCGCCCAGAACACGGTGCGAGACCCGATTCGCTGGCCGGACACCAGCGCGCCGTCGGCGTCCACTTTCTCCACCCGGCTCTTGGTCAGCACTTCCACGCCGAGCGCCCGCAACGATTGCGCCGACACTTCCGAAAGCGATTCGGGAAAACTCGGCAGCAGGCGCGGTGCCGATTGCACTAGCAACACTCGTGCTTGGGCCGGGTCGATATTGCGGAATTCCCCGGTCAAGCCGTGCTGGGCTAGTTCGGCGATGGCACCGGCCAGTTCCACGCCAGTGGGGCCGCCGCCGACGATGATGAAGGTCAGCAACCGCTGCCGCTCCTCGGGATCGGCGCAGTTTTCTGCCTGTTGGAAGGCCAACAGCAGGCGGCGCCGGATGGCGGTGGCGTCGTCGATGCGCTTCAGGCCCGGCGCATAGGGTTCCCAGTCGTCGCGTCCGAAGTAACTGTGACGCGCGCCGGTGGCCAGCACCAGATAGTCGTAACCGATATGGCTGCCGTCGCTCAGCGCCACTTGACGCGCGGTGGTATCCACGTCCGTGACTTCACCCAGCAACACCCGCACGTTGTGCTGGTCGCGGAACAGCGCCCGGATCGGGGTGGCGACATCGGCCGGCGACAGGCTGGCGGTCGCCACCTGATACAGCAGCGGTTGAAACAGATGGTAGTTGCGCTTGTCGATGACCGTGACCCGGCAGGCGGCCAGCCGCAGGCCGTGCGCTACCTTGATTCCACCGAAACCGGCACCGACCACGACTACATGGGGCACGTCCGTCAACGCGGCGTCGGACCAGCTTTCCAGCGGCGGGAACCAGCGGGCCAGTTGCCGTTGCAGAACGGTGTCGGCGGCAATCGGTCCCGGTCCGCACAGCGCGATCAGGCCAAGCAGGAAAAGCGGATAGAGCCGGTTGATCGTCTGGATTTCGTCCGTGCCCATGACGCCGGAGCCGAGCAGCGCCAGCATTGCGCCGATCGCGGCCAAGCGGGTCGCCAATCCCAACGCCAGCAGCGGGCTGACGAATCCCAACACGGCTTCCAGCAGCGAACGCCCTACCAAAACCGGCACGAACCACAAGCTCGCCAGCCAGAGCCGCAGTCCAAGCTGATAGACTGGACCGAGATAGCGGGTGCATGCAGCGTATAACCGGCCGAGCGGCTTGACCAACGGCAATGCTGAAGATGCCAAACCGGAAGTCAGCAGCCGATCCAGGGAAATCGACCCCGCGCCCATGACGATGTACCAGCCGAACAGCGCAGCCCAGTAAAGATGCTGATCCAGGGCGCGGTATTCGAATTGGATCACCAGCGTCAGGATCAACAGCGGAATCGCGGCCAGCCGGGTAGCGAGTCCGAACGCCAGCAGCATCGAACCCAGTACCTCGATGCTGACGCCCAGTACGGCGGCCGTGAACGGGTCCAACCAGGGCACCGGGTATTCGTAGGTGGCGAGCGTCAGCGCGGTATCCCAGTTGGCCAGCTTGAGCACGCCGGACACCCAGAACGCCTGCGCCAGCCATAGCCGAATCGCCAGATCCAGGAAGGGATAGAGCGTGACTTCGGCGACGCGCAGCGCTTCATCCACGCGCTTGAGGAAGGCCGCGATGACATTGGCCCGGCGGTGCCGGACGGCGGCGACGGTTGCGGTCAGCATGGCTCAGCCCTCCACCGCGCTCGTGGCGGGAGCCGCCCTCACTCCCGGTACTTCTTCTGCCGGCGGCCGAGGGGAGTTGGACACCCTCACCCCCAACCCCTCTCCCACAGGGAGAGGGGTGTTATCGGTTGCTACTCGCTGGCTCCAATAGGCCGGGATATCGCGCCGGTAGCGGCGCATCACCAGATTCGCCAGAAGGCCGGTCCAGCCGGTCTGGTGAGCGGCACCCAAACCCTGGCCGGTGTCGCCGTGGAAATATTCGTAGAATTGCAGCAAATCTCGCCAGTGTGGATCGTGCTGGAACGGGCTGTCGGCGGGGAAAGCGGGCGTCCGTCCGTTCGCGTCGCGGCGGTAGATGTCCACCAGCCGTTCGGCGATCAGCGTGGCGATTTCCTTCAAATTCAATTCGCGATTGCCCAGGCTGGGCACGGCGATGGTGAAATTGTCGCCGAGGAAACGATGAAACTTCTCCAGCGCCTGCACCAACGTGTAGTTGGTCGGTAGCCAGATCGGGCCGCGCCAGTTGGAATTACCGCCGAACAGACCGGAATTGGATTCGCCGGGCACGTACTCGATGATGGCTTCGCCGACGCCGGGCAGCGTGCCCAAATGCTTATGTGTGGCGTGAATGCGGCTGACGCTGCGAATGCCGTGAGGTGACAGAAACTCATCTTCCCGCAGCAGCCGCTTGAGGATGCGCGGCAACATCCGGTTGGTGACCAACGACAGCAGGTGCTCGCCCCGTTCGTTTTCCCAATCCGGGCATTGGCAGATAATGCTGCCGTCGAACACGCCGTGACGGTGCTGGCGCAGCAGTTCGCGGAACCGGGGAACCTTGGCCAGAATGCGCCGGTCCACCACCTCGCAAGCGAACAGCGGAATCAACCCGACCCAGGAATACACGTCGATCCGCTGCGTCTGCCCGTCCGGGCAAATCATCAAATCTTTGAAGAAACCCGCTTCTGGGTCCCACAGCGGCACTTCGTGGCCGGCGTGGCCGGCGATGGTGTTGGCGATGGCCAAGAATTGCTGATAAATCTGAATGGCGATGTCTTCGTATTCCCGGTCCTCGGCCGCCAGTTCCAGCGCGATGACGGTCATGTTTAGGGCGAACATCGCCATCCAGCCAGTGGCGTCGGCCTGCTTGAGCGCGTAGCCGGCTGGCAGCGGGTGGGAGCGGTCGAACACCGAGATGTTATCCAGCCCCAGAAAGCCGCCTTCGAACACGTTGTTGCCGTCGCTGTCCTTGCGGTTGATCCACCAGGCGTAGTTCAGCAGCAGCTTGTGAAACACCCGCTCCAGAAAGTGCAGATCGCCTTGGCCGCGCTGCACCCGTTCCGCCCGAAACACTTTCAGAGCACCCATCGCATGAACCGGCGGATTGACGTCGCCGAACGCCCATTCGTAGGCGGGAATCTGGCCGTTGGGGTGAAGATAGTTTTCCCGCAGCACCAGTTCGATCTGGTCTTTGGCGAAATCGACGTCCACCAGCGATAGCGCGGCGCAGTGATAGGCCAGATCCCAAGCGGCGAACCAGGGATACTCCCATTTGTCGGGCATGGAAATGATGTCGGATGCCTTGAGATGGCGCCACGTGCGGTTGCGGCCCCCTTTGCGGCCGTCGGGCGGTGGGAATTGGTCGCCGTCCAGCCAGCGGGCCACGTCGTAATGGAAGAATTGCTTGCTCCAGATCATGCCCGCTGAGGCTTGGCGCAGGATGCGCCGGTCCTCGTCGGAGGCTTCGGGCAACAGGTCGCGGTAGAACGCATCCGCCTCGGACCGGCGGTCGGCGAACACCGTTGCGGTGGCGGCGAAGGGCTGGGCCAGCGGCGCCGCGCTCAATATCAACTCGACTTCGGCCTGTTGGCCGCCGGCCACGGTCAGCACATGCCAGGCGGCGAACTTGGTGCCTTCCCGCGTGGGATTGACCGCGTCGTGCTCGCCGTTGACCACCCGGCGATGGAAACTGTCCTTGACGTAGGGACTGGCGTTGGTCAGCCCCCACAAGCGTTGGACATTATGCTCGTTCTCGGTGTACAGCGGCTCGGCGGATTGCCGGCCGTACAGGTGATAGGCGCCCAAGGCCGGATGTTCGGCGCGTACGGCCCAAGCCGCGCCATCCGGCGCCGTGATCGCGCGCAAAGCCGGTTTGATCGCTTTCTGATCCGGCGAAACCGACTCGCCCCGCAGTTCAGCCAGTGCCTGTTCTTTCTCTTCATCGCCCCAGGCCCAGGTGTTGCGGAACCACAGTTGCGGCAACAGATGCAGAGTCGCTTCTTCAGGTCCACGGTTGGCGACGGCGATACGGATATGGATTTCTTCCGGGCCAGCTTTGACGTAACGCACGTCCACGTCCCAGTAGCGATTGTCCTGAAAAATGCCGGTATCCAGCAGGTTGAACGGCGGGTCCAGGCGACCCCGGCGGCGATTTTCTTCCACCAGCCCGCCGTAGGGATATTCGGCCTGGGGATATTTATACAAATAGCGCAGATAGCTATGGCTGGGCGTGGCGTCGAGATAGAAGTAATACTCTTTCACATCCTCGCCGTGGTTGCCTTGATTGCCGGTCAGGCCGAACGCTCGTTCTTTCAAAATCGGGTCGCGGCCATTCCACAGGGCGAGCGCAAAGCACAATCGCTGTTGCTCGTCGCAGATGCCGCCCAAGCCGTCCTCGTTCCAGCGATAGACGCGGGAGCGGGATTGATCGTGGTCGAGATGTTCCCAGGCTTCGCCGTGGGCGCTGTAGTCCTCGCGCACCGTGCCCCAGGCCCGCTCCGATAGATACGGCCCCCACAGCCGCCAGTCTTCTTTACCTTCGTACTGTCGTTCGAGGCGCAATCGTTCGGGGTTATCGATGGGAATCGTGGCTTTCATGGGGGTTTCTCCAGAATAGGGGTTGCGGGTGCTGGGAGATCGTTCGCGACCGATGAGCCATTGCGCCATTTCTGGAGAAAATGCCTTTCCAGGGAATGAAATGGCTCCATCGATCAAGTGTTCGCTACTCGAATTAGCAACACTTATGCCACTGGAGAAATATAAAATAAGTTATTGATAATTAATAATATAAATCTGGAATACTGAACTTTGGTCGAAGACGAGGACTGCGAAATATCGTAGAGCCGCTAAATGCAGTGGCTTTGGCAAAAAAGCGGCCAAACCCTGCCGATCCGCTGGCGAAAAGCTATACTTGTGACAGATGTCCAGGTAAGGGCGCGGCCACCGGTGAGAATGTGGATGCTGCGCGGCCAGGATGTTTCTCTGCGCCAACTGCGCCTCGTGGCGACGGGCGAGTTCCAGAGGACGGTAAGCGGGGTAGGCTTCCGGGGTTGGATGGCTGGCGATGAATGTTATACAGCCAATGAAAACTGACGAGATCAAACAGATTTTACTACCGTCTTGAATCCGGGTAGATACAGAACCGTATAATCACTTGTTAGGCACGTAAGGACTGAACATGGCAATACATCATTTTCCAGACAAAGAAGATGGAGAGCTTGTTTCATACATCAACGATCCGAGACTTCTCCCCTGGGCTAAGGAATCGTTACACTTACTGGAAGATATTCCTGATTTGAAAGTATGGGAAACGCAATATAAAGGACAGGGAGTCCTGAATACTTGCTGGTATGTAGGGTCAACAGTTCAACAAAAGCCGTATCTATTAAATTTTACGATGATACCATCAAATCTGAATGTTGAATTTCGCTTTTCTCATTACTTGCCGAGAGAAGATTTTGAAAAACTAAAATGGCAAAATTCTAGCTGGCGGTATGCAGACATTAAAACTTATGGTACAGATAGCACCAAAGGACTTATAAAGAGATATTTGTCAAATATACTGGCTGATTTGTTAAATGGTAATTTGCGACAAGGAGGAAAGTCATTTGCAGAGACTTTATTGTTCAGAAGCCTTCAGGAAATATACGAAGGTGAAAACATACTAGAAAACATTAGGCCGGACAATCTTCGTTCTGAGAAAAATACCCCTTTGGAACTGGACTTATATATTCCAGAGTTAAAGATAGCAATTGAGTTGCAAGGGCCTCAGCATTTCAGAGAAGTATATGGAGAAAATAGCTCATTGAAAAAGAACGACTTAAGGAAGAAGCAATGGTGTCGCGATAACAAAATTAAATTCATCTGGATGAACTGGGATGGATTTAACAAAGATCTTTTACGTCTTTCATTTGCACAACGAACTGAGCGATTAAAAGACATAATGGATTCCTTTGTTGAAAGGAGTGAATATTTTTTATGGTGGAAGAACGAAACCAGCTTTCACTATGAATAGCCAATCAGGGTACGCATTGCGTACCTTTCTCGGAGTGTGAACTGGCATGCGGGCGCGTCCTACCGACTGATGCAGGATAGAGGTACGAGGCGCGGTAGGGCGGGTTAGTGAAGCGTAATAAGCTAATTCTGAGTAGGTCTTCCAAAAGGCGGAATTACAAACTGCTACCCTAATCCGCCCTATGATAATTTGCCCAGCCAAATGGAACAGGCAGAGCGAAGCGAAACCCGCCTAATTGGGCATTGCACCAAAGCGGATTACGATTACCCATATCCAACTATTTAATTTACTTGGTAAAATTCCATGACTACTCAAACATCCATCAATATTCCAGATGATCTTGTCGCTGAGTTGTATCGGCGAGCACCCCAGTCAGATGCGCGCACTGCTCTTATAGTAGAAGCTCTCCGTTGCTTTTTCGCCACGCACGATACCGCAAATAGCGATCTTGAAATCTTAAACCGCTACGCGGACGAGCTAAACCAAGAAGCGGAAGATGTGCTTGATTATCAGGTGATTCCTTGAAACGTGGCGATTTATACCGGGTTCCGCATCCATCGGCCCGTGACCCAAGGCGATCTAGAGTTTTCGTTGTGGTGAGTCGCCAAGTGCTGATTGACTCAAAATTTTCTACGGTAATTTGTGCGCCGATTTATAGCGCCTATCACGGCCTTTCCACCCAGGTTCTTGTCGGAATCGAACAAGGCTTGAAACATGATAGCAGCATCCATTGCGATGATTTGGTGAGTCTACCTAAATCCGTCCTAACGGATTATGTGGGTCCATTGTCACCCGCAAAACTTGCCGAACTTAACCAAGCTCTTCGAGCAGCTTTGGATATTGGAAATGCCTAATTGGTCGTTGTATCCGACCGTGCTACGTACATTCGGTCAACCGTGAGAGTCCTATATGACATCCTCCCTTCAGCAGACCCTAGAGGAGCTTTTCGCCGCCAATCGGATTCTCGTCGGCGAGGGCGTCATCGACGGATTTGGTCACGTCTCGGTTCGCAACCCGCTCCAGCCCGACCACTACTTCATGACCCGAAGTAATGCGGGCGGTCCGGTGGAGGAGTCGGGCGTGGTTGAGCTCGATGCGGAAAGCGATGTCATTCGACCGACCGAGGTCCGACCCTCGATCGAGCGCTTCATCCACGGAGAGATTTACCGCGCTCGGCCCGATGTGATGGCTGTGGTGCATACCCATGCTCCGGCGCTCATCCCGTTCGGTGTAAGCCCGACGCCACTGCGTCCGCTATACCACATGTGTGGTTTCCTTGAGGTGGGCGCGCCGGTATTCGATATCCGCAAGGATCACGGCATGACCAATCTGCTCATTACACGGGCTGATCTTGGCCGCGCCCTCGCGGCAACGCTGGGGAACTGTGCGGTGGTACTCATGCGCGGCCACGGCGCGACGGTGGTCGGCTCCTCTGTGAAGGAAGCGGTCTTCCGAGCCGTATACACCATGGTCAATGCCCAACTCCAGCCCATTGCGATGCAGCTCGGCGAGCCCACCTATCTTGCGCCCGAGGAGGCCAGATTGGCGGACGAGCTCCACCATGCTGTTCTCAAGCGGCCCTGGGAGTATTGGCTGGAGAAGCACCCAATCCACTCAAGAGAGAGACAAACATCATGACTGAAAGAACCGGTCGTTGTCTTTGCGGCGCAGTGAGTTTCAAGCTGGTCACGGAACCGCTGGCCACCCGCATTTGCTGGTGCCGCGACTGCCAACACCTCGCGGCCAATGGGTCGGTGAATCTGCTGGTCCCTGCGGACGGACTCCACTTTTCCGGAGTGCTTTCCGAGTACACGAAGATCGCCGACAGTGGCGATGAGGTCATTCGTCAATTTTGCCCGAAATGCGGCGCGCATCTGTTCGCCAAATCCTCCAACCGCCCAGATTTCCGCGTGGTCCGTGCGGGCAACCTGGATGATCCTTCTTCTATTCAACCCAGCGCGAACATTTGGGCGGCGAGCGCACCGGGTTGGGCTTGTCTGGATCCGGCGCTTGAACGTGAGGAGCGGCAACCGATGCCGCCTAAATAACAGCGCATCGGTTAGGTTGCCGTGATTTCTGGCAACCCCTCTATAAGCTGCCTAAACGGATAAGCTGGCCTAAAGGAGCGTTGCGCCTGACCGTGCTACGCATGGCCGGTGAATGGAGTCTGTTGGTTACTGCCGTTTCAACCGCTCCAGCCGCTGCCACGCCTCCAGCACGCAGGCTACCGACCAAGCTTGAGCCGGTGCGCCGCGCGGGATGTGCGGTGGAGCACCGTCGAGAATTTCGCTGACCGTGCCCAGCCCGGCATCCAGCAGGTGATCACGGACGGGCAGCAACCGGGCCTGGGCCGCCGCTGCATCGCCGGTTATGCGATACTCCGCTAGTGCGTAATGGCCCAGCAGCCAAGCCCAGACCGGCCCCTGGTGATAGCTGCCGTCGCGCTCCCAAACACCACCGAGATAATAGGGGTGGTAATCGGGATGGACCGGCGTTAGGGAACGAAGACCGTAGGAAGTCAGCAATTCCCGTCCACAGACGCGGACCACGGCTTGCTGGGTTTCTGAGTCCAGCGGACTGTGCGGCAGGCTGACGGCGAAGACTTGATTGGGGCGCGAAGTGGGATCGTCGCCGCTGGGACTATCCAGCACGTCGAACAAACCCGTGCCGTCGGAACGGATGAAACGCTGAAAGCCTTGGCGCGCCTTGGCCGCGAGCTCCGCGTAAGGCACGGATGGTCGTCCCAGCCGTTCGGCGAAATCGGCCATGATCATCAGGGCGTTGTACCAAAGCGCGTTGATCTCGACCGGCTTGCCGATGCGCGGCGTCACCACCCAATCGCCGACCTTGGCGTCCATCCAGGTGAGTTGCACGCCCGGTTCGCCGGCATGAATCAACCCGTCGGCCGCATCCATGCCGATCCGGTAACGGGTGCCTCGAACGTGCCAGTCGATCATGTCGGCCAGCACCGGGAACACCTCGGCCAGCGCCGCCCAATCATTGCTGGTTTCCAGATAGGCTCGCCACGCCTCGAAGTACCACAACCCGGCATCCACCGTGTTGTAGTCCGGCGTCTCGCCCGCACCGGGGAACACATTGGGCAACATCCCTTGATCGACGAAGCGGGCGAAGGTCAGCAGGATGCGCCGCGCGCTGTCGAACCGGCCCGTCGCCAGCGTCAAACCCGGCAAGGCGATCATGGTGTCGCGGCCCCAGTCGCCGAACCAGGGATAGCCGGCGATCACCGATTCGCCATCGGGCAAGTCCGGCAACGGCCGAGCGAATAGGAAGCTGTCGGCGGCCAACGCCAGTTGTTCGATCCAGTCGGGCGGCGAGTCGGCCAGGTGGGGACGGGCACGGTCGAGCAATGCACCCTCACGGTCGAGAAACCGTTGCAGCGCCGCATCCAGATCGGCGGAAGCGTTTTCGTGTAGGCTGGCGGTGATGCCGACCCAACGGCCAGGGCGCAAGCTCAACAGCGCCTGACCGACGCACAGATGTGCGTCCCGATCCGGCAGGCCGCGCTCTCGCTCCACCGACAAATCGAAGTTCTCGATCCAATCCCACGCGGTCTGAAACTGGCCATCCGCGCTCTGAAACCGCAGGGTGAAGCGATCAGGGCAGACGACGTGCAATTGCTCCCCGACTTTCTCCACCTGCGGCGTGAAACCACCGGGCATCATGCTGACGTGATGATCGCGAGCGTTGACCAGCAAGCGGACTTGCAGCCGCAAATCCTGGTCGGTATCGGTGGATTCCAACCGATACGCCACATAAACCGTATTCGCGCCCGGCTCCAGGCAGATGCGCTGTTCGATCACCCGGTCGCCCAAGGCGTAACGCCACACCGGCATCCGGCCATGCAGGTGGAACGATTCGAGATGAACGTGGCCTTCGGGGTTGATCGCCCCACCGCTCCAGCGATTGCTGAACAGCGGGATTTCCCGGTCGCCGTCGAGCAGGGTGGCGTCGGCCTTGGAAAACACCAGCCAGCGACCGAGCGGCGGTTCAATCGGCGCGATCAACAAACCGTGATAGCGGCGGGTCAAGGTCCCGGCAATCGTGCCGGCGGCGTAGGTGCCCAGGCCATTGCCCAGCCACCACTCGCGCCGCTCGGCCTGGCCGAGATCGCCGCAAATTGCCCGTCCGAAACGGATAAAGTCCGGTAGTGTGTCGCTCATGCTGATCGCCCCCCTTGTTGCAACCGTTCCGCCACCCGCAGTGCCCAAGCGTAGATGGTCAACGAGGGATTGACCCGGCTGGAGCGCGGCAGGACGCTGCCGTCCACCACGTACAGGTTGTCCAGACCGTGCACCTTGCCGTTGGCATCCACCACCGAGGTGCGGGGATCGCTGCCCGCGACCAAGGTGCCGCAGGCATGCGCGGTGCCGGCCAACGGAATGCCCTTGGCTGCCGCCGGCAGGCCGATTTTCCACAGCGCCCTGGTGAAATCGCGCACCAGTCGCTGATGCTCCTCCCACGCCGCCGGCAAGCGCGCCGGGTCGTAGTCGAGCTGAGGATACTGCGAGCCATTGCGCTGGGCGACGACGCGGTTGGCGGGATCGGAACCGTCCTCGGTCTGCAAGAAGAAACCGTAGGCGCGATGACCGAGCGCACGGGCGAACCCACGCGGCACAAAGCCCGGAATCAGGGTGCTGAGCAATTCGCCGTCGAAGCCCAAGGGCTGGATGCTGCTGTGCGGTAGCCGCTCGTTCAACAGCAGCAGAGTTTTTCGCAGCAGATCGGTCTTGGGTGTGGCGGAAAACGCCAGCACGGCGCTGAGCAAGTGGGATTTGTAGTTGCGCCCCACCGCTTCGGCGCACGGCAGCCGCTCGGCCAAACCACTGTCGGCTAGATAGCCTTGCAATAAACGCGGCGAGTGCAGCGCGCCCGCCGCCAGCAGCACCGCGTCGGCCCGGAATTCGCCGCCCTCCTCGGTACGAACGCCCAGCAGCCGCTCAGGCCGGCCGGGACCGGCGACGAAATCGCGAACTGCCTGCCCGGTCAGTATGGTGAGGTTGGGCAGATGTTGAACTCGCTCCAGCAAAGCGTGCTGGCCGTCAGCCTTCAGGTTCTTGACCGAAGCGAAAGCGTCGAAGTGCGCGGCTTCTTCGGGATGTTCGACGATGTTGGGGTCCAAGGCCAGCGTCAGGGGCTGGGCGTTCCAACCGGCACCATTGCGAGTCAGCTTGCCGACGATGGCTCGCAGATCCGGCTCCGGCTCGAATCGATGGACGCCCAGCAAGGTTTCCGCTTGCTCGTAGTAAGGCAGCAATTCCTGATACGCAATCGGCCAAGGCAAGCATTGATGCGCCGGTTCGGCCTCGAACTCGTGCGGTTCGAAGCGAGCCAGGGCTGCTCCGTACCACTTGGTCTTGCCGCCCAGATTGAAATATTCTTCTGGTTCGAAGATCCGGCCATTCCGGTCGAGCCAGTGCTCCTTGCTCTTGAAAATTCCCTGCCGGATCACCTTGTCCACATCCAGCGTGCTGCCGTCGCGCGGAAGTTCCCGGCCTTTTTCCAGCAGCAGCACCCGGCGACCGGCGTGCGCCAAGGCGTAAGCCGCCGCCGATCCGCCCGCGCCGGAGCCGACGATAAGGGTGTCATAACGTTCGTTCATGGTGGTGTGTCCTTCTCAAAAAACTGCCGCCGGGGCGATGACCGCCGCCGTGGAGCCACGGGTCTTGGCATGGGTGACGGTGAACAGGAATTCGTGGACGCCGCGCCGCGCCAACTCTTCGGTCGCCAGATTCTCCAAGCCGAACAATCCCATCTTCACATACATGGTCTGAGGAACCAGAAAGGGGCGTTCCGGGTCTTCGCCGGGCACCGGACCGTAGCTCCAGGTATCGGCGCCGGTCAGAGCGATGCGCTGCGCGTACAACCAGTTCACGACATCCAAGCCGGGACCGGGTTCGCCCGAGAGAAATTCGGTGTTATCTTGACCCCACAGTCCGCCCCAGCCGGTGTGAAACAGCACCGCGTCGCCGGGCCGCAATGCAACGCCCTGCTTTTTCAACGCGCCTTGCACGTCGGCTAGGCTGATCACGTAGCCCTTGGCCAAGCGCTCCACGCCCTTGTAGGCGGCGATGTCGATCAGCACGCCCCGAGTGACGATAGGCGGCACGGTTTCGGTGCCGAAGCGGTTCAAACCCCACGACTCCACCACGTCGCGCGTGGTCCAGCCGTTGTAGAACCGGTCGCCAATCTGGATATGGCCGATGGAATCCAACTGGGTGCCGACCTGGAAGGTCCCCACCTGAATCTCGGTGATCCAGTTGATCTGGTTTTTGCCCCAGCCCTTGCCGTCGACGTCCGGGCGGCGCAGGTTGGTGAAATGCGGCGAAACGTCGGCGGTTTGGTGCCAGTAGCGGCCGGGAAATTTGGGGGTATCCTCGTCCAGTATTCGCCCCAGATCGACGATGGTGCCGGTCTTCACCAGAGCGGTCGCGGCCCGCACCACCTCGGGCGTGATCTCGTTGAGAGTACCGAGCTGATCGTCCGCGCCATAGCGGCTCGGCCACCAGGGCTGTACGTCGGCGGGCAAGCCGGAAGGGTCGGCGCGAGAATCCGAGCGGGTCGGCATTCCCGCTTCGCTGGTAGCCCAAACGCTGGGTTGCTGGGCCAGACACAAGCCCAACAGCACCATTCGCAGGGGCATGGCATGGCGCGATGCGATCCGCTTCATGTCAGCCTCCCTGATCGAAACCCGGATAGAGGGTCATGCCGCCATCCACGTACAGCGTAGCGCCGGTGACGTAGTCGGACTCATCGGAGGCTAGCCACACCGTAGCGCGGGCGATGTCGTCTGGCTCGCCGACCCGGCGGGCGGGAATCAGCTTGAGCAATTCCGCCTCGGCCTCGGGCGTCATCCAGGCGGCGGTGTTGATCGGGGTTTTGATCGCGCCGGGCGAGATGGCGTTGACGCGGATGCGCTGCGGTGCGAGTTCCTGAGCCATGGTTTTCATCATCATGCTCACCCCGCCCTTGGAGGTGGCGTAATTGACGTGCCCCGCCCACGGAATGACATCGTGCACCGATGAAATGCAGATGATCTTGCCGGCGACATGCGACAGTTCCGGTACCACGCCGCGACGGAGGAATTCGCGAACGGCGGCGCGGGAGCACAGAAATTGGCCGGTCAGATTGATGTCGATGACCCGTTGCCAGTCGGCCAAGCTCATCTCGACCAGCGGTGCATCTTTTTGGAGGCCCGCGTTGTTGACCAGGATATCGACGCTGCCCCAAGCCTCGATCATTTCGGCGAACATCGCCTCGACTTCGTCTTCGCGGCCGACGTCGGCGCGAATCACCATCGCTTCGCCGCCGGCGACCTTGATCTGATCAACTACGGCGTGCGCTCGGTCCGCGCCACCGGCGTAATTGACGACCACTTTCGCGCCGGCCGCCGCCAGCGCTTTGGCGATGGCGGCGCCGATGCCGGAACTGGCACCGGTCACCAGGGCACGCTGACCTTTCAGGATGGGTTCGCAAGCATGGGTCATCGACATGAAAATTCTCCTTTATGAAAAATGCGGTGGATGATTCAGAGATACGGCGCAATCCCGGCCACTGGGGGGACGCAATGGAAACAACTTGGTCTTGCCTCGCGCCGCCAGGTTGAGAAAAGCGGGGGATAGATCCAGACTCAACACTCCTCCAATTCTCCATTTCCTCGAATGTGCCTGAGTCGAATCAGCGGAAGAAGAAATCAATGACGGATACAAGGCATCACCTCCTGCCCCCTGAATACCGTTCAGTCATCGAGCCGCCACCCATCTGTCCGAAAGAAAAAACTGGGTTGGCGATCTCGGAGTTTGGAATTTAGCTGCGATCGTTAAACCCATTCGCGATTCCTGAGAACATCTTGGAGATAGCGGTTTGGGGGACGATTCTGGGGCTGACCGTTTCGTTCGCGGCCGTCTCGCGATCATTAAAACCAATTGTCGTTACGACTTCGTCGATGTACCGAACACTTGATTTGCTCGGCGTGTTCTGGTTGGATTCGATGTTGCTGATGGCATTCGTATAGGAGCTGCCGCGATTAAAGGGCTCCGCCAAGGCGGTGGTACTCAGGCTCAGGCCGGAAGCCATAACTAACAGCGTGGTCGTGATGGTCTTGTTCATGGAATAACTCCTCATAGGCGTTGCTAAGCTAGAATCACATCGATTGTGATCTCTAACTTAGCAACGTCCATGCCAGTGCTAATTAAAATAATATTATATAATATAATCAAATAGTTAAAAATAACTATTTAAATGATGATGAGTTGGAGGCACGATAGATTCCGCGATATATCGCAAGGCCGCCGAATAGCACGGCGGATGATCATCACTTGCGCAATGACCCTTGATGATTCGGTTTTTCGGCAGACGGCAAAATCGCCTTGCGAAAGGATATGAGCGGATGGAAGTACGTGAAAACCATCGGTCGGAAACCGATGGTGGAGGGAATAAAAGTAGGCTGAGTTTAGACGGACGATTTAGGTTTGCGGATATTCAGTTTTTGCATCCGCGAGCGCAAGGTGCTGGGATTGAGATCTAGAATGGCCGCCGCGCCCTGTTCGCCTTCGATAACCCAGCGGGTGCGCTCCAGCACCTGGAGGATATAGGCGCGTTCCATGGCTTCGAGCGAGCCCACCGGTTCCAGCGCCGCCGGCCCGGCGGTGTCTGGCGCCTCCAAGCGCGGGTCTAGCGCGTTGCCAATTTCCAATAGGGGACCCCGAGCGAGAATGGTCGCCCGTTCGATCACGTTTTGCAGCTCCCGGATGTTGCCGGGCCAGGCATAGCGCAGCAGTTGCCCACATGCTTGGGGCGAGAGATCGTGAATCGTCTTGCCCATCTTCTTGGCGAACTGGTCCAGAAAATAGCGCGCCAGCAGCGGGATATCGGTCGGACGCTCGCACAAGGACGGCAGCCGGATGGGAAACACGTTCAACCGATAATAGAGGTCGGCGCGGAACTGACTGTCCTTGACCATTGGACCAGATCGCGATTGGTGGCGGCCACCAGCCGGACGTTGACCTTCAAGGTTTGGGTGCCGCCGACCCGCTCGAATTCCTGATCCTGCAACACCCGCAGCAACTTGGCTTGGGCGCTGGCGGTCAGCTCGCCGACCTCGTCCAGGAACAGGGTGCCGCCATCGGCCAACTCGAAGCGACCCTTGCGCTGAGCGGTGGCACCGGTGAACGCGCCCTTTTCGTGGCCGAACAGCTCGCTTTCCACCAATTCACCAGGCAGGGCGGCGCAGTTGACGTTGACGAACAATTTGTCGCGGCGCGGGCTGAGGTCGTGAATCATGCGGGCGATGACGCTCTTGCCGGTGCCGGTCTCCCCGGTCAGCAATACGGTGGAGTCGGTGCCGGCCACCGGCTCGGCGTGGGCAAACACCTCCCGCATGGCCGGCGAGTCGCCGACGATATGACCGGGGGTTTGCCGGGTCTTGATTTCCTCGTGCAGGTAGAGGTTTTCCAACTGCAACTGCTTGAGGGTTTCCTCGGAATGCCAGCGCTCGGTCACGTCGCGCAGGATCAGGGTGTAAAAGTGCTGGCCGCCG
>Ga0209607_1001477_pt1 | contig 19721 bp, 10 predicted proteins | sample AD_UKC117_MetaG_FD_184413 | JGI IMG/M metagenome (GOLD analysis project Ga0209607, IMG submission 184413) | Active sludge microbial communities of municipal wastewater-treating anaerobic digesters from Hong Kong - AD_UKC117_MetaG (SPAdes)... | ecosystem: Engineered > Bioreactor > Anaerobic >... | reverse complement strand
GTACTGCCAAACAATTCTTCCAGTTTTCCATCATGGATATGTTCAAAGCTTCCCGTTACAGTTGTCCCACTCATAGCTTTTTTGACGTGTTCCTGATTGGAATGGTTTTCCCTTAATAAGATATGTTCGGGATGATTGCTTAAAATAGCCGTTCCTTTACTGTCATATACCGTAATGGAATATTCTCTGCCTAAGTCGGCGATTTGCTGATTTAACGAGTTAACATTGATATCTGCCACCAAAAATCCCGCATTGAATCTCACCGATACTTTCAACGAATGGTCACCGCTGATGGTAGAAAGGGTAAAATCCGACCATACCGGCATGTCTTGGGCATTTTGAATAAAAGGGGAGTAGATAATGTTGTTGCCGATTTCAAGCTCTGAATAAGGCTTAATGAAGCAAATTTCCCCTGAAGAATCCACAATTTTAATTCGTTTCACATCTTTGTCGTTGTTCGTGATAAATGATTCCAGTAGTAGATGAATATCTTCATCAATCGGTTCGTTTGAAAGGCTTTTTTTGGATAGATAATCACGAAGGGTTAGCATTTTTTCGTTGGTCTCTGTGATGTAGATATTGATGGTGTTGCTTATACTTTGGGCTATTTTCAAACTGTTATTGATGATGTCATTTTTCGTGGAACTGTAAACACCCAAACCCACCAACAGACTAAAAACCGTGAGAAGCGAAAAGAATAAAAGAGTAAACAGCATTAAAAGTTCTCTGCGGAGGGTTTTTCCTTTTTTTCTCATTTTTCAGCAATCCTCTTGATGGCATTGTCTTGGACGACAAAGAGAAAGACATCCCGTTTCGTTTTTCCCTCCCGGTCAATGACGATCTTTCCCTGCAAGCCTTGAAATTCAGCCGTCTTAAGGATTTCATCCTTGATGGTTGACGGGTCGTATTTGATGGGCCTTTTTAAGATCTCAGCCAGAAGCATGATGGCCTCGTAGCCATACATTTGAGCAAACTCCGGTTCACGTTGATATCTTGTAATAAAGGCATCTTTGAATGCCAGATACTGGGTTGATGTGGATTCTTTATCCCAGGAACTGGGTAAAACCAACCCGTTGACGCTGTTTCCTCCTTGCTCAAGCAAGTTGTCATCCAGACTCCATCCACTGGAAAGCTTCAAGACTTCTTGGGGGTAGTGCTTTTCGATCTGTTGACAGATTAAAGCCGTATCGATGGCTGAAGCTACGATCAAAACAGCTTGGGGTTTATTTTCAAGTAAAAGGGCCACACTGTCGGATAAATCAGCCGATTGACTATTGAATGGAACCAAGAGGTCTATTGAGCCGCCCAGTCTTTTGAAAAATTCTGAAAAATACTGCGACCAGTGTTGGCTGAAGGCACTGTTGTTTTCATCATAAATTATGGATACTACTCTCTTTTGAGTATGATCAATAATGTAACGGGCAAGTTCTTCCTGTTCGTATATATTGGGAGGATGAATTGAAATCAGGTAATCTTCCTTATCCAGAACACGTAGGCTACTGGTGGTTGGGCTTAACAGGAGCATCTTTTTTTCGTTGATTTGTGGCAGTGCCTCTTCTGTCATGGCACTGGTTACATGACCGATGATGGCGATTACGCCTTCACTGATCAACTGCGCATCCACTTTTCTGGCTTTTTCAGGGTTATTTTCATCGTCCTTGATCAATAGCTGAATTGCTCTCCCGTTAATGCCGCCCTGTGCATTGATCTGTTCAACGGCAAGAACAACCCCGTCTTTCACCGCAATACCCAGGGGGGAATTATTGGAACTTAGCGAACCAGAATAGCCAATTTTGATTGTACCTTTGTCCAACGTAAACAAAAAGGCCACAAAAAGGATGGCGACGATCAGAACAACCCACCAGATTTTCTTCATCTTGTTCCCAATTTTGCGCTCTAGTCTAATCATTCCACCCCCTCACATCGAAAGTGTTGTTTCAGATTAAATTATAGCATAAAGTTTTTTCTCTGGTTTAACAAATCGCTACATTGAGTCAAACGTGATCTTCTGGGATTCTATTTGAGAGAGAAATTGATCCACTTGGGCTTCATACTCCTTAGGATTGGAAATATACGCCTGGGCATGGTCTGCTCCTTTTGCCAGATACAAACGCTTTGTTCCCTTTTTTTTACGATACATCTCTATTGAAGACGCTTTGGGGATGTACCGGTCTTCCTCTCCGTGAACGAACATAACCGGACAATGAACCTGATCCAGTGCATTGATCGGTGAGATGGTTCGAAATCTTGTGCCGATAAAGGCTTTTGACAACCCATCCGCAACGGTCAAAAAGGGGAAGGCTGGCAGTTTGTATTCAACTTTCAGCCTGTACTTAAACTGATCCCAAACACTTTTATATGGACAATCCGAAATGATGGCTGAAACTCTATGATCAATAGCCCCGTGAAGCAAAACGGTGGCTCCCCCCATGGATTCTCCGTGTGTCACAATCAGGGAGGGGGGTGTGGATTTTTGAACACAATAGTCCGTTATGGCTTTCAAGTCCTCTGTCTCTCTGAAACCCATCGTACATGATTTTCCACCGCTTTTTCCATGGTAACGATGATCGTATAAAAGGATGTTGTATCCCCGCTTAAGAAAAACCTTCATGTATTTTACAGACCCGAAGAGTGAATAAGTGTAGCCGTGAGCAAAAATGACGGTTTTTCCTGAATCAATGCCCTTTACCCAAATTGCGTGCAGCGGATAGCCAAAGGGGGAGCGAAGGATTACCTCCTCCTTTTGAAGCCTGAGAAACCATTCGGGATCAAATCGTTTCTCATCCACTTCGTAGCGGAAGGTCTCCTCATATGACCATGTTTTGGGATAAAAGGCAATTTTATTCAAATACAACCCGATGGCAACCACTCCGCCTACGGCTGCACACAGAATGATCATAACGACCACTGCTTATTCCTCCTCAAAACGTGTAAAAATGATTAGGGCAACGAAACCGATAACGGCAGCAACAATACCGGTCAACCGGATTCCGAAATCCTGACCCGGATCTTTTCCCAATAAAAGAATGGAACTGAACACCACCATGGCAATCATCTGACCGAGTTTATTCATAAAGGTTTGCACGGCAAAAAACATGCCCTCTTTGTACTCGCCATTGTGATCACCATCTTTCTTGGCAATATCGGCAACGATGGCGTTGGGAAGTATTCCGAAGATGGCAAATCCGATCCCGGCCATGAACACAAAAATGAAGGCTTGTATAACAGGTGCAAATGGGAGAACTCCCAAGAAAGCACAGTATAGATAAGCCCCGATCAACATGATCATGGCGAAAAAACACAGTTTCTTCTTTCCGATTTTGGGTGTAAGGATATTGACAGCCGGATAGAGCAAAAAGGCCAAAATACCCGTGACCGCCGTGATGATGGTCACCCATGTTTCATCAAACCCCAGAAGAACGGTAACATAATAAACGTTCCCGGTTTGGAATATGGTGATGGCGATGCCATAGGCCAGAAAGAAAATTTCAAAGATCACAAAATTCCGGTTGCTGAACGTCGCTTTCAAGGCCTTCAGGAAGTTGGATGGGGCGGGTTTGCTTTGAACGTATTTTCGTTCATCGATCATGAAAACCGGTATGACCATGAACAGCATGCCGACAAGCGCTAAAATCGACAATGATAGACGAATTGATGACACCAAGGACATCCCCATATTCTGAAACACCGGCCAGATAAACGACGCACCGCTGGCCAGAATATACCCGATGAACCAGGTAAGGGCAATGTAGGTTGACAGATCCAGCCGGTCTTTTTCGGTATAGCCCAATTCAGAGGTCAGGGCAAAATAAGGTGCCACATACATGGTGTAAAACAGATAATACAGCAGCAGTGAAACGGTAAGCCAAACCACATTCCAGCCTGAGACAGTTTGTGAGGGCATCAGAAACACCAGTATGGTCAACAGGGTGAAAGGCAAAACCGCTTTTTTCATGAAAGGAATCCGCCTGCCCAGGGGATTCTTACTGCGGTCGCTTAAAGAGGCAATCCAGGGATCGGTGATCGAGTCAATAAAACGGCCGGCCATGGTAATGAGACCGATTACCGTTAAAAATCCCAACACGGATGTTCTGGGAATCATTTCAGGAATGTTCACCGTTGAAGGGGGATTGTAAAACCACACCAGCCATACCTGGACGATTCCGGAAAGAATAGACCATCCAAGTTGTCCAAGGGCATAAGCAACTTTGATCTTGATTGGAAGTTTTTGTCTTGCAGCGGTCTCCATTACCATTGTTTTGTCCATCTTACACCTCTTCTTTTATAGAATGACGCCTTCAAAAAGAATCGAAATGATCTCTTCAAGGGCTTGTTGATACGATAAATTTGTCTTTTCAAAGGAAAATTCATCGTGGAGTGAGATGACAGCGTTGATATATATCCTTTTAAACAGCAGCAGATTAACCGGCTTCATCTCCTTTTTCTCCATGGCGCTTGTCATGATTTTAAAAGTTTTCTCCCAATCAGATTCAAATAGATGCACAAGCCGCTCGTAAATCTCATGATAACGTTTTTTGAGTTCTTCCATACGATTCGAATCAAACGCCAGATGGTACCGTGGAACAACGGTCAGCAAACGCCGAACTTTTTGAGTATCGGAAAGAGTATCATCCTCATAAATCAGAGCCTGCTGCTCTTTGATGCTTTTTCTGGAGGTTTCAAGTATCTCAAGAATCAGTGCTTGTTTACTTTCAAACCATTCGTATAAGGTTTTTTTACTAACCCCCAAACGGATTGCCAATTCGGACATGGTAAACGACAACCCCTTGCCCTTGATCAGTTCAACAGCTTCTTCCAGTATTCTTTGCTGAAGATCTTTGATGGTATCACCCCCAAATACTTCGGAAACCAATTTGGTATTATCGGTTTATTCTATCAGATTCCTTCGCTTTTTCAAATACCCCCTGAGTGAGAAGCGGAAAACAGCTTAATAAAGCTCGGAAAGGTTGACAAATCATCCTGTATAGCGTATAATATGAGCATCCTCATATTATACGCTGTTTTTTAATATTATCCATACCTTTGATTTCTTCCCTAATGATATAGGGCAAACAATTATTTAAACGTTAAAAAAGGAGGAAATGATGAGTACACACACAAAAAAAATCTGGGGTTTTCTGACCGCCGTTGTCGCTATGACTTGGATATTGGTGTTGATATCCTGTTCCGGTGTCAGGGTTGTCATTGAAATCCCGGACATTTCTCAAGGTGATGTTTTAAACGAGTATGTTACATTCTCAACCCTGAACGCAACACCATCCGAACACACATCTGAAGAAAACCCCATCTTGGTTGATGATCATGAACCGTTTGATTTTCAAATCAAAAATTCTGACGGTGTGCAGTATACGGTCACTTTTAGGGGAGAAAACCTCCCTCCCGATGCACAAACAGGCGAGCATATCGCTTTTTCTATTGACCTGACCAAAACTGCGTCCGGTACATATGTCATCGAAATCACCGCTTCACAGCAAGTCCATTCCAGAAGCAAGCAACGCAACGAAGCACAAGCACAGATATGGTTGCAAGTTCAAAACCAGCCTCCGGATACGCCTGTAAACATTGAACCTCAAAACGGCGCTTTAAACCAGCCCGTAACCGATTTGCATTTTGCTTGGGAATCCGTTGCCGACCCTGATGATTCAGATGATGTATTCTATCATTTCTACCTTGGAACCTCCCAGAATGAGATGGTTTTGCAGGCATCACCAACTCAGAACGCCTACACACTCACTGGACCCCTGGAATATGAAACCCAGTACTTCTGGCAGATTGTCGCCGATGACGGCAAAGAGAACCAGAATAGAGAAAGTACAGGCGGAGAAATCTGGCATTTTACTACACAAAGGAACATTCCTAAAGTCACACTGTCCGTACAAAGCCAGCCACAAATCGGAGGAGATGTGAAAATCGGAGATGGGGATTGGCTGAAAGAAGCATCATTGGAGATAAACGAAGGCAGCACCTGCACCATTCACGCCAGGGCATCGACCGATTATCTGTTTGACGGCTGGTATGTGGCCGGTGTTTTAATAACACATGAATCGTCTTATGAAATCATGGTTACAAATGATATCGTGTACGAGGCTTCCTTTGTAGAAATAGGCGATTTCCAGCCGCCTGAAATGGTATATGTTGCCAAAACAAGTTTCCAGCGTGATGCCCAGACAGTCACCTTAACATATGGTTATCGCATCAGTAAAACAGAAGTGACAATCAATCAATACCATGCTTTTCAAAATGTTACTCAAATTAGTCAGAATGCCCGAGAAGCAAACCGGCCTGTTGTAATGGTAGACTGGCATGAAGCGGTTGCCTTCTGCAATTGGCTGAGCAGTCAGGAGGGACTTGCACCGGCCTATGACGCAGCGGGAAACCTTCTGGACGCCGGCGGTCTCATCACACAGGACGTCAAAACCGTTGAAGGTTATCGACTTCCGACGGAAGCCGAATGGGAACTGGCCGCCAGAGGAGGCGGATGGCCAAACGGGGATTACCTGTATGCCGGCAGTGATACCGTTAGTGAGGTGGCCTGGTATGCAGCCAATTCCAACACAGATGGCACCGGCCCTCGTGCGCAGTCCGTGGCAGGTTTGTTGGCCAATGACCTGGGACTCCATGATATGAGCGGAAACGTGAGAGAATGGTGTCATGACTGGCACGGGGATTATCCACAATCTCATCTGGAAGACCCCATTGGTCCAGTAGCCGGTCATCAGCGCATTGCCCGTGGAGGCGGATGGGACACCACAGCCGATACTTGTCTTGTGGGTGCGAGAGATCAGGAACTTCCCTATGAGAAGGCCGGCAATCTCGGCTTTCGGGTGGCAAAAACAGAAATGCCTGCAGAAGGAGAGCTCATCATACGCTGGAAAGAGGAGTACCCCCCTGCGCCACCCCATCGACCACCTATCGAAGGAGAAAACACGGTCGAGGAAATTGTGGCCAACAAACCGATTGCTTCTTTAGTGGTAACCGTTAACGAAGAAGAAACCATCATCGAAGAACCTCAGCATGTTGAAGAAACGCAAGCTGGTGAGCATGTCTACGCCGCTCCTGTAGAAAATCTTCAACAGGATGAAGACAATCCCGTCAAGGTTGTGGCAAAAAATGAAGAAGAGCAGCCTTCCAATGAAATCCAAAGAAATTTCCCCTGGAAGCCAATTGTCACCAGTGTTCAGGTGGAAGTCGGTGAATGTGAGGCCAATCAATGTGTGGCGATTGTCAGGTTCGAGTCCAACCAGGAAATCAGTCAAATTGTTTATCAGATAGGCGGGAGTGAAGAGCAGTACACCATCAATGATCCATTCGGGTTCCCCGATGAAAATGGCATATACGGCTACAGTTTTAGTGTAACCGTCGATGCGGGAGAGTTCACCATTTATTTTTCAGCTTATGGCGTGAACGGCCAGGATACGGAAAGCGTTTCCGGCTTTTGTGATTGCAACATCCCGCCAAAACTGGATGAAGAAGACTACACCGTGGAAGTGGATGAATGTGTTGACAATGAATGTCAAGTCACCATCGGCTTTTGGGTCGATCAACTGCTTACCCATATCAGTATCCAAACAGACGGGGGAGATCCTCAGCAGCAGGAGGCCGGCAATCCCGCCAGCGTTTTGAACAGACATCGATATGAAATCGTTACCTCCGTCGGCCCCGGTGAACACACCATCACTGTCAGAGGGATTAACGCCAAGGGGACTTCCAATCCATTAACGGTTACAGTTGACTGTAATTGTGTCATTCCAACCCCCGACCCCGCAGTCATATCAGATTTGGATTACTTTGTTCATGAATGTGAAAATAACGAGTGCATGGTCTCCGTTATCTTCACATCGAATCAGCCCATTGACAAAGTCCAGACACAAGTCGACGATAATGAGCGAGTGGATTACGAGAATTTGGACTCATTGCCAGATCAACCGGAAGGGGAATACCGCTATCAATTCTTTATGTCGGTAACACCTGGCGAACACACCATCTGGTTTGAAGCACTCAACGATAACGGAAGATCAAACACTCTGAGTTTTACTGTGGATTGTGTATGTGTGATCCCAACCCCCGACCCGCCGGTCATATCGGACCATGATGTCTATACGCATGGCTGTGTTCAGGGTGAGTGCATGGTATCCATCATCTTCACATCCGATCAGGAACTGGATGCTGCCAGGGCGCAAATCGATGATTCAGACCCATCCGATTACAATGACCTGGCTCCGATCCCCGACCAACCGTGGGAATACCGATACCAATTCTTCATCCCCGTAACCGCCGGCGAACACACTATCACCTTTTCAGGTGTCAACGCCAACGGAATTTCCAATTCGATCACCGTCACGGTGGAATGCGTGTGTGAAACACCGACACCTCCTACCATAGCCTTTGACCCGGAACAGCCTCTAGATGATACGACCACCGAAGAGACGGCCATATTGCATATCACATCCGATCAGGAACTGGATACTTTGAAAGTTACCAACAACGGACAAGAACAGGTCATTAATAACCCTGAAGGCGAAAAGGTTGGGGATGAATACAAGTACCAAGCAGAAGTACCGCTGGAAGAGGGAGATAATCACATCATCGTCGAAGGCGAAAATGAAAACGGACCTTCTGAAGGTATTTACGAAAATATTGAAAGGGGACGGGTCCCTGATTTCAGTTTTAATCCCACGCCACCGACACAAGTTGATAATTGTGTGGAAGGCGTATGCACTTACGTAATCAAAATCAAAGATAACACCGGTGAACAAAACGAAGATTGGAAACTGACGGATATAGACGTTTCAGTAGGAGAAGGCGAGTTTGTGGAAGTTGAAATGGAACAGGATGAACAAGGCAATTACCTCATTCCCGTCACCCTTCAAGAGGGCGACAATGCCATCACCATTGCCGCATATAATCGTTTCGGGATGGAGTCTCTTTCCTGCAACATTGAATGTGTGTGCCCGAAGGATCCGCCAACGATAGCCTTTAATCCAGAACCGCCAGCGACATCTGTTGCGGATGAAATACAAGTCAGCATTACCTCCGATCAGATTCTGGAAATATTGACCATTTGGAACAACACCCAACCACAGGTGATTGAAAGTCCGGTATATGAACAGGCCGGCGATGCTTACACATATAATGAACCGGTTGCATTACAAACCGGCTTCAACGAACTCATTGTTCAGGGAGAAAACGTAAACGGACTCTCCAATCCTCTCCAGCATTTTGTCGAGCAGGGCATCGCCCCCCAGCTCATTTTCAATCCTGACCCGCCTTTTCAAGTGTACAACTGTGTCAATTCTGAATGTACCTATGTCCTGAAAATCAGAGATTTGACTTCAGAGACACACGAATCCATGCCGTTGACCAGTTTGACCTATTCTGTTGATAGCGGAGAACAGACCCCCTGTAATTTGGAAAAAGATGAAGAAGGGAACTATACAATCTCCCTAAGCCTGCTGGAGGGAAGTAATTCAATTACAATTTGGGCTCAAAACCGGTTTGGCTCATCCTTTATCGGCTGCACCATTGAATGCATCTGCGAATGTCCTCCCGCCGGGTACACCCTTGAACACCACATCGGTGAAACGGATATTTCCAAACCAATCGGCATTGATTTCCAACCGGATTTCGCCAAACAACGAAATTACCTGAATGTTTTAACCAAAACGGCTGCGGATGAAACCAAATTACAGCAGGGAGAATTGAAAAGCGGTCCGACCTTCGGCAAATTTTTAGACCGGTTTCCAACCAAACAATTACCGTCGGATCCATTGGGTTATGCCCACAATGGGGATATGGGAAAAGAACTCATTTTCCAGCCTCAACAGATACATGAACTGAACGACCAGGGAGACACCTGCGGTATCACGACATTTCCCCCGGGGCACACTGCACAGCCCGGTCAGATCAGCTACAAAGATATGAAAACCAGTTACATCACGAAAGATGAACAAGGCAGCAGTCAACTCAATCAGAATCATCCAACCGTCGGCAATCAGCAATTTCCTTTTGGGACCGTAGTTGTTGGTCTGGGGAACATGTCTGAGGCCTTCAACAACCAGAAATTATACGGTAAAACAGCCTTATGCGCACTAAATGTGAATACAAGTGGCAGTAGGGATACTGGCCAGTATGTGTTCACCTTGGATCCGCAAACAGGAGCGACCGATACCCTGTTTGAGATTGCCACTTCACACGGCACGGTGATAGACATCATCCCCGACACACAAGCGGATGGTGAAACCGTTCATTTCATCGTGACAACTGTGAAAAACGAAACGGAGTACTGGGTGAATATCTATGACCAGGCCGGGGAACGCCTTCACGCCTTCAAATCCCACGACTTGTCCGATCTCGAAGAAACAAGTGGAGCAACAATCTTTTACAAGGTCATCATGGCAACCTACTGGCCGGACGGAAAACTTTACATCATACACAGCGAATTCCCTGGAGTACAAATCTGGACGCCGGAAGAATAAACTTCATCCAGGACACTGTACGTTGAAAAAAAAGCCAGCGAAAGCTGGCTTTTTTTTCATTCCTGATTCTACCGTGGGATAAAACGATCAATACCGCTTTTCAGGAGGAGAATGCGATGAATAAACTGATTTCTTATCAGATAGGCAAACACAACCAGTAAAAAAATAGACTCTGGACAAATGCCCATGCCCTTTTTCTAGACATCAGCGGCTTCACCACCATGACTGAACGTCTCATAAAAGCGGGAACCGTATATGGTATTAGCCTTACAGAAGTTGAAGCCCAAGAAGGTCTTGACCTCCTGAAAACAGATGGCAAAGAGCTTAGCGAAGACGAACTCTCCTCTGTTTCTGGTGGAGCGGGCATTCGCAAATAAATTTAAAGCGACAAACGCTTTCTTTGCAAGAAGACGGCTTTTTATATTTTTATCATGTCCTCAAGGTAATATTTGAGAGGACTAAGTCTTTAACACAACTTATTTTAGTTCCCATTAAGCTTTTCCCTTAAAAGCCCCCTCAACGTCACCCGATCCACTTTCCCGCTATTATTAAGCGGGAATTTTTTCATATGAACATACCGTGTCGGAACTGCTGTAACTTTATCGTGTAAAAACCGCATGATCTCTAATTTTTCAATCTCAGAGGACGCCTGATAAACCAAGGTCATCACAGCCTCTTGTGAATCAAACAACACCACGCAATCCTCAATCCCTTCCATGGCACAAGCTGCCACTTCGATCTCTCCCAATTCGATTCTCGTACCAAAATACTTAATCTGGGTATCTTTTCTCCCTAAAAAGAGTATTTCTCCGTATGCGTTGTACGTTCCTAAATCCCCGGTCTTATAACAAATATCCGAATAATCGTTATGCAGCGGATTTTGAACAAACACCTTGGCGGTCTCGAACGGATTTTGCCAATATCCCAACGCCACGCCGGTACCTCTGACATAAATTTCACCCGACTCTCCGGGTTCAATGAGCTTCAAATCATCATTCAAGATCAAAACTGACATATTCTCGCATGCCTTGCCAATGGGAAGGGGCTCATCATCGCTAAAGGGACGATTTACAATATAATAACTGCACACGTCCGTCACTTCCGTGGGGCCGTACAAATTAGCATATTGTGTGTCCGGCAGGTGCTTGCGCCAATAGTTCAAATGCTTGTTATGCATCACTTCCCCGCAAAAAAGGACCTGCTTTAAATTAGCAGGAACCCCTTCCTGAAAGATATCATGGTCGGCAAAGAGTTTCAGATACAGAGGAACCCAAAAGATCAGGTTAATCCGATGCTCTTTTATCTCCTGCAACATCTTAAAGAGAACCTTCTTTAAATCCGGCTTCTTTTCTTTCGGATATTTCAATACCAACAGCGATCCGTAAAAGACCATGGAGAAGATATCTAAAACCGAATTGTCAAAGGCAAAACTGGTCTTGGAACCAATGCGCTTGGTGGCATCCATCTGAAAGGTCTTTCCCACCCACTCGACATAATCCACCAATCCCCCGTGGGAAATCACCACCCCTTTGGGCACACCGGTCGATCCGGACGTATGCATGATATAAACGGGGTCTTTATCCGTAATCTTCCGATACTCTTCAACAATGGGATCTTCGTCAAGTACCTCTTCATAGACCTCTTCCAACACCAACTGCTTGGAGATCGAAATGGCACAACGTACCAACGCTCCGGCAGACTCAAAATCCGTGATAATCACCTGGGGATTTATACTTTCAATAACGGTTTTTAATAAACTCTTCGCACCGTTCTTAATCAGCGGAACATAAAAATTCCCCGAATACAGCACCCCCAAAATTGCCGCTACATAATCGGCACTTTCACTTAAAAAAATCGAGACCGGCTGATTGATCATCCCACCGAGTCTCTCTCTTACAGCTTCCCCTATTTTCAAAGCCTTTTCTCTTAGCTGCTGAAAAGACACCTCTCTATCGTTGTCTATAACAGCCAACGTATTTGGATTCTTTTTTACAGTTGCCTCAAATCTGTTGATGATTTTCAATAGGCTCCTCCAGGATGAATAAGATGTTTTACTGATAATTTCTTAGATTTCTGTTTCAAGAGATAAGTATCATTTGATCAAAAGATTCGAAGGACTGACTGAATCATTGCACGCTGGTGATATACCCTTCCATATCTTGAATTAACCATAAAGGAGTCTGATTAATCTGATCTTTAAATTTGTTGTAGTCTTCTTTTTTCAAATATTGTTTAAAGAGCTCTTGGATTTTGTCGTATGTCCTGGCGGTTGTTTCGATTTTTGAGAAACGATTTTTTATCGCATAAAACTTAGCAAAACGTTGGGAAAGCTCAGCCAAGTATTCTTTCTGATCTTGCTTTTGCAATATTTCGCCAATTGTACCCAGCGCTATGACTTGCAGAGGAAAATCAAACAAAAGGGTCAAGTAATAATCGTTGTACTTATCAATGTAATTTTGATACTCTGTTTTAAATGGTAACACGCTTGTCTTCATTTCATCTGAATGATTGATGAGTAAATCGAGCACTTCCAAGCAATAGTCTTCTTTAAATAGAAGGGCATTGTACAAAAAGATGCTCTTCTTGAAAAATTCAGAATCGGTTTCAGATAAATCCTGCAGCCACTCCGAGAGAGGGGTATCGTGAACAAAACAATATTTCGATTGTTTGGCAAAATCCACCAAATATTGAAACTCATCGGAAAGGATTAAACTGACAGGTGCGAGATATTGCCATCCCATACTCTTTGTAATGAACAGTTGGTATACTGGCCCGTCATCCACATCCCAGTCTTTGGGCCGGTCAAGAAAAAAGGCTTCAAAGCGGGAATTGAACATCAGTTCATTGCTAAACTGAATGATTTGTTCAAAAAAATCTGCCAGTTGCGTCTTCTTTGGGTCGTTCAGAAACTCAACGATCCCTTCCATCTTTTCAACTCTGAATCCCTCGTAGGTGTCGTAGAAAGCTTTCTGCTGTTTTCCGATTGTGGCGGATAAGGATTCCAATGTTTTCTCCGATTGTTCAAGAATGATTTCGATTTCTTGAGCAAGATTGTTGTTCCCTTTTTCATAATAACCGGAAAGATAAGGAATAATCTTTTTATCATAAGTCAGATTCTTAAAAAAATACCGATACGACAAGACCATATCTTTTGGGTTGTTCCAAACTGAATACGCATTTGCTTTCATGACAAAAATACCCCAAAAATTCGGATGCCCTTTTATGGTACTGTTGATGATCTTGACCATATCCTGGCCGGGTTCCTTGTCCGCCGTAGAACAATCATAAATTCCCACACTGAACGCTTGAAAGAGACCACCGACGATTTCAATCAACCCTGATTGATGCCTAGCCCCACTGTTCAGCTCAATACAGGTATCACAACTTGAAAAAGTACAGTCTTGAATAGACGTGTTAAAGCATCCATCCAGCAAAATAGCTGTTTCAGTGTCGGTAAAAACAAGGTTTTTCAAACCAATGCGGTTAAAATTCTGAATATGAAGGGCGGATTCTTTTGCGGAAAACTGTAAATCCCTAATCAGAATATCGCTATACCGATTCAAATCCGGACCATCAAAAAAAAGGGCCGGTTTCTCATTATCTTCTGCCGAGAGGGTAAATCCTGTCCCTTCAATGGTGACATTCCCCCTCCTGCAAACAAAATTCCCACTAATATCCTTTCTCAAAGAAATGCTTTCGACTGCTTTATCGTCCAATGCCGCTTGAAAATCATCCGCTGAGTAGACGAACTTTGGAAAAACGGAAATACATTGAAGACATAGCAGAGTCATTACTGAATAAAGGATTATTTTTTTTCTCATACATTCGCTCCGTTTCGGGTCCGTTGATTTATGTTCAGAAAATCATTGTCTTAAGAAATAGGCCTTGATGTTCAAATCACTTGCTATTTTAACGATCCGATAGGGATTTGACCCGCTTAAGTCATCACCCCAATTTAGAAATCTGGAGTCCTCTGCAGGTTTGGCCATCAAACTGACCACTTCATCTTGCATATATTGGTCTTTTTGAGGCACAACAACAACTTCCCCATCTCCATAATGCTGTATGTCTAGCTGATAGGTTTGGGCCTGAGAAATATGCTTGAAAATTGCCTTAATTTTCATGTTTTTACTCATAGAAAAGCCGGTAGTGTTGCTTTTCACAGACAAATCCCCGGACCATCCCATGAATTCGTAAAATTTGGCGGGCTGTGCATATACTGTTATCAGCTCATCCTTTTCATATTGTTCTTTTTCGGGAACGACGGTAACAATGCCTCCTATTGTTTTTTCGATTTCGAGCGTGAAATACTGCGCAAAAAGCGCTTTTACGGTAAGATTCTTTGTAATGCTTTTCTCAAGAATTGGATTCTCTCCTGTGATATCACCCATCCAACCACTGAAGGTGTAGGTTTCCAAAGGTTGTGCTTGGAATGAGATGATCTCTCCCTTTTCATATTCTTCTTTATCAGGTGTAATCGTCACGGTACCTCCGTCTGATGACTGAATCGTGACGGTAAATACCTGCTCCATACTCTTACCTCTAAAAAGGGTCCATACAACTATCAGACCCACAAGACTGATCAAGAGAACCGTTGCTATTTGTATCATTTTTTTGTTTTTTTGGGGTTGTTTGTCGATGTTCTCTGTCTCTGGTACCTGTGGGATCCCTGTATGCTTTTTTTCTTTTTGAGTTTTTCCGGATGAAGGAATTGCTTCAAAAAGTTCATGAACAATCCTTTCCATTTCAGTTCCCTTTGACAAATTAGTAACATAGACTTTATTCAAATCATTGATTTGTTTGTAATGTTTTTGGACAAAAGGTTCTGTTTCCGTATTGGAGCCTTCAGGTTGATTGAAAATGAGAAGAACGGGGATCTTTCTGCTCTTCAATTTCTTAACCTTTTGATTCACCTTCATTTTGTATTCTTCGCTTGTTTCTTTACTATCAACAAAAAACAATACGAAGTCCTGTTGGTTCATTTTTTCTGCTGTTAAATACTCCATGTCGGAATTACCCGGAACATCTGTCACTTTCACACACAGGCGTCTGTTTTTTTGAATGGCATTTATCTCAAATAAAAGGGATATCGCTTCCGATGTGGCTTCACAACGACCCGATTTTACATATTCTTCATGAATTTTGGAAAGATAGGGAATTGTTCCCTTTTCTTTTTCAAAAAACTCAAATTTTTCTGATCGATCGTTTTTAATAAAATAATCATACAGGTTCGCTAAAAAAGTGGTTTTTCCGGATCCTGAATGTCCCAGTAGTATGACGCTATAGGTTTTCATGATGATTCACCGTCGTTCTTTTTCTTAAAAAAGTTAAAATTGGTTTTCGTCATAATCTTTCTAAAATAATCTTGAATTTTCGCTTCGCCCAATTTGCCCTTCACGTCTTGTCGTTCAGAAAGCTGAAAGAGAAATGCCAACCCCTTTTCCATTTCCAGGATATTTTTATATCTCGTTTCAGGAAGAAAGCCAATCTCCATGAAAGGTATGTCTGTAAAATGCTTTTGTGTGAAGAAAGCATCCGATTCAAAATGGTCCGTGTCTATTTCAGTAAAAACGAGAAATAAGCTTGTATTTCGATCCAGGAAAGCACTGATATGTTCGTATACATCCTCTTTCTTGCCACTTGTTATAGAAAAAAGGTTCACAGTGTAGAATACTGCATCAAAAGCGCTTTCCTTTTTTTCCCTTATGATCTCATCCAAATCTTCACCAGATGTATCTGTTATGCTGAAATATCTCCAATCACTGGAGGCCATTTGAGATATTTCAAGATTTATCTCATGTGTTCCTTCTGTGGGGATGTATTCAGCGTTAGAATAAATACGATGCAGTGTTGAAAGATAATTCATCGTCACACTGTCCTTTTCTGCCACTATATATAGATCTGAAATGTCATTTTTTAAAAAGTACTCAAAAAAGAGTGCCAGAATTGTACTTTTTCCGGATTGTGATTCCCCCGCTAACAGGATCTTGGTCACTGAAGGCATCTTCCCTCCTCGTTATGCTTTCTTTAAATCCTTTAATTTTAAAACAGCCATCTGCTTCATTGTCTCGATAAAATAGGAAAGGTCTGCTGTTTTTTGTTCTATTTCACAATGATCCTGAAGATCGTTGATTTGCTCTTGTATATATTCACTTACGATATTCAGTAGCTTTCTATGTATTTTGTATAAAAGTTCAGGCCGTAACTCCTGCATAAATGCTTCCGTATAACGGTCAATTTTATTGGAGTCCGATTCACCAAAACCAATGATATCGTTTATTTTTTCTAGGTATTCTTTGATATACTCTTCCGGATAGCTCGTGAAAAGGTCTTTCAGATAGTAAAATACATCAAAAATGTTTTTACTGAATGCGTTGATTTGTTTGTCTTTGTGCTTGCCGGAATCTCCGGCTATTTCAACAGTCATATCGCTGGGTAAAGCAGCAATCCTTTCTAAATAATAATCAATCAGTTTATTGACATAGCGGTCGTCATCAAAGCGCTTCTGAAGATAGGGCAGAAATTCCTGATAATCATTTTCAAACAAAAAAGCAGCTTTCGGTTTGACTTTGTTTTCAGATGGGCTTCGATCATCAAAAAGGCCCATTAACGAGTCATAATGAGGGTCTTTCTTCAGTTCAAAATTCACATCAAATGTGATCTTATAATACCAAAGGACTTCTTTCCAATCGCCTTCAACATGAAGATTGTTTAAAGAATGATCCAACAATACACGAATAAGCTCTACAAATGTTTCACCTTTCTCCCCAATGATAAAGATATGATAGTTTTCAAAAAAACAGCTGTTTATCGCCCGTTTGATATTGTCGATATTGTCGTTTTCATCGGAATGGTCAATATAACTTATCCATAAGATTTGATTCCAGGCCAAATCGTCGCTGTCTCGAAGATTCAGGTCAAGCGATATTTTTTCAATCATTTTCATCTCAATCAGTTTCTTCAAAGCGCTGGGGAAGGCTCCACTGAATAAATCTGTTGCGATTTTGTCATTGGTGTCTATTTTCAAAAAAGTACGGTCGTCGATTCGATACTGACCTTCAGAAATCTCACTGATGTTTTGAATGCCGTATTCAGCCAATAGTCTCTTAATTTTGCTGAAATTATCGGCTTTACAACGAAATTCCTTGTGCAAAAACAGTTTCATGCTGCCATCTTCTCGGGCATTATTGATTTGAAAAAACTGAATTTTTTGCAGCTGTATAAAAAAATCGGTGGAAAAACGATTACCAAAAAGAGCATTGATATTCTGGTAACCTACGTTGTTTGTGAAATCCCCAAGTATCAACAGATTCATTTTTTTTCGGTAAATAAACGTCTCTCTGATAATTTGAACCTCTTCAAACAGTTCCGTCAGTCCGTGATAAAACGGCGTCTTATGGATCAGTTGATCCGTGTTGTTTTTACTGTTCATCAAGAGTGCCAAATCAGATGATTCCAATTTATCAAATATTTTTTCCAGTTTATTCATCTTATTCTTTTACCCAATCCAATACATTCTCAATTCTAAATTCTATCTCTTCAACGCAGCTTTCGAGCTTTTCTGTTGCATCTTGATTTTTTTCGTTGATATCTTCATTAATTCGTTCAACTAATCGTTCAAAACATTCTTTGATTTCATCTTTATGATCAAGAAAATCATCTATCTGCTCAATGATACGACTCTCTGAGTTTACGTCGTTGACATATCGATTCTTCACGAGTTTAAAGCTTTCACGTTTGTTTTTTTCGATTTCTTTGTGTTTAAACACACGAACAAATGCTTTTTTTAGGTTTTCTGCCGCAGTAAAGGAAGAATAATCCACGGAGAATTCATCCGGTACCATGTCCATCCTGATATTTTCCAATGCGTCAATGATATTATCCAGTTCCTCTATCAAAGAAAAATCAAAATCACTTCTTTCCTCTAGTTGCTTTTCGATATGATGATTAATGTGTTTGGAGCTTTTTTCTAATGACTTCTTTATTTTTTTCTCGAGCTGCTCCAACTGTTTTTCGTAAATTCCCTTGACTTTTGAATTAAAAGAGCCATAATCTGTAGTTTCGTATCTTAACATATCGTTGGCATAACTTTTGACCTCTCTGGAGATCTTTTTGGAACATTCTTTGATATACTTTTCAAATTCTTCTTCTGTTTTTCTTTGAATGTCTTTTATGTCATTCGTGTCTATTTGATTTTCGTTTTTTTTCGTTTTTGATCTGATGCTTTTCGAAAAATCATGCAATTGTTTTTTCGAAAATTCCAACTTTTCAAAAACTCTTTTGGACGCCATCAATTTCTCCTCAATCAACGGCGACAAAACCATTTTGCCTTCTACCACATCTTTTTTGTTGGAAATATAATTCAATATCATAGCAATCGCTACATTTCTGCCCCAGCTCTCATCGAAACGTTCACTTTTTGGCACTGATCTCATTTTCGGATCCAGATAATTTTTGGCGGAAACGAAAACGGTTTTTAACAGAAGCTCATCTTTGACAAAGGCCTGGCTGACGTCTTCAAACTCTCGTGTAATCATGTCCAAAGCTTTATCCTGGGCACTTTCGTTATTTTTGCACTCTTTGTAGTCAGTGCAATTTTTCCATTCATCCCACATTGTAACAAATATCAGCATATGCTTGGTGTAATTTCTTAAAAAACCTTTGACTTGATTTGCTGACACTTGATTGATGTCCTTTGCACTGATAATAAGTAATACAAGCGAAAACTGTTCCATCCAGCGTTTAATTAGAATATTATCGCTGAAATAAGGTCCGCCCATTCCGGGAGTATCTACTAACAGGATGTTGTTTTTTTGAAAGGGCTCCAAAACGGATTGTTCACGAACCCCATAAGAAATCTTTATCCCATGTGGAACCTTTGTGTTGTCATCGATGCTGGTGACGGCAGCATGAAAATCCTCAGATGAAAGATTTTTATCGTTCATTTCATAGCGAATATCAGTTCCATCGTCAAATCTTATAACCGTTGGAACCGATGTGCAAATACCATCCCCTGTGGGTAGGATCTCACGCATATCATCATCTGATTTATGCAAAAAACTGTTGATTAACGTTGATTTTCCATGAGAAAAATGGCCAACAATTCCCACTTTAATCTCTTTTTCCACATGATCGAGCAGGCTTTTGGAAAATTCAAGGATCTCCTGTGAAATACCTTGATATTCTTCGTAGATTCTCACAAACTCTTTAGTGTACTGTATATCA
>Ga0209607_1001476_pt1 | contig 19724 bp, 12 predicted proteins | sample AD_UKC117_MetaG_FD_184413 | JGI IMG/M metagenome (GOLD analysis project Ga0209607, IMG submission 184413) | Active sludge microbial communities of municipal wastewater-treating anaerobic digesters from Hong Kong - AD_UKC117_MetaG (SPAdes)... | ecosystem: Engineered > Bioreactor > Anaerobic >... | reverse complement strand
TATGACTTGTCTTTAATGACGAAAGCAAATTGGTGAGTTTTTCGTAACGTATTGCCCCGTTACCCAGTCCTTTAATATAAACCAAATAGCTTTGACCGCAAAAAACGCTTTCGTCCGTTACTAGTTTTTGCGCTAGCTCTTCAACCGTCAAACTATACGAATATTCTCTGTATTTATCTATAAACGCCAAAAACGCATTTATCTTATCCGCAAGGCTATTGGTAGTATTCGCGACATATTTTTTAAAATTGTCTATAAAAATTTTTTCTTTTGAACATATTTTTATTTCAGACAGCTCTTGCTCGCTAAATCCACCAAAATGCGATAACGCCGCGCCGCATACGTAAATATCGTCTAGCGGATTGTCGATTACACGCAGGAAATTCACTACGTCAAGACACTCTTTTGTCATTATTTCGCCGTCGAAAACCGCGCTTACGGGAATATCGCGGCTTTTTAACGCGTCGTAAATGGCTTTTGCCTCGTCTTTCATATCGCGCGAAAGTATGGCAATATCGCCGTAACTAATAATTTTGGTTTCTTTATTAACGATATAAGTCTCACCGATAAGCTTTTCAATCCTGTTTGCTATCGCTTCGGCAACCAAACTCTTTTTATCGTCGCTTTCGCCGCAATTTGTAATGTCGTATTTTTTATCGGGTTTGGTTTTATCAGGTATTATTTCCACTGTTTCAAAACTTACGGAAGGTATATTGGATATAACGCTGTTTTCGCCTATCAGCCGAGCGTCTTTTGCGTAATCGACTTTTCCAAAACCGTCTGTCATAATAACGGAAAAAACCTGATTTATGTAATCCAAAATATTTTTATCCGAGCGGAAGTTGTCGTTAAGATTTATTACCAAACTATCATTTTTATCGACATATTTTGAAATTTTGTCTACAAAAATATCTGGATTTGTTTCGCGGAAACCGTATATGCTTTGCTTCACGTCGCCCACCAAAAACAAATTATGCTCGCCGCAAAGTTTTGAGATTATCGCTTCCTGCACGGAATTTATGTCCTGGTACTCATCGACGAATATGTATTTGTATCTTTCTTTTAATTCCGCTTGTATTTTTTCGTCCGATAGCACCGTTAAAGCGTATCTTTCCATATCGGAAAAATCTAATACGCCCTTTTCTTTTTTTGCCTTGGAGTAGGCAAGATCGAATTTTTTTGCAAGCTCGATAAGTTTGTCCGTCATCGGCAAAGTTTCTTTTGTGTTTTGAATGAGTTTTTCGTACCCGAATTCGTTAAACTGCTCAACACTCTTTTTCCGCCATTCATTGGCTTTTTTGCGGATGCTTTCTATCTCGTTTATATCGACCTCGAATTCGTCGGGACTGATTTTCAGATTATCCGCCAAAAATGTTTTTTTACTGAAAGGTATATCGAAGTTTTCCGACAAACGTTTATAATTACTTTCCAATGAATTTTGTTCGGTTAATTGATAATAAGACGAATGTTCGCTGAGATATTCGGCTAGTTTTTGCGCTCCAATATTTTTCGCATACACGCTTTTTTGTTCAAAATATTTTGCGTATGCGTTTGCCTGAGCTACGATATTACTATTTAATGTTTTTTCAAAAATATTGTCTTTACCAAAATCCAAATAATTTTTCCGCGCGCTATCATATATTTCAAAAAAGTTTTCAACGCATCTTGAAAGCTCGTATATTTGAACGACAATTTTTTTCATACTTTCGTCTGTGCGTTTTTGATGAAAAATATCGGTGAGCTTGCCGAATATTTCGTCGTCATCAATATAATAATCCGCAAAAACCGCGTCCATAGTTTTGTCCACCAGCCCTTGCGCGATTACGGGATCTAGCACGGTATAAGCCGGATCTATGTCGGCGGCGTAAAAATATTCGCGCAAAATATCCGAACAAAAACTATGCAGCGTAGATATAGCGCACGAATCAATCTTTTCAAGCTGCTCGTAAATATAAGGGTCTGTCGCTTTTTCATTTAAACTTTTACGTAGCTTTTCTTTCATTTGGTTTGCCGCCGCAATGGTAAAAGTAACGACGACAATTTCGTCAACCCCAACTTTTTTCGTTTCGACAAGTCTTATTATTCGCTCTATCATAACAGTCGTCTTGCCAGTACCCGCCGACGCCGATACAAGCAAATTTTTACCGTCTGTTTCTATAGCTTTTTTTTGATTGGTCGTGAAATTCATTCTTTTATTACCTTTACAATTGTGTCGGCGTCAACATTTTCCGCTTTTCTTTCCGCCGCTTCAAAAATATCGTTTGCGCCGCATATATTGGCGTAATCGCAGTAAGCGCAAACTTTTTCGTACGGCGACGCTTTTATAAAACCTTTTTGCATTAACTCTCCCGCTTGAGAAATGCAGTAAATCGCGTATTCTATCTGCGCGTCAAACTGTTCCTGCGTTAATAGATTACTTCCTCTATTAGACGGCGAGCCGTCTTTATTCAGCGATACGCCCAGTCTTGCGCTTTTGTTTTGCGTTAACAAGGTCGTATCGATATCTTTCATTATATCGCTGTCTTTTACGGTTCTTCCGACATACGAATACGCACGCTCTTTTGAGTTTGGGGCGACGAATTTGTCATGCAGTTTAAAATAATAAAATCCGACGGGATTAAATCCAAAATTTTCCATTACGGCTTTTGTGTACACAAGCAGTTGGAGTTTTCTTCCCGCGTATAAAAGTTTTTCATTATACTCGGCGTTACCGCTCTTGTAATCTATAACTAGACAATTATTTTTTTCGTGCATTACGTCGATTCTGTCTATGATACCGTGCAGCTTTACCGTTTCTCCGCCGGCGGGTATTTCTATCGCGCTGAACTGTGAGTCGCAAAAACCAAAACGCATTTCCGCTTTGAAATTAACAAAATGGCTTAGCTTTAACTGCTCGTTTACCAGTCTGCACATTTTTACCGCTTCGGTTTTTAATAACTTTAACGCGTGTTTGTTTTTCGGGTCCTTTGCTATGCCTTGATAATAATCGTCGGCAATCACCTGCTCGAAAAACATTTCCGCTTTTCGTTTTGTTTCGTCATAGCTTTCGTCTTTTGCAACACCTATATATTTTTCCAGTACGGCATGCAAAATGCTGCCAAAGTCGTTCGGGTTTAACTCGGACTTTTCTCTTGGAGTTAGCTCCAGTCCATAGCGTAAAAAATGTTTATACGGACACGAGTAAAAGTCTTCTATTTTTGAGATTGAAACGGCGTCTTTACTGAAAAACAAGTCTTTTCCGTTATCTATATCTTTTATCTCGCTATCCGCCGAAAAAACTTTTTTAATGTCGCTGTCCAGTAGATTTTGTTTTATCTCAAAATAAACGTCTTTTATCGGGCGTTTGTCAATTATGTTACGCATATTCATAACCGTTTGGCTCAACGCGCTCTTTTTTGTAAACACGTTTTCGTATACGTTTTTTAACGTCGGATATTCGTTTGCACCGTCCAAGGTGAACAGCCTTTTTAACTGTAACACAAAATCCGAAGGAGAAATTGCCGTAGCCGAATTATCTATTACCGCCGTTTCGCAATATGAAACGTAAAGGCTTTCGGTTGGTTCGGTCAAAAGCTGGAAAACGTTAAATTTTTCCCTTTTGTTTTCCAACCGCATTTTTTGTTCGAGAGCGATACCGCTTTTTTGCAGCAAATCCATATTTTTGTCGCTCAGTAGTTTGGTGTCTTTTTTTACTATTGGCATAGCTGACTGATTCGCGCCCAATAAACACAGTCTTTTTATATCGTGTTTTTTAGATTTCGCCATATTTGTTAGCACGACGCAATCGTTATATAACGGCAAAACGGAAACTTTTACCCCAGCTAATCCTGTGGATAATATCTTTAAAAATCCGTCTATATCGCAAGGTTTTTCTCCCAAAGTGTCCGATAAAGTTTGCAAAATATCGTTAAATTTACTTACCGCCTGCTCGCTTACTTTTGCGTAACGTGGCAGCAAATTTTTTTGCCTTTCGGTAAATTCCGCTAGTAAAATTTCCGCCTGGCTTTTTTGTAAAAATTCTCTCACGGCTTCGACAAAACCCTTTACCGTTACGGCTTTATCAAAATCTACGTAATTTATCGCTTCGTATAGCTTTTGTCTGATTTTTTCAGCGGCAGTAAATCCGTTTTCTTTTTTGCCAAGCATAAACTGTGTAAAATCATAACCGATATTATATTTCAAACAATAATTTTCAAAATAAAAAATTTCTTCGCCCGAGTAGAAAAAAGGATTTTTAATAAAACTCAATACGTTTTCAAGCTTGTTATTGTTTTTGCGCATCGACAGGTAATCGATGACAAACCTTGAATACGGGTGATTGATTAGCCCTGTCTGCGTGTCGGCAAAAAACGGAATATCGTATTCGGCAAAAATCCGTTCCACGCTTTGACGGTAACTTTCCGCGTCGCTCGCCACGACAAAATAATCGCCGTACTGATTGCCTTTGCGCACGCCGTCTGTAATGTATCTCGCCAGATTTTCCACTTCGTTATTCAAGTTTTCCGCTTGAGCTATGATTAGCTTTGCGGGTGATATTTTTATCGGATGCGGTTTTTCATAGGTATACAAATATTCTTGTATCTGTTTTATAAAAGCGTCGTCAGCGAGATTGTAGGCCGTTTTTAACGCGTGCTGTTTGCCGGATTTATTGGCTATCTCGGTAAGTAAAGGCAATAAATCGTTTACGTATAAATATTTGTGTTTTGGTTTTTCGCTGTGGCAGCACACCGCCGTAACGCCAAGCGCGTTTTTTACAAGCTCGGTTATGACGGCTTGCTCCTGCCCCGAAAAATTGTCAAAATCGTATATGTAAAAATAAGTGTCTTTAATTTTGGAATCGTTAGGAATAATTTTTATCAATTCTTCCATTTTTCCAGCCGAATCCACGTATTTTTTTGTCTGCAAAAAATCCTCGTACGCTTTATACAAAAGTTTTATATCTTGCATTTTCGGACGAATGTTCGGCAGCAAAATTTCACAGTTTATTTTTTCAGGCAACGCACGGGCATACTTAAACTGGCAAATGGTTTCGTATAAGTTTTCAATAAAACCGTCGCTGTCGTAGCCCTTTTTGTAACAAACGAGATTGTCCTTATTTTCGTCCACCAAAGACGATAAGGTCATTAACGCGGCTTGTTTTGTCAAATAATTAAATCGCGGCAGTAGCTCTGCCCCAAAACGCCTTAACGTAAGGACTCTTATATTAAAACTTCCGCCGAGGGCGTTCAATAACTGGTTTTCCGCCGTCATGGAGACTCTGTCGGGTACGATTACGATATGCTTATACCTCAGTTGTTTCGGGTCAACTTTTTTGAGCTTTTCGTAAATATATCGGCTTCCGTCCTTATATGTATTTGTCGCAAAAATTTCAAACATAATTTTCTCCGCGTTAATCTTTAGGTTATTATACACCAAAAAACATTCAGTTTTCAAGACGCAATCGTGCACAGGTTATAAAATACCTTGGATTTTGTTTGTATTTTTTCGCTTATGTGGTATACTTTACAATAATCACAAATTTTTTAAGGATAGTTATGAAAAAATTTATTTCGTTAATATTAATTATCACTCTTTCGCTTTTCGCTTTGACAGCGTGTACTTCAAGCGTTCCCACCCGCTCTACCCGTTGGGACTTGACAAATGGCGAAACCTTGACCTACGATATTCGCTTGGTTAACACGCTCAATTATCTCACCACAGACGGCGAAGAAATATCTAGCGTAACCGCCGATATAGATATCATTGACCCCGCGGTAGTAGACCAAATTAAACCGTTAAGCGCAAACGGCACTTATACGACGACTATTGCGCAATACGGTGACAGCAGCAAGGGAATAGTTACTACCGAGCTTAATCTTGTGGAAATTTATGATATCAGTTATTTTGACCAGACAACTATTGCCTCGCTTACCCTAAAAGGAATGATTGATGCAGCTCAGTCAACTGACGACAGCATTGCAGTTATCACACATATCAGCGGCGAATGTATTTTTAACAATCCTTCTTTGTCCCCCGTGTCTTCAAGTAAAACAGTTAAGGGAATTTACGTTGGAAAAGAGCGTGTCGTTATTAACGATTATATCGTAACGTGCGAATATAACAACAATGTTTGCGCCGTCGTTTTTACAGACAAAGTAACGTCGGCTAATAGTTTTAATACATCGATTAAGATAAAAGCAACCGAGTATTTTGACAATGAAATGATTTTTTACGTAATCAGAGCGTACGACTCAACTGAAACTACGGAAAAAATGAGTATAAATATCGTTGATCCGCTTATTTCACAGTCTGTTGTGGCAATTAGTTTTCAAGCTCAAGCATACACAACTCACTTCAAAAACGAACAGCAAATGGAAACCTCATTATATTATGTAGCTGCGCCGACAGCTTTTGCTTTTGAGTTTAGTTTGACAGCGAACGAGCAACCCTTGTTTATCGGGGGCGCGCCCAGAGCAACGAACAAAATCGTGAAAATTCAACAAGGTTATATAGTGTACACTCTTTCCGACGCGGATTTGCAAGCGAGCTTTGACAGCATCGCCGCAAACCAAGGTTAATAACTAAGTTGATATTATAAAAATCAATAAAAATTAACAATAAAAAAGTCTTTCTTTACGAAAGACTTTTTCTTTTTGATTTAAAATATTTTTTTAATATTTCGGCGCATTCATTTTCCATAACTCCGCCAACGCAATCGGTCGTATGATTTAGTCGGAAGTCTTTTGGAATATTTAATACCGAACCGCAGCAGCCAGCGTTTTTGTCCGACGCGCCGAATACGATTTTATTTATTCTCGCGTTTACCGCCGCCCCCGCGCACATTGCGCACGGCTCCAGCGTTACGTAAAGCGTCGCCCCGTTAAGCCGCCAATCTCCGACTGTTTTGCACGCTTTTTTTATCGCAATCATTTCGGCGTGTTCGGTCGCGTCTTTGCTTTTATTTCTTTTGTTACGCCCGCGCGCGATTATTTTTCCGTCCAATACTATTACCGCTCCGACAGGCACTTCGTCCGCTTCGTACGCTTTTTCGGCTTGACGCAAGGCTTGTTTCATATAATATTCGTCGGTGTTAAAATTTGAGTTTTTCATTTATCTCTTTCAAAACTGTTTCATCTATTTTTATTACTTTTCGGTCGTAAGTAAAAATACCGTTTACTTCGTCTTCCACGTCCGAAAGCTGAGTGTAAATCGCGCCTGAAAGCCCTTCGTTAAGTTTCGGTATTATTTGATTTTCATATAGGTCGACGTAGGCTTCCTGCAATTTTTCACGGCTGTCCAAAACTTTGTAGCCAAAAGTTTTGCTTACGTTAAAACTATGCTCATTTTCTTTAAAACTGTATCCGCCGAATTCCGAAAGCAAAATCGGGCGTTCGTCGGTAACGCTCGGCACGGGCTTGAAATAAATATGAATGCTCTTAAAGTCGCCGCCGCCTTGGTCGTGCCAGCCGCTCGCGTGGTCTACCAAGCGTTGTTTGTCGTGGTTTTTCGTCCATCTTGCAATACGGCAGGAGTCAAACTGTCCCCAGCCTTCGTTAAACGGCGTCCATATAGCTAGCGAAACAACGTTTCTTAATAAATTCAACATTCTGTGATATTCCGCCAAATACAGCTTTCTTGATTTTGCGCTCCGTCTGCCAAAAAGACAATATCTTTGGTCGCTCAGATTACCGCCCAAAAAAGGTATTATTTGCGTAATAAAAGGATTGTATTTCACGCCGCCGCTCGGCATATCCTGTATGACGAGCATACCCAGTCTGTCGCAATGGTAGTACCATCTTAAAGGCTCTATTTTTATATGTTTTCTTAACGTATTGAAACCCAGTTCTTTCGTCTTTTCAATGTCGTAAATAAGCGCATCGTCCGACGGCGCGGTGTACATTCCGTCCGACCAGTAACCTTGATCGAGTAAACCGTTCACAAAATACGGTTTATTGTTTAGCATAAAACATTTTTTGCCGTTATGCTCGCCTATGCTAAACTTTCGCATACCGAAATAACTTTCCACTTTGTCCGTCTCGGATTCTATAAAAACCTTGTATAGAAATGGGGCTTCGGGAGACCATTCAGTAAATTCGGGCAGATTTACCGTTTCCGTGTCGCCGCACGCGCCGCTGGCGATTTTTTTATTTTCCGCGTCAAAAATGCTATATTTCAGGTTTTTTAACACGCCGACTTTTTCCACGGCAAAAGTCACCGTTCCGTCGTCGAAATCGGGAATTATTTTAAGGTCTTTTATATACTGCGACGGCACGCTTTCCAGCCATACCGTTTGCCAAATGCCGCTTTGCGGGGTGTACCATATACCGCCTCGGCGACTATTCTGTTTGCCGCGGGTGTAATAAGACCTGTCAGTATAATCTTTTACAATTACGCTAAGATAGTTTTTGCCGTATCGTAGCTTACCCGTAAGCTCCACCGTAAAGGGATAATATCCGCCGCTGTTGGAGCCTACTTTTTCGCCGTTTAGATACACTCCGCAAAACATATCCACCGCACCGAAGTTCAATAAAACTCTGCCTTTGTTAAACTTTTCGGGCAGCGTGAAAATTTTGCGGTAATGCAAATATTCATCGGCTTTGATTTTTTTATTAATTTTTGACAGCGAACTTTCTGGACTGAACGGCACGAGAATTTTACTGTCGTATCTATCGGGTAATTTTTTGGATTTTGTAATCGCAAAATCCCATTCGCCGTTAAGACACAAATAACTGTCTCTAATTAATTGCGGACGGGGGTATTCGGTCAACACTTTGGATTCATCAAGCTTTTCGCCCCATACCGTCGATAGATTTTGAAATCTCATAATTCCGCTCCTTTTTTTCGTTTATTATACCATACCACGCCTTTATCACACAATGTTTTGTCGCATAAATTAAAGGCGGCTTTTTTAGCCGTCTTCATTTTCATTTGTGCTGGTTTCGTTATTTTCCTGATTCTCTTTTTCGCTTTCACTCTCTTTGCCGCCGCTCGGTTCCTCCCACGGTCCTTCGTTTTTTTCCTTCATGACTTCTTTTATTTCTTCAAGTTTTTCGCTGTCGCTCTTTTTGTCTGTATCGTCGTCTTCATTTTTTTCATCGTATATCGGCTCAATAGCGTCATGAATATATTGTTTGGAGCAGCCGCGTTTTTCTTTCAAGTTTTTCGCTTGCGACTGCGCTTTTTTCAAATCCGCCACGTATTTCGTCTTTAAATTTTTGACGATAAAATCGATTGAATTAAACCGTACTCCAAGTCCATTATAAAAACTGTCTGCTATCATACATCTAAGAGTGTCCACGCTTTCTTCCACGTCGTTTCCTGTAATACCTACCGTCACACGCAGATTAAATCCGTATTTATCGTCCTGGTGAATATGAATTTTTTTTACATAAATACCTTTAATTTTTCTGCCTTCGGCGATAACCAGCCGCTTTATTACTTTTGTTGTCGTCATCGTTTTTGATTCCGCGTCGGAAAAAAGGAGCAGCCTTTTTAGCGTGCCGCTGCTTGTGAAAGTGGCGACGAGTATATATACGCTCAAAAGCGCAAATAAAACGGTCAATATTCCAAGCAGTATTTTTACAAGACTGTTGTCAAAAAGTCCCGCTTCCAACACTCCCAATGGAATAAAAATTACAAACAGCACAAAAATCGCGCCGATACTTATTTGAGCGACTATCGCTATTTTTTCAAAACTTCTTCGCATAAATTTATTATCGGTTATTTACGCAAAAAAAATTCCGCGAACTTCTCGCGGAATTTTAATTTTAATTTATACTGGTAAAACTGTGTTAGCGTTGTCGTTGTCTTCTTTTTCTTTTTTGCTCTTTTTCTCGAGTTCTTCTTCTTTTTTGTTTATAAAATCGATGATTTTTTCATAGCTTTCGCCGTTTACTATCATATCGACTTCTTCGTGATATATCGTTTCTTTTTCCAAAAGAATTCTTGCCATTGTTTGAAGAGCGTCCATTTTTTCAGTCAAAATCTTCGTTGCGAGTTTGTGGCAGTCGTCGATAATTTTGCGTTTTTCTTCGTCTATTATCGCTGACATTTCTTCGGAATAAGAATGCTGCGTCTGATAATATTTACCTACGAAAATTTCTCCTTCGCTTCCGTAAAACAGCGGTCCAAGTCTATCGCTCATACCCCACTCGGTGACCATCTGGTGCGCCAGTTTCGTAACGTGCTTGATATCGGAAGAAGCTCCGCTGCTTATGTTTTCGCTGGTTAGTTCTTCCGCTACTCTTCCGCCGAGTGACATTGTGATAGTATCGAGAAGTTTTGCTTTTGTAATATGACTGTTGTCGTTGTCGGGACGGGTAAGCGTGTAACCTGCCGCTTGACCGCGGGGAATAATCGTAACCTCTTGGACGGAATCGCAGTATTTAAGCGTTTCAGCCAATATCGCGTGTCCTGCCTCGTGATAAGCGGTAATGCGTTTATCTGGCTCGGTTACAAGCTTGGATTTTTTGCTTGGTCCCATTATGATTTTGTTTATGCCTTCGGTTATGTCGTTCATCGTAATATAATTACGACGAGCGCGCGTAGCCAGTATTGCCGCTTCGTTCAATAGGTTTTCCAAATCCGCTCCGGAAAATCCCGCTGTTATACGCGCGATTGTTTTGAAGTCCGTTCCCGGTCCTAGGTGTTTGTTGCGGGCGTGAACTTTTAGTATCGCCTCGCGGCCTCTTACGTCTGGCATATTAACGTATATTTGTCTGTCGAATCTGCCTGGTCTAATTAAAGCCGGATCAAGAACGTCCGAACGGTTTGTCGCCGCCATTATGATTATGCCCGTATTGGTTTCAAAGCCGTCCATTTCTACGAGCAATTGGTTAAGGGTTTGTTCTCTCTCGTCGTTGCCTCCGCCTAAGCCCGCGCCTCTTTGACGTCCGACCGCGTCGATTTCGTCAATAAACACGATACAAGGAGTATTGCGTTTCGCCGTTTCAAACATATCTCTTACTCTGCTTGCGCCGACGCCTACGTACATTTCAACAAAATCGCTGCCTGTGATAGAGAAGAACGGCACTCCCGCTTCTCCCGCAACCGCTTTCGCAAACAAAGTTTTACCTGTTCCCGGAGGGCCTACTAAAAGTATACCGTGAGGAATACGTGCTCCCATTTCGGTATAGCGTTTCGGATTTTTGAGAAAGTCGATAATCTCGACCAGCTCTTCTTTTTCTTCTTCCGCACCAGCCACGTCGGCAAAACGCACTTTTACGTTTTGAATAACTCGCGCCTTGCTTTTGCCGAACATTATATTTTGATTATTTTGTTTTCCAACGTAGCGCATTAAGAAGAATATTAAAAGCACTCCCGCAACGATAGTCAGAGCGGGAACGACGAATTCCTTCCATGAACCGGCGTCCAAATCGGAATAAGTAATATCGACGCTCAAATCAAGACGGTTCATAATATCAGCTACGTCTGTTTGAAATTGAAGTCTGCTTGGAGCTATCGCCGTAATGTCGTAATATACCGACGTATTTATCGGCGCGTTTTGTAATATGTTTGTTTGATAATTTTCGCTGTCTTTTCTTACCGCCTTTATAAGACACGAACCATCGTAATATACCGAATAAAGTTTATCTTCCTGCAATTCGTCCAAAAAATCATAGTAAGTAATAACTTCTTTTTGGGTATTTCCGAACACTTGCCACAAAACCACTATCGCTATTATCAGCGTAGCGATTGTAAAAATCGTGCCTAACAAGTTTCTTTTTTTGTTTTCCAATTATGTCTCCTCTGCCGAACCGTGGCTCTATTTTTTAAAGTTTTTTAATAAACTGTTTTTGTTTGTTATGGTGTTCAGTTTATCATAATAAATTCTTAGTGTCAATGCGTTTGAATTTTACTTCGGCAAAGTTTCACAAAACTTTCATTCAGTCAAAATATGATTTTCAACCTATCACGCCGTTATCGCTTCGGCAATGATTTTTGACATATGCTCAAGCAATTTTTCACGGTCATATGATGTGACGTAAAAATCTTTAAGTCCTTTTATTCCGATAATTCCAAGGATGGAGTAATCGCCGATATTGGGTAAATTTTTGTTTGTCGCAGCACCCGGAGTAGTGCCTCCTTCCAATATTTGAACAGAGCCGATTTCGGTCGTTTCTCCGACGGCGGCATCGATAACGACAACTTTTTTGTCGGGGTGCAAAAGCTTTATCACTCTGTATGCTTTTAATAGATTAAGCGCGTTTATGTTGTTGCCCATATAACCGTACACAAAAATCGCCTTCTTATCCTGCTCCATAAGTATATTGCCTACGCGCGGACCAAGGCTGTCGCTAAGTATATGCTCCGTTCCAATACACATATAAACGCACTCTTCGCTCGGAGGCAGCGAACGGGAAATTATTTCAGATACGTTATCTTTGCCCAAAATACTAAATTGCATTTTTGCTCCTTTTTGCCGTTAATTATTATACGGCTTTTTGTAGTTTAGTATTGACACTTTCGCGTGAAAAATAACGTAATAATAAATAATGAACTTTGTTCACTTATAATCAAAGCATGGCTGTATAAGATAGAATACTGATGAGTATTTTACTTAAATATTCAAAAATGCGTTTTACTCTAATGTACTGTATTTATAAAAGGAGAATTTTAATATATTTTTCGTCAGACTTTACATTGGGCAAGGTTTAGTATTCGTTTTATGACACCTGAACGGCGGAGACCAGCTTAATAATTTTTCATAATCAAGGGCTTCTTATCTTTTCAATTCTGCCTTTCTTTGTCGTAATTTATATAATGAAATTACTTTTCGGTATCTAAAAAATGCGCAAAAGACTTTGCTTTTTGCAGACATGAATTTATGTTTTAAAACTATTTAACGAATTTTTGCTTGCCTATCCGAAAGCGCGTTTATTATTAAATTGATTTTAAGCAAAGCATCCGTCTCTTAAGGTATCTGTCAATAAGCCCAATAATGAAAATGCAATTTTTATTTGATGAAAGCCTGCCTACTTAGCGGCGTTAGAAATGAATAAAAATTCCTAGAGCAAATTTTATTGAATTTAAGAATTATCTTTTGAGATGAGATACCGTATCTGTATTTCCACAGACTTTGTATTAGTCATTACACCAAGAGCATTAGAAAACGCAGACTAAAAGCTTCTTTTTAGAAATCGATTTCTAAAGTTATGTGAGGTTGAAAATCTAAGGTTTTTTGCTGATTTTTCGTCAAGCGTTCTGAGACAGAATTTTTTTCAAACCATACTTTTTTCAACATGTTTTATGAATTTGCAAAATTCGCCTGTTAAAAACCGCGGAAATATAATAGGTCTAAAATATAGCAAATTTGCGACTACCCAGTTATGCTGTCCTTTTTCCCTATGCAGTCTTTTTAAAAAAGTGATAGTTTTGTTTCACGTGGAACAAATTACATACCTCAAGGTATTCAAGCTGCGGGTGTTTCACGTGAAACGATTAAAATAAAAGTAATCAAAAAGTACTACAAGAAAACTTGAAAAACAATAGACGAACTCTTACTGTCAACAACACTTTAACTTAAAGCTTTCTAAGATAGTTGTGCGAGCAATGCCGTTGCGCGGGGAATCTATTATAAAATATTAAATAAAAAAATACCCGCCTTAATATTAGGCGGGCAAAAATCATAATTATTCATTCTAAGGGTTTGTCAAAAACTAACTTACTGATATGACGCTAAGCAGCCAGTTGCCGAGAAAATTGTTTGAATAAATACCATTAAGGACTACGCCGTTATATATTTGCTGGTGAATAATCTCTTGAACGCCCGGCAAAACTTCCGCTGGAACCAGGGTCAACAATGCGATGATCGCCGCAAAAATGGTGTACAAAATACCGAGCGAAAGAATGAGTCCCAAAATCTTGTCAATAGCTTTTATAACCTGCAGTTTGTCGATAAGCGATTTGAATAGTTTTTGCAATAAAATCAGTACTATTTTTACCAATAAAACCAGTACCGCAAAAACGATTACGAGAGCAAGTATATATCCCAAGCTTTCTCCAACCCAGCTATACAGCGGCGCAAAGATAGGAATAATTGCATCCGTGAGCGGCTGGCACACGAAAAACGCGATTACGAGCGAAGCTATAAAGCCTACGAAGCCGAATATTTGCGCTACAAAACCTTTTGATAACCCCACGATTAACGCGATTAACGCCAGTCCTACAAAGACTAAATCCGCATATGTAAAAATACCTAATACCATAGTTTCTCCTCCTCAAATTCATAACTAACAAAACTTTTTTAATTATCGACCGCTTGCAAGCGTATTTAATGAACTAAGTTAGCTTATTTATTTTCTTAATGTTGCTTACTTTTTTACGTAAACTAAAACAAAAATTTTGCTTATTTATTTACGTTGTTGTCTGCCATCCATTTTTCTACCATTGCGCATATTCGGTCAAGATCGTCTTTTGTATAATAATCGATATTTATTCTGCCTTTTCTTCCGTTTCCCACCGCCGAAACTTTTGTCGCAAACGTACGTTGCATATTTTCGACAAGCTCTTTAAGTTCTATACTCGGTTGCTCGATTGCCTTTTCAATTTGCGGTTTCGGATTAAGAAATTCTCTAACAGCCTTTTCTATATCGCGGACGTTCATTTTGTTATCGCTTGCTTTAAGAGCGAGTTTTAACTGATCGTTATGTTTTGGTACCACAACCAAAGCGCGAGCGTGTCCTGCGGAAAGTCTGCCTTGTTCTATAAGAGTGATTACCTGCTCGTCCAAAGATAAAAGCCTTAGAGTATTCGCTATAGCGGAGCGGGATTTGCCGAGTCTGTCTGCCGCCGATTCCTGCGTCATATTAAACTCTTCCATTAATTGCTTTATAGCTCTTGCCGCTTCTATCGGGTTAAGGTCGTCACGCTGCAGGTTTTCAACAAGCGAAATCTCGCGTATCTGCTGCGGCGTATATTTTCTGACTATTGCGGGAATCGTTTTTCTTCCCGCCAATTTTGAAGCGCGGAATCTGCGTTCGCCTGCGATAATCATATATCTCGCGCCGATTTGCGTCACGATAATAGGCTGGATTACGCCGTGCTGAGTAATGCTGTCGGCAAGTTCCTGCAATTTATCCTGGTCAAAATTTTTACGCGGTTGTTCGTAGTTGGGGTCGATATCGAGTATCGCTAATTCCGTCGGTTTTTCGCCTTGGGCTATTTCTCCGGGTTTCCTTTCGATTTCGACTTCGTTCATTCCCATTAAAGAAGCGAAGCCGCGCCCCAGACCTTTGTTGTTTTGCGCCATTATGCTTTTTCCTCTCTTGCTATAAAATCTTTCGCGAGCATTTCATAAGCGACCGCTCCCGATGAATGCGGCGCGTGCTCCGATACGGGTATGCCAAAACTCGGCGCTTCGACAAGCTTGATATTGCGGGGAACGGGTACGGAATACACCTTTTCGCCGAAATATTTTTGTATCTCTTCGGTAACTTGTTTGCTCATTACCGAGCGGTTGTCGTACATTGTTAAAATAACGCCGTTAATATTAATGTCGGGATTAAGCCTTTGCTTAACTATTTTTATCGTATTCATAAGCTGGCTTAGACCTTCCAGCGCGAAAAACTCGCTTTGAATAGGTATAAGCACGCTATCGCACGCGGTAAGAGCGTTCAACGTAATAAGACCGAGTGACGGCGGACAATCGATAAATATATAATCGTAAAGGTTTTTTAATGATGCGATTACATTCTTTAAAACATACTCGCGTTTAGGCGTTGTAACCAAATCGATTTCAGCCGCAGCCAAATCGATGTTGGACGGAATGATATGTAAACCTTTATGCTCCGTAGTAACGACTACTTCATCCAAAGAACATTCGCCCGAAATCAAGTCGTAAACGGTATGACTGAGATTGTTTTTTTCGATGCCGAATCCGCTGGTGGTGTTGCCCTGGGGGTCAAAATCTATTATAAGCACGGTTCTATCCAGTTTGGCAACATAGCTGGCAAGATTGATAGCGGTAGTCGTTTTGCCAACTCCGCCTTTTTGATTGGAAAATGCAATCACTTTGCCCATACGCATTTTACCTCCTACAAAATATAATAATATCATAAAGAAAAATAGATTACAAGCTATTTTTATTTATGGCGATCTTGTTACAAAGGATTTAGTTTCGGTTTATTGGCTTTTCTAGGATATTTTTTATCTGTCGGAGCTGTCTTTGAAAAAACAAAAATAGCTCTATTGTCACCGTTTGGCAAACTAAAAAGTCTGTTTTCCGTCAAACTCATAGACAAAACTTTCTGCGCGTTTTGCGATGCGGAGATATCTTCTCTAGGCGTTTTGTACATAACCGCCACTCCGCCTAATTTTAGTAGCGGCGCGGAATACTCCAAAAGCGTGGGTACAGCCGCAACCGCTCTGACTACAACGGCGTCAAAAAAATCTCTCTTTACATATTCCTCGGCGCGTACGCATACCGCTTCCGCGTTTAAGTTTAAGTTACTAATAATTTCTTTTAAAAAAGTGATTTTCTTATTTACGCTGTCGAGTAATACGAACTTAAGATCTGGTCTTATTATTGCAAGCGGTATTGACGGAAATCCGCCGCCGCTGCCGATATCGCAAACAACCGCGTTTTGCTTTAAAGCGAAACTGCCAGTAATGCTGTCGGCGAAATGCTTGACGTAAACTTCTTCTTTTTGGGTAATCGCCGTGAGATTAAATTTTTTATTCCATTCCGTAAGCAAATTAAAATAATCCTCAAACGCTTTTTCCTGCGCCTGAGATATCATAATGCCTGTATTATTAAAAATGTACTCTTTAATCATTTTTGTTCATTAGGTATACAATCAGTATTTGCACGTCGGCGGGCGATACGCCGCTTATTCTTCCCGCCTGACCTAAATTTTGCGGGCGAATTTTCTTTAGTTTTTGTCTTGCTTCTATTCTCAGCCCTTGTATTTTGTCGTAATCAATATCGGGCGGAATAATCTTGGTTTCAAGTTTATTAGCCTGTCTTATTTGTACCTGCTGCTTTTCTATATAGCCGCTGTATTTTGTGTCGATTTCAATTTGCTCCAAAGCTTGCTTTGAAGCGTTTTCAAAAAGACCAAAATGTTTTTGCAAATCGTAAATAGTTATATTAGTCCGCTTCAAGCAATCCGCCAAAGTCAATCCCGCTTTGGGCTGCGTTTCATTTTTGTCGCTAAATAATTCCTGCAATTTTTTCGGCGGATAAACGACTTTCATTTGCTTTTTTATTTCGTTTATTTCTTTTTCTTTCGCCAAAAATTTCATATAACGCTCGTCTGAGACCAGTCCTATTTCACGCCCAATTTCCGTTAGCCTAATATCGGCGTTATCTTGTCTGAGTATAAGTCTATGTTCTGCACGGCTTGTCATCATTCTGTACGGTTCTTCTGTGGGTTTAGTGGTGATGTCGTCAATAAGCACGCCGATATAACTGTTTTCGCGTGTAAGGATAAAAGGCGGTAAACTGTTTATAAATCTATACGCGTTAATGCCCGCAACAAGTCCTTGTCCAGCCGCTTCTTCGTATCCGCTAGTGCCGTTAATTTGTCCCGCGAAAAAAAGTCCATTTACGTCTTTTGACATTAACGTGGGAAAAAGCGTCGTTGCGTCGATACAATCGTACTCGATAGCATACGCGTCGCGCATTATCTCGCAGTTTTCCAATCCGTCGATGGAACGGAAAATCTGGTACTGCACTTCAGCGGGCATACTCGACGAAACCCCTTGCACGTAATATTCGTTCGTGCCTTCTCCTTCGGGTTCCAAAAAAACCTGATGTTTTTCTTTGTCGGAAAATCTTACTACTTTGTCTTCAATAGACGGACAATAACGCGGACCTACTCCTTCGATATCGCCCGTGAATAACGGCGCGAGATTTTTGTTTTTTAGAATAATATCTTTGGTTGCAAGAGTTGAATAAGTCAAAAAACAATCGCGGATTTTGCTCGGCACGTTTTCGTGCAGATAAGAAAACGGCGGCATTTCGTCTTCGCCTTGCTGACGCGTCATTTTATCAAAATCTATGCTTCTTCCGTTTATTCGCGCGGGGGTACCCGTTTTAAATCGTCTTGTGGTAAACCCGAGTTTTTTTAAGCTGTCCGTTAGTTTTGTCGCTGCGGAAAATCCGTTAGGTCCTACTTTTTGCGACCATTTTCCTACAATGATTTTCGCGTTTAAATATACACCCGAACATATCACGACTGCTTTTGCGTCGTAGCTTAGCCCTACGCCCGTTGTCACTCGAAAACCGTTGTCTATTATCTCAATGTCGGTAGCTTCGCCTTGTCTCAAATCGAGATTAGCCGTGTTTTCGACGACGGCTTTCATATTCGCGTGATAAGCGTATTTGTCGACTTGGGCGCGCGGAGAATACACCGCGGGACCTTTGCCTCGGTTAAGCATTCTTAATTGGAGCAAAGATTTGTCGGTATTTATTCCCATTTGTCCGCCGAGAGCGTCTATTTCTTTGACAATCTGACCTTTTGCCGTGCCGCCTATGGACGGATTGCACGCGCAAAAAGCCACGGTGTCGAGGTTGGTTGCGAACATAATAGTTTTCGCTCCCAGTCTTGCCGCGGCAAGCGCAGCCTCGCAGCCCGCGTGTCCCGCTCCTATTACAATAATATCGTAATTAAAAATCATTATCTTATTTTATTTTCCAAGACAGAATTTTTCGTAAATTTTGTCGATTATTTCTTCCGATGCCGTCGTTCCCGTGATAAGACCTAGCGACTGCCAAGCCTCTGAGATATCGACGGTAACGCAATCGAGCGTGGTTTCGTCCGCAGCGTAAATCGCTTGAGCAATAGAGCGTTTCGCTTGCTCCACACAGTCGATATGCCGCGCGTTTGTCAAAATAAGATCGTCCTGCGACAACGCCCCGACTTGGAAATAATCGTAAATCTTTTGTTTTAGTCGGTCTATATTCGTTCCGAATAATGCACTGACAAAAATCTCGTTTTCTTTTTCTTTCGGCAAGACTTTTAGCTTGTCCATTTTGTTGCGCACGATAATTAAGGGCTTATCATTATTAATAGTTTTTTCGTCTTCGTCCACAACATTAAGCACGATATCCGCTTTTTTTACCGATTCGCGAGTTCTTTCTATACCGAGATTTTCTATTTCGTCATCGGTCGCTCTTAGTCCCGCTGTGTCTACAAAATTAAATTTTACGTCTTTATAAATAACGCTTTCACGAAGTGTATCTCGTGTCGTTCCTGCAATCGCGCTTACTATCGCTCTGTTTTCGCCCAAAAGCGCGTTAAGCAAACTGGATTTCCCTACGTTGCTTTTGCCTACTATGGCGATATTTATTCCGCCCGAGACCAGCCTGCCCGTTTCCGCCGACAGCAGTAATGAATTGAGTTCATTATATGTTGATGTAAGTTTTTTCTTTATTTCGTTCAACGTTGAAATTTCTAAATCTTCTTCGGGGTAATCTAGCGCGGCTTCGCATTCCGCCAGTATTTCGGTAAGTTTGTTTTGAATATTTACCGTTGTTTTGCCAAGCTTGTTTTCAAGTAAATTTTCGCCCGCTCGTAACGCCATTCCGCTTTCCGCGTCGATTAACTGTATAATACCTTCGGCGTTGGAAAGATTTTGTTTGCCATTAATAAAAGCGCGTTTGGAAAATTCTCCGTTTTGCGCCATAACCGCGCCTAAAGCGATACATTTTTTCAACACTTCGCCCGAAACGCCGACACCGCCGTGACAATGAAATTCCACCATATCTTCGCCCGTATACGAACGCGGCGCGTCAAAATACA
>Ga0209607_1001474_pt1 | contig 19732 bp, 16 predicted proteins | sample AD_UKC117_MetaG_FD_184413 | JGI IMG/M metagenome (GOLD analysis project Ga0209607, IMG submission 184413) | Active sludge microbial communities of municipal wastewater-treating anaerobic digesters from Hong Kong - AD_UKC117_MetaG (SPAdes)... | ecosystem: Engineered > Bioreactor > Anaerobic >... | reverse complement strand
CTCAACTGGACCTACGACAGTCTGCAGATCACCATTGACCTCGGTCGTGAATACACGAAAGACGAACAGTACACGGTCTATATAGACTATACTGCCAGACCGGAAGACCGGCCGGAAGGTGGCAGCTTTGCCATCACCTCAGATAAGGGTCTGTATTTCATCAACAGAGATGGCAGCGTAGCAGACAAACCACAACAGATCTGGACCCAGGGCGAGACCGAAGCTTCTTCCGTCTGGTTCCCTACCATAGACAAACCGAACGAGCGCACCACCGATGAGATCTATATCACAGTAGATAAAAAATTCGCCACCCTGTCCAATGGCCTGCTTACAGATTCTCATCTGAACAACGACGGCACCCGAACAGACCACTGGGTCATGGACATGCCGCATGCACCTTACCTGTTCATGATGGCGGTGGGCGAATTCACCATCGTCAAAGACAAATGGAAGAACAAGGAGGTCAACTACTATGTAGAACCGGCTTATGCACCATATGCCCGTGCCATCTTCGGCAACACCCCTGAAATGATGACATTCTACAGCAATGTACTCGGAGTTGATTACCCGTGGCAGAAATATTCACAGGTAGTGGTACGTGATTATGTATCCGGTGCCATGGAAAACACCACCGCTACGCTGCACGGAGATTTTCTTCAGCAGACCGATCGTGAACTGCTGGATGAGACCTGGGAAGATGTGATCAGCCACGAGCTGTTCCACCAATGGTTCGGCGATCTGGTGACCACCGAATCATGGAGCAACCTGCCACTCAACGAATCATTCGCTACCTACGGTGAATACCTCTGGCGGGAATACAAATACGGACGGGAAGACGCCGATGAACACCTTAAAGGCGACTACGATTCTTACATGACCGAGGCTGAATCCAAGCAGGTGGATATGATCCGCTTCAATTATGAAGACAAGGAAGACATGTTTGACAGCCACAGTTATGCCAAAGGCGGATGCATCCTTCATATGCTGCGCAAGTATGTGGGTGATGATGCCTTCTTTGCCTCGCTGAAGCTGTACCTCGAAGACAATAAATTCCAGGCAGTTGAGATCCATAACCTGCGTCTTGCTTTCGAAGAAGTGACCGGCGAAGACCTCAACTGGTTCTTCAATCAGTGGTTTCTCAACAGTGGTCACCCCGACCTGACCATAGAAAAAGAATTCTATGAAGACCTCGGTCTGCTGGAGATCAGGGTTACCCAGAATCAGATACAACCTACACCTACCTATGTACTGCCGGTTGACATAGACATCTACACCGGCGATCAGGTGGAGCGCCATCGCATCATTATAGACAAACGCGACCAGACCTTCACCTTTGAAATGGGTGCTGCGCCTGATGCGGTCATTTTTGATGCAGAGAATCAGTTACTGGCGCAGATCTCTGAAGAAAAGCCATCAGAAGAATGGTCATTCCAGTTTCACCACAGTCAGATGTATCTGGATCGTTTGAAGGCATTGTACAATCTGGAATTCCAGCAGGACTACAGTGAACAGGCTACTGAAGTATATACTGCCGCACTGCGGGATAAGTTCTGGGGCATACGTTCTTATGCAGTTGAAAGCATTTCTCTTGAAAACAACTGGGATGGACCTGTGGCAGACATCATTTTGAATATGGCGCAGCACGACCCTAAGGCGTCTGTTCGTGCATCTGCCATTGGCCGGCTGGAATCACTGGGTGCAGACAAGGCCATTCCGGTGCTGAAAGCCGCACTGAACGATTCTTCCTATGCGGTCATCGGCAATGCCCTGAGTGTTCTGAGCATACTGGATCCTTCCGCCGCCCTGGAAGGAGCAAGGCGCTATCAGAACGAAAAGAACATCAATGTGCTGGCACCGGTTTGGGGTATCCTGGCAGAAGAAGGTAATCCAATAGACAATGATTACTTCCTGCACATGTTTGATACCTATACCAGCTGGGAAGTGTACTACCTGATGGTTTACTATCAGTTGTATCTGCAAAACCAGACTGACATCAGCATCATTCAGAAAGGGGTAGATCAGTTCAAAGAGATCGCTCTTGACGAAGACGGAGGCTGGTTCAAGTTCTTTGCCGGAAGCTTCCTGAATGGTATCTATGAATACTATGCAGAGAATATGGACTATCAGGACGACACCACCAAACAAGCCTGGCAGGCAGGCATGACCTATATCGAAGAGACCCTGTCAGCCATCAACGGCATGTGGTCAGATGAAGAATACTGATATTATTTTTGTTGTATTGAAAGCCCTCTCCGGAGGGCTTTTTTCTTGCCCGGTCAGAACGCCTGCATCTCCACCAGCTTGGCATACAGACCTTTCTTGGCTATCAGGGCACTGTGGTTGCCTCTTTCTACGATGCGACCTTCCTGCATCACAATGATCTCGTCAGCAAACTGGATAGTGCTCAGGCGGTGGGCAATGACAATGGATGTTCTGTTCTGCATCAGCTTGAACAGCGCATCCTGCACGAGTTTTTCTGATTCCGTATCGAGAGAAGAAGTAGCTTCATCCAGAATGAGGATGGGAGGATTCTTATAGATGGCACGGGCAATGGTGATGCGCTGGCGTTCGCCACCGCTGAGTTTAGAGCCCCTGTCGCCTATTGCAGTATGGTAGCCCTTATCCAGTTTCATGATGAAGTCGTGTGCATTGGCCACTTTGGCTGCCCGTATCACATCATCCATATTGGGATTGTCAACACCAAAAGCGATGTTGTTGAACACCGTATCATTGAACAGGATAGGGTCCTGACTGACCATGCCGAGCAGGTTGCGCACAGAAGTGGTGCGCAGGTTACGAAGGTTATGCCCGTCTATGAGGATCTCTCCTTCTGTAGCATCATGGAATCGCGGAAGGAGATCAGCCAGGGTGGACTTACCCGAACCGGACGGACCAACAATGGCGATCATACGTCCCTTTTCTATGCGCAGATTGATGTGGTGCAACACCCTTGCATCTTCCTGGTAATTGAAGCTGACATTCCGGTATTCAATGGCCTGTTCAAATCCTTTCAGACTGATGGCATCCATGTTCTCTTTGATCTCTATCGGTGCATCCAGAATAGCTTCTATCCGTTCGATGGAAGCGATACCCCGCTGAATAAAATAATAGCTGTTGGCGAATGACTTGGCAGGATTGATCAGGTTGGCGAAGATGACGATGTAGCCAATGAACATTTCGCCGGTAAGCACAGATTCTCCGCTGATGACCAGCCGCCCGCCATACCATAACAAAGCTGCCACAACAAAAATGGCCAGCACTTCAGACAGCGGACTGGATAATTCCCGACGGTTCAGAACAGAAGTAAGCAGTTGTGAGTGTGCCCGGTTCTCCCGACTGAACTTGGCCTTCTGGTAGCGCTCTGCATTGAAGGCTTTAATGATGCGCAACCCTGACAAAGATTCCTCTATGATGGACAATAACAAGCCGAGCTGATCCTGAGCTTTGCCTGATTTGCGTTTCAGGGTCTTGCCGATGCGACCAATAACCAACCCCATGACCGGCAACAGGATCAGCACGAACAGGGTTAGTTGCGGGCTCAGCAGCAGCATAGCAATGAAAAAGAACAGAATGGTAAGAGGGTCACGGAAGGTGGACTCCAGGGTATTCATGATGCTCCATTCCACTTCATTCACATCTGTGGTCATACGGGCGATGATATCGCCTTTGCGCTTTTCGCTGAAATAAGAAAGCGGCAATTGCAGCATACGTTCAAAGATGTTCTGGCGCAACTCTCTGACCACGCCGTTGCGCAGCGGAGCCAGATAATACAAGGCTGCATAACGGCAACCATTTTTAAGAATGAAAATGATCGTGATGCTGAAACAGACCACCAGCAATCCCTGCATCTGCCCATGCTCAGCCACATAGGCGCCAAAATGGTAATTGATCAGATGAAGCAACTGGGTAACACCAACACCACCATCTGGCTTTTCAGTTGCTACAGGAACAGAATTGAACAGTACCTGCAGAAAGGGGATCAGTGTCAGGATGGAAAACAGGTTGAACAGTGCGTACAGGATATTGAATACCAGGTTCAGTACCGCAAGCCTGCGAAAACGCAGCACGTACCTGAGTATCCTGAAGTATCCACGCATAGCGAGCCAAAGTTACCAAAACAAGACGTGCAGCAGCGCTGTTTATTGCTGTGTGGTCACACCCTCTGTTTTCGTACCTTTATACGCAGCCATGGAAAGTCGCAGACAGAAGAAGATAGCCAATCTCATCAGGGAAGAAATGGGCACATTCCTGCAGCGGGAAGGGGCCAATTATTACGGCTCCCGCTTTGTGACCGTTACAGATGCCACGATCACCCCTGATATGGCAGAGTGCAAGATCTTCATCAGCGTACTGAACGAAAAGGAACCGCAACAAGTGGTGGACCTTCTGAACAAGCATGTGGGAGATATTCGCAAGCGTTTCGGGCAGATCATGCGCCGCGACCTGCGCATCATTCCAATGCTGGAATTCCGGCTCGACGATACCCTGGATAATGTATTCCGCCTCGAAGAGCTGTTCAAGCAAATCAAGTAAATGGGCGGGTCTTTTGCTTTACGGGTAGCCTGGCGCTACATCTTCTCCCGCAAATCGACCAATGCCATCAATATTATATCCGGCATCACCATGCTGGGTATCACCATCGGCTCTGCAGCACTGATCATCGTGCTGTCTGCTTTCAATGGTTTCGGCAGTCTGGTAATCGGATTGTACGGTGCTTTCTATCCTGACATCACCATTACCCCTGCGCAGGGCAAGGTCTTCAACGCCAACCCGGACATGATGGAAGACCTGGGCAATATTCCCGGCGTACTGTACATCAGCCAGACGCTGGAAGAGAATGCCATGCTGGCTTACAATGAACAGGAACATATTGCTACCATCAAAGGGGTTGATTCCATCTATTCACTGGTTACCGCTGTAGATGATTCTGTCTTTGCTGGAGAGTATGTACTTCGGTTTGAGCATTTCGGTAAGGAAGTGGACTGCGCTATTTTGGGTTCAGGTGTGGCTGCTACGCTGAATGTGGCTTTGGGGTTGGACTATCCTGCTGTTCGCATCTTCATGCCCCGTCGTGGAAGCAGAGCCGGGCTCGACCCGCGAAATGCCTTTATCCAGCAATCTGTTCAACCTGTAGGTGCCTTTCGGGTACAGGCAGATTTTGACGGAAAATATGTGATCACAGGCTTGTCATTTGTCAGACAGTTGCTGGAATATGATCAGAACGAAGTATCAGCACTGGAAATTCAAATGGATCCCTCTGCTTCTGTACACAAGACCATTACATCCATGCAAAACCTGCTGGGAGATGACTTTGTGATCAAAGACCGTGCACAGCAGAATGAATTCCTCTACAAGGTCATGCGAAATGAACGCTGGGTGGTCTTCCTCATTCTGACCTTTATTCTCATCATCGCCACCTTTAATATGATCGGTTCTATCAGCATGCTGGTCATTGACAAACGAAAAGATATCAGCACCCTGCGGGCCATGGGTGCCACCAATGGAATGATCCGCAACATCTTCTTCATTCAGGGTGTACTGCAAACCCTTGTCAGTATTGGTGTCGGGTTCTCATTTGCTGCTTTGTTGTGCTGGATCCAGATCCGTTTTGGGGTGGTTACCATTCCGGGAAGCGGCAGTTTTGTGGTGAGTGCCTATCCGATAGATATGCACCTGATGGACTTCTTCAATGTGGGGCTTACCATTTTGATCATTGGCAGTATTGCCTCGTGGTTTCCTGCCCACCTGGCCAGCAAAGAGGTGTGGATGTTCCGGGCGGGTGAAGGCCATGCAAAAGCCGGCGATCGGAAAGTGCAATAACTGCCGGGTCAGGCAATGGAAGACTCCCACTCACACCCCCACTCTTACTCCTACTCCCACCCCCACTCCCACTCTCACTCCCACTCCCACTCACACACTCCCTTTCCTTCTTTTTTTAGCCTGCAGGTTCAGCATCTCCACCAGCACGGAAAATCCCATTGCAAAATATATATAGCCCTTGTCTATATGTTCACCCCAGCCTTCAATCAGCAGTGACACCCCGATCATGACCAGAAATGCAAGTGCCAGCATCTTGACCGTGGGGTGTTTATTCACGAAATCAGAAATGGGATCGGCGGCCCATAACATAATAAGCACGGCAATGACCACCGCAATGATCATGACCAGTACTTCATCAGCCATTCCAACAGCAGTGATCACTGAATCCAGAGAAAAGACAATGTCGAGCAGCAGGATCTGAACGATCACCCCGTTAAAGGATGGCACCCTGACCGTTTTATGTTCTTCTTCTTCTCCTTCCAGCTTGCTGTGGATCTCTGTTGTTGCCTTGTATAGCAGGAATAATCCGCCCAGCAGCAGTATCAGGTCACGGCCGCTGATACCTTTGCCCAGCACAGAGAACAGCTCTTTTTCCATACCCATGATCCAGCTGAGCGATAACAGCAGCAGCACTCTGGTGATCATAGCCAGTGCCAGACCCAGACGACGGGCTCTCTTTTGCTGTGAGGCAGGCAGCTTTCCAGACAGGATAGAAATGAAAATAATGTTGTCTATGCCCAACACGATCTCCAGTACGGTCAGTGTAATAAGGGCCAGCCAGGCATCGGTTGTCAGGAATATGCTGAAATCCATGGTGATGTTTATTCGGTAAAAGTAGCATGTAAATCACCGAAGCCATTTTAGTTTTCAACTATTTTTACCGCATATGATCCGAAGGAAACAACGGTCGCCGCTGTCTAAGATATATATCGCCCTGGTGCTGGTAGGACTAACCCTGTCTTTCGGCACCGGAGGCTATATGCTTATTGAGCAATACAACTTCGTGGAAGCACTTTATATGACGGTCATTACCCTGGCAACCGTCGGCTTTCAGGAAGTGCACCCCCTCAGTGCTTCAGGCAGGGTATTCACCACCATCCTCATCCTGTTCAACCTGGGTATTTTTGCCTTTGTGATCACCCAGATATCACGCTATTTCCTGGACGGAGAATTCGCCCGTACTTATAAAATCTACAAAATGAGAAACGCCATAGACAAACTGGAGAATCATACCATTATATGCGGCTTTGGCAGAAATGGTCAGGAGGCAGTTCGCATCCTGGAAAGAAACAGGGAGCCGTTTGTGGTCATTGAACAGGACGAACAAATACTGGAAGATAAAAAATATGATGATCTGTTATATATTCGTGCAGATGCCACCCGTGATGAAGTGTTGCAGGAAGCCGGCATAGAGCGGGCCAAGGCCCTGATATCTGCTTTGCCCGATGACACACTCAATGTGTTTGTCATACTGACTGCCCGCAGCCTTAACACACAGGTTACCCTGATCAGCCGGGCTTCTGAAAATACTTCTGTTCGCAAACTGAAGAATGCCGGGGCAGATAATGTCATCATGCCGGATAAGATCGGTGGTGCACATATGGCCATGCTGGTTACCAACCCAGATATCGAAGAATTCGTGGATATGATGGCCACCCATTCCGGCGATGACTTCCAGATCAGCGAACTGTATATAAACAGTTCAGTTCTCTTGCGTGAGCTGAACTGCTGGGAACGTACAGGAGCCACATTACTGGGTTACAAAGACAGCAACCAGGAATTTCAACTGAACCCTTCTCCCGATACAACCGTTGAAGCCGGCAGCAGTATCATCGTAATGGGTTCCAAACATCAGATCAACCAATTGAAACATGCACTCCAGTAACACTACTTCAATCCTCCGAGAGGTCTATCTCGCAGAGATCGATAAATGCCTGAAGGAACTGGAACAGTATCCTTCTGACGCCAGCCTCTGGACACTTGCGCCAGGCACGCTCAACAGCGGGGGTAACCTGATCCTGCACCTGGCAGGCAATCTGCTCCATTTTATTGGTCATACACTTGGTAACAGCGGCTATGTAAGAGACCGTGAACGGGAATTCGGTGCCAAAGACCTGAGCCGTGAACAGCTCAGACAGGAACTGGTCGAAGCCCGTGAACAGGTAGATCGTGTACTCAACGGCCTGTATGATCAGCAGTTGGATGAGCCCTATCCGATCCGCGAATTCAAGGGTGGAAAGACCATCGGATATGTGCTGCAGGCATTTCTGGCACACTTCAGCTACCATTTGGGTCAGTTGAATTATCATCGGCGGATCACCACCTGAACAACCGTGACCGGGGTTTCACTGAATGTATTTACTTTGTACCTGCTATGGCACAGGACGTTGTTTTAGGTATAGACATAGGTGGAACCGGGATCAAATTCGGGCTGGTAACCCGTAATGGAGAGATCCTGCATACCGATAAGGTCAAAACGAAGGGCTACCCCAAACCCGATCCCTTGCCTGAAGACCTGAAAAAACGCATTGCAGAACCACTGAAAAAACTGGGTGCCAAAGTAGCTGGTGTAGGAATTGGCACCCCCAACGGCAATTACTTTGACGGAACCATAGACCAGGCTCCCAACCTCCCCTGGAAAGGCCTGGTGCCCATGAAGGCGCTGTTCAAAAAAACATTCCGCAAACCGGTTGCCCTGACCAACGACGCCAAAGCTGCCGCACTGGGTGAGATGTATTTCGGAGCTGCGCAGGGATGCAGGAACTATTTGTTCATTACTCTGGGAACAGGGTTAGGCAGCGGGCAGGTGGTCAATGGCAAGCTGATATACGGGCACGACAGCCTTGCCGGCGAACTCGGTCATGTGATCGTGTACCGGAATGGTCGCCTGTGCGGCTGTGGCCGCAAAGGTTGTATAGAACAATATGCCAGTGCTACCGGTATTGTCAAAACCTATTATGAGTTGCTGCGCAACAAGAATGTTGACAGCTTCAGACTGAGTCTGGGCAATATGATCGATGCAGAAAAGATCTGCGCCCTGGCTCTCGAAGAAGATGAAATTGCCCTGGAGGCTTTCAGCCGCACAGGCTGGATCCTGGGTTTTCATCTGGCCAACTCGGTTTGCTATACCCGACCGGAAAAGATCTTTTTGTTCGGTGGCCTTGCTCAGGCCGGAGATCTGTTGTTTGAGCCTACTATCAGGAGTTTTGAAGACAACCTGATGAATATTTATCAGGATAAGATCGAGATCCTGCCAAGCGGCCTGAAGGAAAGTGAAGCCGCTATTCTGGGTGCTGCTTCCCTTATCTGGGGAGAGATGGAAGATGACTCCTGAGTGCCATTGACGAAAGTCTTTTTATTAACCGGCTTCTGGCCCTTATTTTGCTATATTCTCCTGCCAAATGGCGCTATCTATTCATATGAAAAAGATCCTCACATTATGCAGCCTTTCCCTGCCCCTGGCAGTGATGGCTCAATTCACTCCTTTTGTCAATCCATTTATTGGCACCGGCGGACATGGCCACACCTATCCCGGCGCTTCCATGCCCTTTGGCATGGTGCAGCTAAGTCCTGATACCCGGCTGGAAGGTTGGGATGGTTGCAGCGGTTACCACTACAGCGATAACGTGATCTATGGCTTCAGCCACACCCACCTCAGTGGTACCGGCATACCTGATTATTGTGATGTACTGCTCATGCCCACTGTGGGTGAGATGCAGTTCAACAACATGACAGGCAATGACCCAAAGACCGGTTACGCTTCTGCCTTCAGTCATGACAAGGAAAAAGCTTCGCCCGGTTACTACAGTGTGCTGCTGGAAGATGATAATATTCCGGTAGAACTGACCGTGACCAACCGGGTGGGCATGCACAAGTACAGTTTTCCTGCTTCTGATGAAGCCAACGTGATCCTGGACCTTCGCCATCGTGATAAACTGCTGGATGGTACGTATATCCGGGTGGTCAGCGATACAAAAGTGGAAGGGCTGCGCAGATCCTCCTCCTGGGCAGAAGATCAGTGGTTGTATTTCGCCTTAGAGTTCTCTCAACCCTTCTCAGAGTCTGTGATTGATGATGATAAGGAGAAAAGGGTCATCGCCAATACCGGTGCAGTCTATGGCACTTCATTATATGCCGGATTTCGGTTTAAAAGCAATGGAAAAGAACCCTTGCTGGTGAAGGTATCTGTGTCTGCCGTATCTGCCGAAGGTGCCTGGAAAAACATGCAGGCCGAAGTGAGCGGATGGGATTTTAACGCAGTGAGAAAAGCTGCAGATGATGCCTGGAATAAAGAGCTGTCTAAAATAGAAATAAGCACCAAAGACAAAGACGAGAAAACGATCTTCTACACTGCACTCTATCATTGTATGCTGGCACCTAACCTGTATATGGATGCCGACAGAAGATACCGCGGTATGGATGGTCAGATCCATACAGCCGGTGGTTTCGATTACTATACCGTGTTTTCCCTCTGGGATACTTTCCGTGCCCTCCATCCGCTGCTGACCATCATTGATCAGAAACGAACCAACGATTTCATCAACACTTTCATCAAACAATACGAACAAAGCGGATACCTGCCTGTCTGGGAACTGGCCGGCAATGAGACCAACTGTATGATCGGGGTGCATTCCATCAGTGTAATAGCAGACGCTGCCGTAAAGGGTATTCTGGGCTATGATACGGAGAAAGCATATATGGCCATGCAACAAGCTACGAAGACCAATGAATATGGCTGGAGACAGTACAGAGATATTGGTATGATTGAAAGCAACAATGCAGCTGAATCCGTTAGCCGTACACTGGAATATGCTTATGACGACTGGTGCATCAGCCAGATGGGCCAGGTACTGAGTCATGATGACTACTTCACTTTCTATCGTCGGTCCATGAACTGGATCAACCTGTTCGATGGCACTTTCATCAGACCCCGCACCAATGGCTACTGGTATGAACCATTCGATCCGTTCGAAGTGAACTTCAACTATACAGAAGCCAATGCCTGGCAGTATAACTTCTTTGCACCACACGATCTGGGCTTGTTGCTGCCCCAAAATGATCAGCGAAGCCTGGATGCATCACGCAAGCGGCTGGATGATCTCTTCACCGCTCCATCGGTAACCAGTGGCAGAGAACAGGCAGACATTACCGGGCTGATCGGGCAATATGCACATGGCAATGAACCCAGCCACAACTTTGCCTATCTCTTCAACTTCGTGCAACAACCGGAAAAGACCCAGTATTACGTGGACCGCATCAAGCGTGAATTCTATACCAACGCACCAGACGGACTGGTAGGCAATGAAGACTGCGGACAAATGAGTGCATGGTATGTCCTGAGCTCACTCGGATTCTATCCAGTTTGTCCCGGAGATCCTGTGTACAGCATAGGCAGTCCCAGTTTTCCGGAAGCTACCATCCACCTCGAAAACGGAAAGTCATTTCATATTACTGCCGATAAGGCAGGGGGAGATAACATATATGTACAATCTGCCACTATCAACGGTCAACAGCAGATGTTGCCGAATATAAGTCACCGGGCAATCATAGAAGGCAGCACCCTTGGCATGGTCATGAGCAATAATGCCAGCACCGGCTTCAGCGGCGACACAAGCACCGCCCGCAAAAGACTGATGCCACAACCTCCGCTCATTCATGTGGACTCTCCCGTATTTACAGACTCTGTGGTGGTTACCATAACTCAGTTTGATACAACAGATAATCTGGTATATCAGACCCACGGTGATGTACCCCTCATCAAACCGATCAACTATACCGGTCCGCTCGTATTCCATAATGACGTGATGGTAAAAGCGATCAGCAAGACCCGTACCGGCGATGCCGGATATGTATCGACCGCCATCCTCAAAAAGATCCCGGAAAATTTCCATATCACTTACCAGACGGCTTACGATAACCAATATACTGCCGGTGGTGATCTGGCACTGATAGACGGTCAGCGGGGCGGAAAGGATTTCCGGATGGGCAAATGGCAGGGATGGCAGGGCCGCGATATGCAGGTGCTGATAGACCTGGGCGAAGAGCGAAGTATCAGTGAAGTAGGTGCCGGTTTCCTCCAGGATATCCGTGCCTGGATCTGGCTGCCCACCACACTCGAAGTATTTGTAAGTACCGACGCTGTACAATTCAGCCAGGGCGCCATGACCAGACACACGGTCACTTCCACCGACTATGATTCGCAAACCACCGAAAACCTCAAAGTATCTTTTGAGACACCACTTACCGGACGGTATGTGATGATCACAGCAAGAAACGCAGGAACCATACCATCCTGGCATCCGGGTGCCGGTGGTCAAAGCTGGATCTTCTGTGATGAGATCTGGGTGAAGTAACTGCAATTGCTGAACTGAATTAAGCGAAAAGTGTGGCTGATATCTGTCCACACTTTTCGCTTTTATTATTTTAGCGTCATGAAAATGCTTACATGGATTTGTGCAGTTGGAATGTCGCTGTCACTGCAAGCGCAAAACATTTTTGGCACCTGGCAAAACACTGCTTACCAGATGCAATACACCTTTACCCAGGAAGGAACCTATCAGTTCAGCAGTACTCAATTTGGTCAGGCATCAGGCAACTACCTGTTACAGGGCGGCTACCTGTATCTCTATGACGCCAACAATAATCCAAGTGTGCAGTATTACCTGTCTGGCATTACAGCGCAACAACTCCATCTCTCTGATGTGAATCAGGTGCAGTTTACGCTTGACAGGGTTGGAGTTGCTCCTGAAGTAAAGGGAATGGAAGCGTTCAGCAAAAGCAAATATCCCAGGGTACTTGCTGGCAGCGGCAAACAACAGATCATTGAAGCAGATGCACGTCTGTATGCCGCAGCTATTTCATTTCTGGTACAAACCAACATACCTGAAATTGATTACAAAAAAATAGAATCTGCTCTGATAAAAGATTTCAAGACAGATGCAGCATCTACCATGACCGATCTGCAGGCACTGCGAAGCGGTATGGAATATATCTTCACCCTGCATGATCCGGTCGAGATCGGATTGGTCAGGCAACAGATCCTGGGTAATATCTATTGGATGAGTGTGGTCAACAAACACGCCAGTGTCTATTGGGATGTGACCGATAGCTACACCGATGTGATCGCATTTGATGAGACCAATAAACTGGTACTGACACAGAAAGATCTGGATGATTACCTGGACTACCTGTCACTGGCCTACCAGAATTACGGCCAGCAACTAACTGCTGCCATGCGCAGTGAACTGGCACAACAAATGGTCAGCAATTTTGCTGCCTTCAGGCTGGAAGACAAACAACTTCTGGCCTGTGGTTCGCTGCTGAAAGACAATCTGGTGGCGCAGATGAATGCCATGAGCAGCCGTGAACAACAACAGTTTCAGCAACACCTGCAGCAACAACCTCCGTCAGTTGACTGGTCAGGTGCCGACATGGATGCAGACATGGTCAAATTCATGATGGAAATGAATAATATGTCGCATGTGTCCATGATGAACGTGATCGAAAACATGGGTGGCGGCGATGACTACTGGGAACTGAAACAGACCGACGATTACGGGAATATCATCTGGTGATGGTAAATCGAAAAACGGAATTCGGAAAAACATGAGTTGGCAGTTCGCTCCGGATGGAGCTGGCAGTTGACAGTTGGCAAAGAAAAATGGAAGCGATCTTTACCAGTTGATCATTCAACTCCTCACTCCTCACTCCTCACTCCTCACTCCTCACTCCTCACTCCTCACTGCCGAAGGCTCACACTCCTACTCCATACATCTCTTCCCTCTGCTGGTGAATACGCTCGTCGTTGAGGTATTCATCAAAGGTCATGAGCTTGTCTATGATGCCGGAAGGTGTCAGTTCGATCACACGATTGGCAACTGTTTGCATGAAGGTATGGTCATGTGAGCTCAGCAGCACTACCCCGGGAAATTCTGCCACATTCTCGTTGAATGCCTGAATACTTTCCAGGTCCAGGTGGTTGGTGGGTTCATCGAGCATCAGCAGGTTGGGGTTCTGCAGCATCATTCGGCTGATCATACAGCGCACTTTCTCACCACCGCTCAGCACGTTGGTCATCTTCATGACATCATCGCCGCTGAATAACATCTTACCTAAATATCCTCGCAGGAACTGCTCATCTGCATCTTCCACATTGGCTGGTACAAACTGCGCAAGCCAGTCCATCAGGGTCATGCCTTTGGTGAAGAAGGCTGCATTGTCGTTGGGCAGATAGGCAGAGGTGATGGTAGTACCCCATTCTATCTGTCCGCTGTCAGCCTGACGATTATTATTCAGCATCTCAAAAAGGGCTGTAACTGCCAGGTGATCCTTGCTGAATACAGCTATTTTATCATTGCGTTCTACGGTAAAAGTGCAGTTGCTGAACAAGCTGCGTCCATCATTGGAGGCACTCAGGTTGGTGACCTTTAGCACCTGGTTGCCCACTTCGCGGTCTGGGCGGAAGATGATTCCAGGATACTTTCTGTTGGATGGTGTGATCTCTTCAATGACCAGTTTCTCCAGTGCTTTTTTCCGGCTGGTAGCCTGGCGGCTTTTGGAAGCATTGGCAGAGAACCGGGCGATGAACTCCTGGAGTTCCTTCCGCTTCTCTTCCATCTTCTTGTTCTTGTCAGACATCTGTCGGGCGGCCAGTTTACTGGTCTCGTACCAGAAGGTATAGTTACCGGTATGGATCTGGATCTTGCTGCGATCCACATCAGCCACATGGGTACAGACCGCATCGAGGAAGTGACGGTCGTGAGACACCACTATGACGATGTTCTCATAATCTGCCAGAAAATCTTCCAGCCAGGCGATGGTCTCTACGTCCAGATCGTTGGTGGGTTCATCCAGCAGCAGCACATCCGGATTTCCGAACAGTGCCTGAGCCAGGAGTACCCGTACTTTCATGCTTCCCGGAATGTCTTTCATCTGCATCTCATGCAGACTTTCTTCCACACCCAGTGATCCCAGCAAGGTTGCGGCATCACTTTCTGCGGTGTATCCTCCCATCTCTCCGAACTCAGCTTCCAGGTGGGCTGCCTGTAGTCCATCCTCTTCAGAGAAATCGGGCTTGGCATAGATGGCATCGCGTTCTTCCATCACCTTCCACAGCTGACTGTGTCCCATCATGACCGTTTGCAATACGGCATAGTCATTGAACACAGAATGGTCCTGACGCAGCACAGCCATGCGTTCGCCGGGAGTGATCTCCACGTTGCCTTTATTCGGTTCGATCTCACCTGAAAGGATCTTGAGGAAGGTGGACTTGCCCGCACCGTTGGCGCCTATCACGCCATAGCAGTTGCCTTTGGTAAAACTGATGTTGACCTCATCAAACAACACACGTTTGCCGTAAGAGAGGGTGATATTTCTTGCACTGATCATGATGGTACTTCTTGAAAATAGAAACGCTGCAAGACTGCAGCGTTTCTGAATGATTGTTCTGCATGCGCATCAGGCGCCCAGGGCGATCCGCTTGAAGGCGGTCACGCTGAGTTCCTTGTCAACGCCGGCCAGTACATCGCGGATAGACTTGCTGTTGTCTTTCACGAACTTCTGGTTGAGCAGGGTATTGTCCTTGTAATATGCTTCCAGTTTTCCGGTAGCGATCTTGTCGAGGATCTGCTCCGGCTTACCTTCTGCACGAGCCTGTTCGCGGCCGATCTCCATTTCTCTTTGCTTCACATCTTCCGGCACACCATCCTTATCAATAGCAATAGGATTCATGGCAGCGATCTGCATGGCCACATCTTTTCCGATCTCTGCAACTGCATCGCCGGCTTTGTTCATACCGATCAGTACACTTACCTTACCGTTGCTGTGGTTATAGGCAACCACACTGGCGGCATCAATGGCAGCATAATCTGTTACTTCGATCTTCTCTCCTATCTTACCCACCTGTTCACTGATGGCGTTGGCAACGGTCATACCGTTCAGGTCCAGATTCATCAGAGCGTCTTTATCGGCTGGTTTGTTGGCCAGGGCCAGTTCAGCAATGGAGCGGGCAAAGTTCACATAGTCATCATTCTTGGCTACGAAGTCGGTTTCACAACCTAAAGCCAGAATGATACCACTGGTAGCATCATCATTCAGCAGTGCTACGGCTACCCCTTCATTTACATCACGGTCTGCACGCTTTTCGCTTACTTTTTGTCCTTTTTTCCGCAACCAGTCAACAGCGGCATCAAAATCGCCACCACATTCGGTCAGGGCTTTTTTACAATCCATCATACCTGCGCCGGTCAACTGACGGAGTTTATTCACGTCGGCGGCGCTGATCGTTACAGTACTCATTAATTCTCCTTTTTAATTGTTCAAACTAATCTTAGCGTGAAGGGCGGCGGCCGGCGGGGCGACGGGCAGGGCCTTTCTTATCGGCCACTCCCTTGCTGGTGCGGCTTTTCCGCTTTTCACCATCTTCGTCTTCGTCAATATTGACCACTACTTCCATATCATCATCATCATCCTCGTTGCGGGCAGCTTCATCAGCTTCTTCTTTACTCTTGGCACGTTCTTCCAGACCTTCAGCGATGGCATCGGTCAGGTATTTGATGATGAGTTCGATGGATTTGGCAGCATCATCGTTGGCAGGGATGGCATAGTCAACCTTGTTCGGATCGCAGTTGGTATCCACCATACCGATGGTGTTGATATTCAGCTTATGTGCTTCCGCGAGGGCGATGTGTTCGTACCCTATGTCCACGATGAGCAGTGCTGCAGGCAACCTGTTCAGCTGAGCCACACCACCGATCACCTTTTCCAGTTTATCACGTTCGCGACCCAGCACGAGGCGTTCTTTTTTGGTGATGTTGGTGCCGGCATCTCCCAGCATCTTATCGATGGTCTGGAGTTTCTTGATGCTCTTGCGAATGGTAGTGAAGTTGGTCAGCATACCTCCCAGCCAGCGTTCGGTCACGAAAGGCATGCCCACGCGGCGGGCCTGTTCTTCCATGATCTCTTTCGCCTGCTTCTTGGTAGCTACGAACATGACCTTCTTACCGCTTCGTGCGATACCGCGAAGTGCGTTGGCAGCTTCGTCCAGCTTCTCCAGGGTGCGGTTCAGGTCGATCAGGTGAATACCCTTCTTCTCCATGAAGATGTAGGGCAGCATTTTTGGATTCCACTTCTTGCGCAGGTGACCGAAGTGCACACCCGCTTCCAGAAGATCGTTATAGGTGATTTTTTCCATCTTAATCTGATCTTTTCGGGATTAACGTTTAGAGAACTGGGTGGCACGACGTGCTTTGCGCAGACCGTATTTCTTCCTTTCCACTTCTCTGGAGTCGCGGGTGAGGAGGCCTTTGGCCTTCAGGGCCGGCTTCCATTCTTCATTGACCTTCACGAGGGCACGGGCAATAGACAAACGGGTAGCTTCGGCCTGGCCTTTGATGCCACCGCCTTTCACGTTCACACGAATGTCGAAATCGCCGGTCATCTCCAGGGCCTGCAGGGGCATGAGCACCTGATCCTGCATGAAGGGCACACAGAAATATTCCTTGAAGTCCTTACCGTTCACGGTAATGTTGCCTTTGCCTTTGTCAATATAGACCCGGGCAACGGCAGCTTTTCTTCTTCCTACTGCATTCAGTTTGTCCATAATCAGAAGGTGAGTGTTTCAGGTTTCTGAGCTACATGCGGATGCTCTGAACCTGCGTAAACAAATAGTTTCTTGTACATGGCGCTTCCCAGTTTGTTCTTGGGCAGCATTCCCTTGATGGAGCGCTCGAGGAGCTTCTCCGGGTTGTTGCGCAGAAGGGTACGGGGATTGGTCACCTTACGACCGCCGGGATGGCCGGTATAGTGCTGAATGACCTTGTCCAGCATCTTGCTGCCGGTCAGCTTCACTTTTTCAGCGTTGATGATGATCACATAATCTCCGCAGTCCACGTGCGGGGTGAAATACGGTTTGTTCTTGCCCCGGAGAATAGCCGCCACGCGGGTGCTGAGGCGACCCAGGGTCTGGCCTTCTGCATCCACGATCAACCATTTCCTGGTTACCGTGGCGTTGTTGGCCGATACCGTTTTAAAACTGAGTGTATCCACTGTTTGACAATTTTTTTGTTCATACCGCCTGAAGCGGGAGTGCAAAGATACCGCTACCCCCTGCGCATAGGCAAGAAATGTAAAAGAAAAAAGCAGGCTATATTCATAACCTGCTGATAATCAGTCTAATTTTGGAAATAATTTATTTCTTTCGCATATGATCAGCGCCTGCTCGTATAGATCATGATATAATAGAGCAGGGTGGCCAGTGAACCCAGGGCAGCTACCACATAGGTAGATGCGGCCCAACGCAGGGCATCTTTGGCTTTGCTCATCTCCATGGTACCAGCTACAGAGCTTTGTCCCAGCCAGGCTATAGCCCTTCTGCTGGCATCAAACTCTACCGGCAGGGTCACGAAACTGAACAAAGTGGTGGCACCGAACAGGATGATACCGATAAGCAGCAGGCTCGGGAAGGTATTGATGAGCAGGATACCCGCCAGGATGACCCACATGACCCACTGAGAAGCGATGCTTACCACCGGCACCAGCTGGCTGCGCAATTCCAGCCAGGCATAGCCCTTCGCGTGCTGCACAGCGTGCCCGCATTCATGGGCTGCTACCGCTGCAGCTGCGATACTATTGCTGTTATAGACTCCTTCGCTGAGGTTGACGGTCTTGTTCTGGGGATTGTAATGATCCGTCAGCTGCCCGGCCACCGAGATGACCTGAACATCGTCAATGCCGTTCTCCCGCAGCATACGTTCTGCGATATCACGACCGGTAAGTCCGCCGGCTACCGGGATCTGGGAATACTTGCGGAATTTGCTTTTGAGCACACCACTGGCGATCATACCTGCGATGGCAAAAACGATACCGATTAAATAGGCTCCTAACATGGATGGTTCACTTATTTGTTGCGAAAATAATAACGAAAGCGGTGGTAAAAAGTTTCTTAAAGTTCAGACGACCAAAATGAAAGGAAATTGTATCCGCCTCCCCAACGGGTAAACCACTCAGATCACCTTCAGACTACCTTGTCTGTTTTCTTTTTCCACTCTCACTCCTCACTCCTCACTCCCACTCCCACTCCTCACTCCCACTCTCACTCCACACTCCCACTCTCACTCCCCCTTGAACAGGTCCTTCGCGTTCGGGCTCTGCCTTTCTGCATCGGCGGTTACCAGCACACTCTTTCTGTTCAGGTTCATCCAGCCTGCCATGATATTTGACGGGAACATCTCTACGGCATTGTTGAAGGTGGTCACCGTATTATTATAGGAGGTCCTTACACCCACCAGCTGATTCTCTACCTCATTCCAGGTGCGCTGCAGCATGGAGAAGCTTTCATTGGTCTTCAGTTCCGGGTAATTCTCCACCGCTACCCGCACACCTGCCAGCAGACGGGTTAGTTCGTTCTCCGTATCAATGCGCTGTCCGGCAGGCATATTGGGTGATCCAGCCAGCTGGCTTCTCAGTTCGGTGATCCGGCTCAGGGTATCTTTTTCAAAGGTCATGTACTGCCTGACCGTTTCCACCAGGTTGGGGATGAGGTCAAAACGCTTCTTCAGAATGACATCCACCTGGCCGAAAGCATTCTCCACCTGGTTGTTCTTCTGGATAAGACTGTTGTACAGGAATACACCGTACAGGAAGATCAGAATGAGCGGGATGAGCAGGAACATGGTTCAGTTGTTTTGTCAAATATACGAAGGGGATGGGTTGTATTAGTCCTCAGTCTGCAGTTCTGAGTTGGCAGTCATGCTATTCAGGGTGAACAACTCACTGAATCTGATTTAAGGAAGCTGTCAGCTTGATGCATTCACATTTACAAACAGCGAAAAACAACTCATACAGTTACCGGGTTCTCCAGACTCAGCTGAGCGATCTCGTTGAGTACATCAAACAAGGCCTGAGGTTCTTTTTC